>JACXTT010003947.1_pt1 | contig 22346 bp, 21 predicted proteins | sample 9270951 | NCBI WGS metagenome assembly JACXTT01 (sample SAMN15532306, study PRJNA645909) | rock metagenome | isolation source: weathered quartz diorite | place: Puerto Rico | collected 2017-06-21
AGTGATCGCGCTCGAACGCGAGCTCGTCATCCAGACCACCTAGCGCCGATCACCACTCCGCCCGGGCCGATGCGATTCGCGGCCGGCGAGCGCGGCCCTTCCGCCAGCTGAATCCGGCGGCTGCCGCGCTCCCGGCCGCGTTTTCGGGCATCAGGGCAGCGGTTGAGGCTCGCCGTAGATGAAGTCATCCATCACGACGAGGTCGCGGCCCTCCCGTTCATGCTCGTCACGCTCGGCATCCCGCTCACGCTCTCCACCAAGCTCGACATCGCCACTGGTAATCCGAACGAGGAAAACTTCCTCGCCGGCGTCGAAAGCGACTCCCAGGAACGAGAGCGTCTCGTTGCCTCTGGCCGCCGGCACGAAAGCGCTGTACAGGAGCGCGCCGTTGACGTCGTAGTACTCGATCTTCGTGCTGTCGGCCCGGTCCACGTGGGTGAAGACACTTCCGAACCCCTTGCTGGTCGCCGCATGCGCGGTGCCGGGAACGAAGAAGAGGACCTCGGTGATGGGGCTCCCGAGCGCCGTGAACAACCTCGGGGGGCTGAAGACGGCGAACTTGCGTGACACATTCGGACGGAGGTTGTCGAACTCGATCGGCGCGACGCCCTCCTTGCCGCTCACCTGAAAGCCGAGCCCCGGCGTGAAGAAGACCACGCCTCGCGGGGAGTTCTTGTTGAAGAAATTGGCCGGCAGGTTGTTGGGGGCGGCAAAGGCGTCGGGGACGCCGTCCCAGTTGATCTCACGCCGGCCACCCCCGAAGGTGCCGCCCACCTTGTTGTCGCCGCCGAGGACGCTCCGAAACTCGTCGACTGCCCCCTGGATTTCGGCCGCCGTCAACCCGGCGGCCGCGAAGACCACGGGAGCAGCAAAGCTGGTCGTTGGCCACGCCATGATCGCCGTTGCCGCGGCGATGAACAGCCATCCGAACGCGCCCCTCATCCAAGCTCGGGGACTCTTCTTCTCGCGCATCTCTCGTTTCATCGATGTCTCCTTTTCTCGAGTGAGTGAAGTGAATGGATCGATCGGAACCCGACTGCGTTCACCTCCTTCACGTATGTGTCTCGGGCGATTTGCCCGAAGTCCTCACTAGCTCCTCATCGAGCAAGTACGGATGGCGAGGGGGAAAGTTTCGGGAACCTTCAGGTGCCAGTCACGCATCTCACGAAGAGCAGCGATGAGTGGCCGTGTTGACGAACCCAGTTCTTGACGGCGCGGACGCCGCGATGGAGCGCTACGCCAGAGGCGACGAGGCAGCGTTCGCGGACGTCTACGATGCGATCGCCCCGCGCCTGCAGGACCTCTTGCGCAGAGCGACCCGGGATGCCTCTGCCGCGGAGGACTTGATGCAACAGACACTCCTGCACATGCACCGGGCGCGCGGATCATTCATCCCAGGCGCCCCGGTGATGCCGTGGGCCTGTGCGATCGCCCGCCGGCTCGTGACCGACAGCGCTCGTCGGCGTCGCGTGGAGCGACGCCTGTTCGCGGAAACGTCGGCCGACGACGATCGGATGACGTACGAGCCGACGGCCGCGACGCCGGCCGCGGACGATCTCCTGCACGCGCGCCGTCTCGCGCGGCACGTACAGCAGCGGATCGATACCCTGCCCGAGCTCCAGCGGAGCGCCTATCGGCTCCTCCGGCAAGAAGGGCTGAGCCTCAAGCGAGCCGCGGAAGTCCTGGGGACTTCCGTGAGCGCCGTGAAGCTACGAGCGCATCGCGCATCCGTGGCGTTGCGCGCAGCGCTTCGCGAAGCGGAGGAGCCGGCATGAGCGCGGAGCTTCGGGCGCGCGTCCTCGCCGCGGCCGCGGCGGAGCCATCACCGACGCGTGCCCACTTGAGGCGCCGCAATCTGCTCGCCGGCCTGGTCGCGGCGGCGAGCGGCCTCGGTGCATTCGTTGTTTTCGCGGCGCTCGAGTCAGAGGGCCACCTGCTGCGATTCGGCGGCGACGTCGCGCCGCACCACTATCTGGAGCGGTCCGTCGGGCTGGTCGCGACGTCGGCAGGTGGGGCGCTGGTTGTCGCGATGACGGCGGTGTGGCTGGCGCTCGGGAGAGGCCGATCGATGCTCGGACGATCGCGCCGGCGGCTTCTGTGGGGCGGTGCTCTGGTACCGATCAGCCTGCTGGCATGGAAGGTAGGCTCGAGCATCGCGTTCGGCGCCGCTATGGTGGCGTGGCCGGAACGCCCCGGAGAGCGCTGCCTGGCGTTGTCGCTCTTCGTCGCGGCAGGGCCTTTGCTGTCATTCCTCGCCATCCGCCGGAGCACGCCGGTGCAGCCCGCGCTCAATGGAGCGGTCCTTGGTTTCGCCGCCGGGGCGTGCGCGTGGGTCGCCGCGGACCTCTGGTGTCCGGTCGCGTATGTGCCACACGTGCTGCTCGGCCACGTGCTGCCTCTCGGCGTCCTCGCGGCCGCTGGCGCGCTACTCGGGCGGGCGCTCCTGGCGCCCCGGTCTCACTGACCGCTCACAATCCCGAGCGAAGAACGGGTCCAGCGCGTAGTTCACCGCCTGATGGATCCGCGGCTGATCATCGAGCAGGGCGGTACGCCTCACTTCTTGATCTGGTCGAATACCCGAAGGTCGAGGTCCGTGTCCCAGGATAGCGTCAGCACTTCATCCGCGGCACCCGGTGCGGAGTTGTACGTTCCCCGGCTCTTCAGCCGCAGACGGCTCCGATCGAAGCGGTACTCGGACACATATCTCGCCACTTCCTCTCGACTGGAGACCACCGTCCTCACGACCGACGTCCCCGGAACCACATAGGTCAAGTTGGCCTGTGTGATCTGATCGCGCGCATCCAGGAACAGGACGAGACCCGCGTAACCGTTCTTGCCGATGTCGCGGTCATCGCGCTTCAGCAGCTTGGCCTGAGCCTCCTCCCCGATTGGCTGCGTGAAGAACTGGATCTTCACTGCGTTCACCCGGCCCGCGAAGAATTCATTGGTGTACGTGACGAATGCGCTCTGGGTCTCCAATCTGCTCGAACCAAGCTTGAGGACCGGCGACTTCTGAACCACCAGATCGAACGAGGCTTTCGTTTGAAGGTCTCGCGAAGCAACGGTCGTCTCCGCAGAGATGTCCGTCGTAAAGACAGCGAGACAAAGAAGCGCGATCTTGCCAATCCGGACACGCACGCTCATCCCGTTCCCTCCCGTACGAAAAGTCTATCGCCGTAGGAAGGCGGACCGAGCGCGCAAAAGCTGCGTCCGACGAGGCCGGCCGCAATCGGGGGCGATCCTCTCGCACTTTGCCGCTCGCGGGCTCCTGATCGCCGGCGAAGCAGGATCAGGCGAGATCGCAGTTTCACCTAATCAATCAGCGTGTTACCGCCGGCGCACACGATCGCACGCGATGCGTCCCGTAGCGTGCCAGAAAACTTTCCGATTGGTCAGCGACGCGGAGAGAATCGAATCTGGGATGATTCGTCTGCGCGCTCAGGACGAGCAGCAGTCTCCGACGGCTCCCGTGACCGTCACCGCGAGCTTTGCCGCGATCCTCACGCTGTTCTTCTTGTCGGGATTCTCCGGGCTGATCTACGAAGTCGTCTGGCTTCGGATGCTCGTCAGAGCATTCGGCAGCACCACGTTCGCCACCAGCACCATCCTGGCCGTGTTCATGTTCGGCCTCGCGGCCGGCGCCTGGCTCGGTGGACGCAGGTCCAGGACCGCTCCCATTCCGCTGCGCTCTTATGCCGTCGTCGAGCTCGGCCTGGCCGCGGCCGCAGCCCTGGCGACCGGGGTGTGCCGATACCTGCCAAATCTCGTCGCGGCACTCTTGTCCGAGCAGGATGCCGCATCGGCTGTGGTCGTCGTCGTTCGAGCGACTCTCTGCTTTCTCGTCCTCATCGTGCCCACGCTGCTCATGGGCGCGAGCCTGCCGCTGCTCGCCCAGCAGTTCTCCCAGACCCGGCGCGGCGGATGGGACCGCGCGGCTCTTCTCTACGGCGTGAACACGGTGGGGGCAGTCATCGGCGTGATCTATGCCGGCTTCCTCGCGATCGGGGCTCTCGGCGAGACCGGCACCGCCGGGATTGCCGTGGCTATCAACGCGGGCGTGGGGATCATGGCGTTGGCGCTGGCCCGTCGAGCCTCGGCGGCCGCTGCTCGAGCGTCGCAGACTGGAGATGAGACGCTCGCGGGTGCAGAGGAGCCAGCGGTCACGCCCCTGTCGCGTCGGATCGTCTGGCTGGTCGCGCTGTCGGGATTCTGCGCGCTGGCGCTCGAAGTGCTGTGGACCCGGATGCTGGTCCTCCTGCTGGGGACGTCGATCTACGCGTTCTCCGCGATGCTGGCAAGCTTCCTCGTCGGGATCGGTCTCGGTAGCCTCGTGTGCGCACGATGGACGATCCCGGGCAGGCTCCGCGGATCGACCTTCTGCGCCCTCCAGGTGGCCGCGGGCCTTCTAGCGGCCGCGACGCTCGAGCTTTACCTCAGCCAGGGGATGGCCCGTTTGGACGAGGCCTATTTGTATTCGCCGATTCAGTCCGCATCGGACTTCCTGGCGCTGTTCGGTCTCAGCGCCGGCATCATCCTCCCGGTCACGCTCCTCTACGGGATGATGTTTCCCCTGGCGATCCGGATCGCCGACTCGCGGGCTCACGGCGCGAGCGTGGGGACCATGTACGCCTTCAACACGGTGGGCTCGGTGCTGGGATCGCTCGCCTGCGGCTTCGTCCTCATCCCGGCGCTGGGCACCCGCAACACGCTCTATCTCATCTGTTTCCTTCACATCGCGCTCGGGCTGGCGGCCGCCTATCTCGACCGCGCCGTCCTGATGAAGAAAGTGGCGCTCGCGGCCCTCGTCCCGGTCCTCGCGCTTCCCTTCGTGCGTCCCGACCCCTTCTTCGAGATCATCCAGGCACGACTGATCCAGCGGAATCCCGGCAAGGTGATCTTCCACGAGGAGGGCTCTTCGGCGACGGTCACCGGCTACGCGGGCCGGAACGACACCGTCGTGGTCATCAACGGGATCCTCGTATCGGGGGTCGGCGCGCTCGGGTCGATCATGGCCGACATTCCGCTTCTCCTCCAGGCTCGGCCCGAGCGAGCGCTGGTGATCTGTCTTGGGGCCGGCAACACGTTCCGCGCAGCCCTCGAGCACAACGTCGCCGTGGACCTGGTCGAGCTCGAGCCCCAGGTGATCGCCAGCTTCGCGAAGCTCTGGCCCGACAGCCGGAGCTACACCGAGCGCCCGGGCGCGCGCATCGTCGTCAACGACGGGAGGAACTTTCTCCTGACATCCGCGGCGAAATACGACGCGATCGTGGTCGACGGCAGCCCTCCGATCTACGCCGCCGGCACCGTGAACCTGTTCACGCGGGAATTCGTGGAGCTGGCAAAGGACCACCTGACGCCGACCGGCATCTTCGCGCTGTGGGTTCCGCTTCCGTCGTTCGAGAGCGATTTCTGGATGATTGCCCGGAACATGACCGACACCTTTCCGCACGCGCTGGCGTGGGCCATACCTCATTCGCCGCTGAAAGGGTTCCTCCTGATGGGCTCGAACGCACCGTTCGACACCGATGCGTCGGTCATCGCGAAACGGATGGTGGATCGCAAACGCCTGAACGTGAACCAGCTGCTGAACGGACGTCTCTTCGCGCCAGAGAGGCTGATCCCCGACGCGAAGCTGCGTGCGATGTCGGCCCGGTATCCGAACGTGACCGACGAGCGACCCTATACCGAGTTCCCGCTGCCCGCGTTCCTCGAAGGCGCTCCTCTCCTCCTCGACACCGCGTTCGCGTTCAGATAGGCAGTCGCGCTCCGATCGGCAAGGGCCTCATGTCACTCGTGAGGCTCCACGCCTCGCAACGCTGTCAGACGGAATGTGGCAGCATGCACGTGTGTCCCGGGCCGACCGGCTCCTTCGTCTCCTGCAGCTCCTCCGACGCCACCGCTCCCCGGTGAGCGGTGCGACGATGGCCCGCGAGCTCGGCACCTCGATCCGATCAGTCTACCGCGACATCCAAACCCTGCGGGGTCAGGGAGCTGCCATCGACGGGGAGGCAGGCGTCGGCTACCTGTTGCGGCCGGGCTTCCTACTGCCACCACTCATGTTCTCTGAAGAGGAGCTCGAGGCAATCGTGCTCGGGCTGCGACTGACGGCCGAGCACGGCGACCAGGCCCTCGGGCAGGCGGCGCGGGAGGTCATCGCCAAGCTCCGCGCCGTCTTGCCGCGCGACCTTCAAGCGCTCGTCGACGACACGGCGCTGCTGGCCGGGCCGGCACCACGCCGACCGGCCGAGGCAGTCGACCTGCGTGAGGTCCGCCACGCGATTCGGCAGCAGCGCAAGGCGCGCATCGACTACGTCACCGGCGATGCCGTGCACACCACCCGCGTGGTGTGGCCGATCGGGCTCGGCTTCTTCGAGCGTGCCCGCGTCGTGGTCGCCTGGTGCGAGATGCGCGCCGACTTCCGCTCGTTTCGGGCCGATCGAATCGCACGTTGGACGACGCTGCCCGACCGCCTGACACGGTCGCGCGTGACGCTCCTGCGCGAGTGGCGCGAGCGCGAAGGCATTCCCGCCCAGCTGCCCGACTGACGCCAGGACTGCTGACGAAATCTGGTAGGGGCTTCGGCTAGCGTAATCCTCGGCTGCGACCCAGCCAAGGAGGAATCGCACCATGCGTCGATACGTTCATGAAGTCGTCGTCGACACCCCGCCCGAGAGGCTGTGGCACGCGATCGTCGACATTCGCCGGTGGCCCGAGTGGGACGCGGGGCTGGAGGCGATCGAGCTAAGCGGTGATGTCATACCGGGGAGACGATATCGGCTGAAGCCGCGCGGCGGCCCGGCAGTCCCGATGTCGATTGAAGCGCTAGAACCCCCCGTTCGTTTCGTCGACGTCGCGCACTTTCCGCTGGCACGGATGCGAGGCTCGCATGAGTTCCGCGCGGAGCCGGGAGGAACCCGTATCCGAATGACCATCGAAGTGTGGGGCCCGCTGGCGTTCCTCTGGGACCGTATCGTCGCCCGCAAGGTCGCGCGAGATGCTGGCCCCCAGACCGAGGCTCTCGTGCGCTTCGCGGAGCGGCTCGCATGACCGCGGCCGCGGCGTCGGCCGCTCGAGCGGTCCGCGCGTGGGTCGGTGTCGTCTCGCGCTCGCACGTGTGGCGAGGTGTCTCCGGCGGCTTCGCCCAACTAGGCCACGGGAAGCAGAGCCCATTGGCACGCATGAGCCTCGGCGACTGGCTTGTCTACTACTCGCCTGCAACCGAGTTCCCCGACGGCACACCGCTGCGTGCGTTCACGGCAATCGGCCGGGTCGTAGGCGAGAACCCCTACCGCGTCGACATGGGCGGCGGTTTCCGTCCATTCCGGCGGGACGTCGCCTATGTGGCCGGGGCGCGTGAGGTCCCGATTCGCGAGCTGGCATCGAAGCTCGAGTTCGTCAACGGCCGTTGGGGAATCCTGGCCCGCCGCGGGCACTTCGAGATCGCGATGGCCGATCTCGGCACCATCGCCAGCGCGATGGGGGCAGTGCCCTTCCAGCAACCAAGGGATTAACCATTTGCTCCTCGCGGACATATCACGTGCCGAATGCCGAACTTTCATCACCGCTTGCCGCCTCCTGTTTAATGGTTATGGTCCTTGTCGTCGTCCTCCCTCTCACCCTCCGGGCGCGGCAATCTGCTCATTGCTTTCGCAACCGCATCTCCTCGTAGGGCGCGGCGAAGTAGAGGAGGGGGTTCAGACCAACTGCCGGCTCTTCCAGTCGCGGGCCGACGCCATGCAAGGTGGCCGGTTCGAAGATCGGCGCGTGCATGACGCGCTCGTGCATTAGCCTCTGGATCTGGTAGAGCAGCGCCTCGCGGCGCTTCCGGTCGCGCTCGCTCGCTTGTTGTACGAACAGATCGTCGATGTCCGGATAGCCACCGTATGCGTAGGTCGCGCCGCTGATCACGAACGCTTCCAGACGGGTCGCCGCGTTGCCGAGGGCGGCGGTGGCGGCCAGGATCAGCCCCGCCGGCTTTTTGGCTTTCCAGACTTCGAAGAACGTCGCTCGCTCCACCGGACGCAGGCGCGTACGAATCCCGGCGGTGGCCAGCGAGTTAGCCACGGCTTCTCCGAATGAGCTGAACTCGCTGGTCGTGCGGAACTCGCCGGCATCGAAACCATTGGGGTAGCCCGCCTCGGCGAGGAGGCGCTTGGCCTGGGCCGGGTGGTGAGGATACGGTTCGATGCGTAGCGCGAAATCGAGCACACTCGGGATGATCGATCCGGTGAGTCGCGAAAAGCCCATTCGCTCGGCCTCGTTGATGGCCTTCGCGTCGACGGCCGAGACCGCCGCCAGCCGGACGCGGCGATCGTGCCAGGGAGACTTCGGATTCCACTGCTCGGGAAACTCGAGCCACCAGGTGGCGGCCGGAATGACCTTGGCCAGTCGCAGCTTGGGGTCGGCCTTGACCGTCGCCGCCTCGACGCCGATCATCAGGTAAGCGAGATCCGCCTCGCCGGTCTTCAGCATGGCCAGGCGCGTTGTGCGGTCGGGAATGCCTCGGATCACGACGCTCTTGATCGTCGGCTTCTTGCGCCAGTACTGCTCGTTCGCGTCGAGCACGAGCTCGACCCCGGGCGTCATCCGCACGAACCGATACGGCCCCAGCCCCACCGGTTGCCGCTTGAACCCGTCCTCGCCGACCTTCTCGATGTACTGCTTCGGAACGATCCAGGCGGCGCCGGTCGCGGGGGTGGCATAGAACACGAGGAAATCCGGCCACGGCGCGTTCAGGACGAAGCGGAGACGGTATGGATCGATGATGTCAACCGACTTCACCCGATCGTGCAGCAGCTTGGCCGCCGTGCCCTTGTAGCGCTGGAAGCTGAACTTCACGTCCTCGGCGGTGAACGGATCGCCGTTGTGGAATTTCAGCCCCTCGCGCAGCTTGAACTCGTACGTGAGCCCGTCAGGGCTCTCCGTCCAGGATTCCGCCAGACACGGCGCCATGTTGTTCGCGGGCAGCGGCTTGATCAACGCGTCGTGCATGGCGTACAGGAACACGAACGGCGTGCCGATACCGGGCGTCTCGGCCGGATCGAGGAACGAATTGGCGATCGACGCATCGAATGCGATGGTGATCTGCCCGTCCGGCTGACTCTGACCGCGGACCTCTCCGCCCGAAAACCCAATGATGAGGAACAGGAAGGACACGAGGACCTTTCTGCTCACGTCTGATCTCCTTGAGTCGGGACGTCTGGGGGCCACCTCCGGGGAAGCGCCGCGCGCCGGCGCGCTCCGAGGGCCTACTACTAGCGCCCGGCCGACCGAGCTGTCAAGGGCGGCGTCCCGCTGTTGCCGTGAGACGGCGGTTCAACGCGAGCAGGAGTTGACAGGCCCCTACTCGCCTGTTAGCGTCCGCTTGTCCGCGGCTGTGGTTCCACGATCGGTCACTATCCCAACGTCGCTCGACCATGGGAGGTGCCGACATGTCGAGCTGGATCCAACGTTGTCGAACGATCCTCAGCTTCACCACCCTGGTTGTCCTGATCGCCCTGCAGGTGGGCGCGATCCCGAGGACCTGCCGTGCGGCGGAGACCCCGCGACGGGGAGGTGTTCTCCTGGCTGTCATCGGCGCCGACCCACCGAGCTTCGATGCCCATCAGGAGAACACCTTCGCCACCATACAGCTGGTGGCGCCCCTGTATAGCACGCTGCTCCAGATCGACCCGTACAGCTATCCGAAGATCATCGGCGACGTCGCCAGCGAGTGGAGGATCGCGCCCGATGGGCTGACCTACACGTTCAAGGTCCGTCAGGACATCAAGTTCCACGACGGCTCGCCCCTGACCGCCGCCGACGTCAAAGCCACTTATGAGAAGATCGCCTTCCCTCCGGCGGGAGTGCGCAGCGTGCGGAAGGGCTCGTACGCCGCCGTCCAGAGTATCGAGGCTCCCGACCCCGCAACAGTAGTGTTCAAGCTCAAGTACCCGTCGGCCTCGCTCCTCAACAACCTGGCCTCGCCGTGGAACTTGATCTATCCGAAGCACTACCTGGACAAGGATCCGAACTACTTCAAGACGCATGTGGTGGGCTCCGGGCCCTTCAGGTTCAAGAGCTACACGCCGGGCGCGACGTTCGAGGGCGAGCGCAACCCCGACTACTTCGTAAAGGACCGGCCGTACCTCGGCGGCTACAAGTTCTTCATTAGCACCGAGACGTCGGTACGGGCGGCGGCCATCCGCTCCGGGCGCGCGTACATCGAGTTCCGCGATCTGCCGGGGGCCGAGGTCGAGACGATCAAAAAACAGCTGGGCGACCAGATTTCGGTCCAGGAGGTCTCGGCGACCGGGTGGTGGGGGATCGCGCTCAACAACGCGATCAAGCCCTTCACCGACGTCCGGGTTCGCAAGGCGCTCACGCTCGGTCTCGACCGCTACACGGGTGGCCGGGTGCTGCTCCCACTCACCGGCCTTCGAGACGTTGGAGGATTAATGCGGCCCGGGACAGAGTGGGCACTGCCGTCGGCCGAGCTCGAGAAGCTCCCGGGCTTCGCGCGGGACATCGAGAAAAGTCGCGCCGAGGCCCGGCGCCTGCTGGCGGAGGCCGGTTATCCGCGCGGCTTCAAGTTCGTGCTGAAGAACCGCAACGTGAAGCTGCCCTACCAGGACTTCGCGGTCTTCGCAATCCAGGAGTGGAAGAAGATCGGCGTCGAGGCCGAGAACCGCCCGCTGGAGACCGCCGCCTGGTTCGCGGATGGACGGGACACGGGGAACTTTGAGGCGGTCGTCAATCCTGGCGTCGAGTACATGGACGATCCCGACATCATTCTCGATCGGTACGTCTTCGGCGACCCGGGGAACTGGGGCCGAATCAACGATCCGGTCGTCGGCGATCTGTATTCGCGCCAGGCGCGGGCCATCGATCCGGTCGAGCGCAAGACAGCCATCATCGAGCTCCAGAAGCGCGTGCTGGCCAATGCCTATTACCTGCCGGGTCTCTGGTGGACGCGCCGGGTCGTGCACTGGACCAAGGTGAAGAACTACGTCGCCCCGCCCAATCACTATTCGAACCAGAAGCTCCAGGATGTCTGGCTCTCGGAGGATTGAGGAGGGCATGCGGCATCGCCGTCCGATGCTTGCGCTAGTTCGAGGTCACCAATGACCTAATCCGTCGTGCCCATCGCCGGGACGTCGAAGGAGGAACCCTATGCGGATCGTTTCCGGGCTAGCCACGACAGTCGCGCTTTTGATCGGATCGACCCATAGCAGCTGGGCCCAAGGCTCCGCCGTAACGGGCTCGCCCAGTCCCCCGCCTGCGGCGGTTGGCAGCACCGCTAGCACGGTGGTCACACTGGTTATCCTCGCCGCGATCGTGATCGCCGTCGTCGTCGGAGGCCGATTCCTGGCCGCGCGGCGGAAGCAGGTCGAACAGGCAGTCATCCTACAGTCGCGGCTTTCAGACTTCGTCGCTCGTGAGTCTCGGCTCCGTGGGTTGCCGATCACGCCGACGGCTCGCGTGTCCGGCTGGCGCAGACTGCACACGACAATCGAGGTCGCTGGGGAAGTTCCGACGCCGGAGCTTCGGGAAACCGTGATGCGGATCCTCGGGGACGAAGCTCGCAGATCTCAGCCGCACGTCATCATGCTGGATCATCTGTTCATCGTGCCGCCGGTACGCGCGGCTTCGGACACGCTTGCCTCTCGTGGGTGAGGTGACAGCATTCCTGTCTCCTTCTTCGGCTCGAGCCTTCGGAGCAGGTTCGATCTGGTAGCAGCAGGAGGACCGCGAATGTGGCGGAGACCGCGGGAGCCTTGCCGAGGGAACGGTCGATCCCGAGCGTGGGGTTCCCCCTCCGCGCTCGTGGTGTCTCGAACGGCGGCCTTGCCAGTGCAGGCGACCGGGTGGTCGTCCCGCCTCAACTTCGGCTATAGTTGCCCGATCCGGCTCCAGGGTGTGTGCCCTGGGTGCTTACGCGACGGCGACGTATCCCGGCGAAGCAGTCACTTGGGTAACCATGGCGATTGTCGCGTCCGCTCTCCTCGTCCGGATCTGGCGTCTCGTTGTCCTCGCTCTATGCTTCCTGTCCGGCGTCAGCGGGCTGCTCTACGAAGTGGTCTGGGCGCGCATGCTCCATCTGATGTTCGGCGATACGGTTCTCGCCGTGAGCACGGTCCTCGCGTCGTTCATGGCCGGGCTCGCGCTGGGCAGCTTCTGGATCGGGAGGTACATCGACCGACGGCGGCGGGTGCTCGCGGTGTATGCGGGGCTCGAGCTGAGCATCGGTCTCAGTGCCCTGCTCTTTCCGGTGGTCCTCCAGGGTCTGACGCCCCTCTACGTCTGGCTTCACCAATCGCTGTCGTCAGCGTTCTGGCTCTTCAGCCTCGCACGTTTTCTCCTCGCCTTCGGTCTTCTGTGTGTGCCCACGGCGTTGATGGGCGCGACCGTGCCGGTACTGAGCCGATATCTGACACAGAGCTCCACCTCACTCGGGCGGAACGTCGCCGCGCTCTACGCGCTCAACACTGGCGGCGCCGTGCTCGGCTGCTTCATGGCCGGCTTCGTGTTGATCGGCTCCCTCGGGTTGTCCCGGACCGTGTGGATCGGGGCCGCGTTGAATTTCTCGATCGCCCTCGTCGCGTGGCTCGGACACCGGTGGGTCGAGACGGAGGACTCTCCGGAGACGCCATCGAGCACGCGAAGGGCTGCGCATCCCGCGGTCGCCCTCTACGACGACCGGACCGTACGCCGTGTCCTGGGGTCGTTCGCCCTGGCTGGATGCGCCGCGCTGTCCTATGAGGTGATCTGGACGCATGCGCTGACCTTTTTCATCGGGAACTCGACCTATGCCTTCAGCGCGATGCTGACGACCTTCCTGTGTGGGCTGGCGCTTGGGAGCGCGCTCATCGCACGCGTGAGCGACCGTACACCGAACCCGCTGGCGTGGCTCGGAGCGCTCCAGGTGGGGGTCGGCATCTACGGGATCCTGACCATCGCAATCCTCGGGAGGCTGTTCTACGCGCTCGACGGGTGGTGGGAAGGATTCGGCAACGCGCACTGGGGCGCTCCCCTCGGACTCACCTTCCTGAAGACGTTCGTCGTGATCCTGCCCCCGACTCTATGCATGGGCGCGACCTTTCCCTTGGTCACCAAGATCGTCACCCATGGACCACACGCGGTTGGCCGCGGCGTCGGCGGCGCCTATGCTTCCAACACCCTCGGTGCCATTCTCGGCGCCTGGGTCGCCGGTTTCGTGGCGATTCCGCTCGTGGGAATTCATCACACCCTGGCGCTCACGGCCCTGCTCAGCCTCGGCATTGGAGGCGTTCTTCTCGCGTCGGGCGGCACGTCGCCGCTGCGCCAGGGGATGCTCTATGCCGGCGCGCTCGGCTGCCTCGTCGCGGTGGTGGTGATGACGCCGACGTTCCGTTTCGCCGATATCGCGGGCGAGCCAGAGAAAGAGATCCTGCATTACGAAGAAGGTGTTGCCGGTGTGGTGAAGGTCGCCACCGACATCTACGACCGCAAGCTCCTGAGCATCAACGGCTGGTCCGTCGCTGGGACGGGCAGCCCCAATCCGGATGTGGCGCTCGTGAACGACTATCCCGAGATTCAGAAGATGCTCGCCCATCTGCCGATGCTGCTGCATCCCGCGCCGGGTCGGGTGCTGGTGATCGGCTTCGGCGCGGGCGGAACCGCCTGGTCGCTGACTCGCTACGCGGCGCTGCAACGGCTCGATGTCGTCGAGTTCGTTCCCGGCGTGATCCGCGCGGCTCGGTTTTTCCCCGAGGTCAATCACGGCGTTCTGAGCGACCCGCGGGTCCGCGTCGTCATCGACGACGGGCGCAACTATCTGCTGGTCACACCCGAAACGTACGACGTGGTCTCGGTCGATACCCTCGACCCCAAGCACGCGGGCAACGGCAATCTGTACACGCGGGAGTTCTACGAGCTGAGCCGACGGGTCCTGAAGCCGGGCGGGATCTTCGTTCAGTGGCTGCCCTATCACCAGGTCGACAACGCGAGCCTGAAGATGATCGCGCGCACCTTTCGGGATGTCTACCCACACGCCACGATGTGGCTCAACCGTTTCAAGGGCTACACGCTGCTCCTCGGCACGCTCGAGCCTTTGCAGATCGATCTCGAGCGGCTCGAAGCGCGCTTCGGCACGCCCGCCATTCGACGCGACCTCGCCGACGTCCATGTCGCCACGCCGTGGCAGCTCCTCGAGAGCTTCGCCATGCGGGCGGACACCGTGCGCCGGTTCGCGGCCGGGCGGACGGACCTCAACACCTATGACCATCCGTATGTGGAGTTCTATGGTCTTTCCTGGCGCGACCCGGTCGAAGAGAATCTCAGCGAGCTCGCGAGCTTTGCCGACGACGTCACGCCCCTCCTGGAGCTCGGGGATCGCTCCCCCGCCGAGCGAGAGCGCGTCCGAGGGCGCGTGGCCGTCCAGCGGCGTATCTCCCGCTACATCGCGCGGGGCTACCTCGCCAACTGGCGTCGCCAGCTGCAGGACGGGACCCGCGAGTATCGCAAGGCGCTCAAGCTCGATCCGAACGATGACGGGATCAAGTTCGCGCTCGGCATCGCCGCGGTTCACAAGCGTCACGCGCTCGCCGAGGTTGCGCGCCGCCCCGACGACGTCAAGGGCTTGAGCAAACTCGGCTACATCGCGTGGAACGAGCGCGACTATGACGAGGCGATTCGCCGCTTCCGGCAGGTGCTGGCCATCGACGCGCGAAACGCGCCGGCCTACATCCACCTGGGCGTCAGCTACGCCGCGCAGGGGAATTTCGACGCATCGATCGCCGCCTATCAAGAGGCGAAGGATCTTCGGCCCGAGCTGGCCGGTGTCGTCGGTCAGAGCCTCGATCTCGTCGAGCGCCTGCGGCGTGCCAGGGAGCATCCCGACGACCCGGCGGCCCAGGCCCGTCTGGGCGAGCTCTACGCCAGCGACGGGCGCTTCGACAGCGCCATCGAGTGCTTCGAGAAGGTGACGACGCTCGCCCCGAGCTCGCCGCAGGGGTGGTTCACCCTGGCTCGCTACTACGAGGCGGAGGAACGCGACGCCGACGCCCTGCGCGCGTACGATCGCGGGCTGGCGCTCGACCCGACCCACACGCAGGCACGCAACAACCGCGAGAAGCTCCTGATCAAGCGTGCGCTCGAACAGGGCAAGCCCGTCACGGTGGCCCTGGACGCGGAACACATCCTGACGGTCGATCCCGACAGTGCCACCAGCTACTACCAGCTCGGCTTGCGATACTTGCGCAGCGACGACGCCGACGCGGCGGTGCGTGTCCTGCGTCGAGCCATCACGTTGCAGCCGGACCATGACGCCGCTCACCTCTTTCTCGGTCTCGCCTACACCTCGCTGGGAGCCTTCGCCGACGCCGAAGTCGAGTACCGTCGAGCCATCGCGCTCCGGGCCACGAATCCCGAAGCCTTCAACTATCTGGGGCTTGTGTACTACCAGCAAGGGCGCTACCGTCTGGCCCTCGGCGCCTACCGCGAGGCGATCGCACAGGCGCCCGGCTACGCCGTCGCCTACGTCAATCTCGCGGCCAGCTACGAAGCGCTGGGGCAGACCGACGAGGCTCTCGCGGCCTATCGCCAGGCGCTCCGGTACGATGCCAACCTGGAGGCGCTGCGGGAGAAGATCGACGGCCTGAGCAAGCGCGTGGGGAGGTAGACGATGGCCGCGCTCGCGACGTTCGTTCAACAGGTCATCAACGGGCTGATGCTGGGCGGTGGCTACGCCCTCGTGGCCATCGGCTATACGCTGATCTTCGGGGTGCTCAATCTGCTGCATCTGGCGCACGGGGAAGTGGCGATGATCGGCTCGTACGTCGGGCTCACGCTCGTGATCATCGCGATGTCGCAGGTGGGCGTCCTGCCACTGTGGCTCGTCCTCATCGTCGCGATGCTCGGCGCCGGCATCGTCGGCATCATCGTCGAGCTCGTCGCGTTTCGGCCGCTCGGGCGCCGGCAGCTCCATATCACGCCGCTCATCACCACGATCGCGGTCTCCTTCGTGCTCCAGGAGGCCGCGGTGAAGCTCTTCGGCTCCGAGCAGCGCAGCTTCCCGGTGGCCATGTTCGACGAGCTCAAGAAGTACGATCTGCGCCTCGGGGCCTTCCGGATCACGTACGTGCAAATGTTCATCATCGCCGCGTCGCTCGTCCTGATGGTAGGGCTCTACTTCTTCGTCGAGAAGACCACGATGGGCCGGGCCATGCGCGCCTGCGCGGAGAATACGCAGACCGCCCGGCTGCTCGGCGTGAACGTGCACTGGATCACGATCTGGACCTTCGGCATCGCCTCGGCCTTGGCCGGCGCGGCCGGCGTCCTGATCGGCCTCGCCTACAACATCACCCCGCTGATGGGCGGGGCGCTCGGGCTCAAGGGCCTGACGATCATGCTGTTCGGCGGATCCGGCAACATCGTCGGAGCCATGGTGGCTGCGCTCATCCTCGGCATGATCGAGACGATGAGCGTCGCGTACCTGATCCCGGCCTGGAAGGACGGCTTCGCCTTCGGCATTCTCATCCTGATCCTCCTCTACAAACCGACGGGGCTGTTCGGCAGCCGCCTGCAGATCGAGGCGGGCCGGTAGGGAGGCCGTCGATGCAAGGGGTGCTCGATTCAATCGTCGGCGTCGTCACCGGCCTCTTCACGCTCGGCGAGGCTGACCTGATCACGATCGGGATCAACATGATCATGGGGCTCAGCATGTTCCTGCCCATGACGGTCGGGCAGCTCTCCTTCGGCCAGGCCGGTTTCATGTCCATCGGCGCGCACATCGCCGTGGTGCTGACGCTCTACGCCGGCGTGCCGTTCCCGCTGGCACTCCTCGTGGCCGGGGTGGGGAGCGGCGCCGTGGGCTTCCTCGTCGGGGTGCCGGTGCTGCGCTTGCGCGGCCTGCTCTTGGCGCTCGTAACCTTCGCGTTCGCCCAGGTCGTCGAGGTCTTCTTCCTCAACTTCAAGCCGACGGGCGCCGCCGAAGGGATCCGCGGCATCTTTCCCTATACCAACCTCTGGTACGTGTACGGCTTTCTGGTGCTCCTCGTGCTCTTCCTGGCGCGTCTGAGCCGATCACGGATGGGCCGAGCCTTCGAGGCTGTCAAGCTGGACGAGACCGCGGCCGAAGCCATGGGCGTCGACGTCACGCGCGCGAAGCTCACGGCCTTCGCGGCGGGCGCGTTCGTCGCCGGTGTCGGCGGCGGCCTGTACGCCCACCATGCCGTGTTCATCCAGTACGACAACTTCGACTTCAAGCGTGGCGTCGACATCGCGATGTACATGGTGCTCGGCGGGATGGACGTGTTGTACGGCCCCCTGCTCGGCGCGTTCGTCATCACGTACCTTTCCACCGCGCTGCAGTTCCTGGCGGATTGGCGCTGGGAGGTCTGGGGCAGCATCGTCATCCTAGTGATGATCTTTCGACCGCAAGGCATTCTCGGGCGAGACACGCTCAGCGTCCGTCGTTGGCTTCGCAGAAGCCCGGTCCCCTCAGGGTGACCACGGCGGCATGGCGAACCGAAGGAGGTGATGGCCGGGGCATGATTCGACGGGGCTTCATTCCCTAGAGGTTTGTCTCACGGAGAGAGGAGACTCGATGAAGACATCGCTCGTCCTCCTCAGTTGGGTTGTGGCAGGTACTGTGCTCGCGACGCTGGCGCTGCCCGTGGTGGCCCATGCCTTCGGCGATGAGATCGTCGTCGGCTTCATGGTGCCGCTGACGAAGAAAGGGGCGAGCTACGGCGTCCAGAGCCGGGCCGCTACCGAAGTCGCGGTGGAAGAGATCAATGCCGCCGGCGGCATCAACGGCCGGAAGCTCCGGATGGTCACAAAGGACACCGAGGGCGACAACGCCCTGGCCATCCAGCTCGCCCGAGGACTGATCGACAAGGACCAGGTCCTTGCCGCGCACGGCCCGCAGTGGAGCGCGGAGGCCGAGGCGGTCTTTCCGATTTGCGAGCGCTCGAAGATTCTCTGCTTCTCGCCGACCTCGACGAAACCCGGCGTCTCGGCGCCGTACTCGTGGGCGTTTCGCAATACGGTCGATGAAAACGTCCTGGTCCCACAGACCCTCAGCTGGGTCAAGGAGCGCTATCCCTGGGTCAAGAAGGCGGCCATCCTCACGGACGTCAAGGACGCCTACTCGAAGAGCCTGGGACAGGATACGTTCCGTCCGCAACTCAAGCAGTTCGGGATCGAGGTGGTGGAGGAGGTGGACTATCTCACCGGGGACACGGACTTCAGCGCCCACATCACCAAGATCAAGGCCAAGAACCCCGACATGATCGCCGTCGGCGGCACCTGGGTCGAAACGGCGAACATGATGAAGGAAGCGCAGAAGCAGGACCTCCGCGTACTGTGGGTCGGCGGGGTCGGGATGGGCAACGCGCGCATCATCGAGAACGCCGGGCTCGCGGCGGAGGGGGCCGTCCACAACGCGACGTACGACAAGGACGCGACGACCGAGATGAACCAGAGCTACGTGCGGCGTCTGCTGGCCAAGGTACCCAATGAAACGCCGCACTGGCCGGCGGCGAACTGTTACGACGCCATGAAAATGCTGGCGTACGCCATCAAGCAGGCCAACGTCACCAACACGCCCAAGACACTCGAGGCGGATCGCAAGAAGGTGCGCGACGCGCTGGCGGCCGTCAAGGATTTCCCCGCTCTGACCAGCGCGGACGGCAAGATCACCATCGTCGACGTCGTCAACGGCAAGCACGCCGGCGACGCGATCAAGAAAGGGACGCTGATCCAGGTCCAGAACGGCCGGTTCGTCCCCGTCGGCGACGGGAAGGCGACGGCGTTGAAGATGCGGTAGGCGCGACGAGCACCGCCCCGGCGACGCCGGGGCGGTTGCCCGCGTCAACTGGGGAATCAAGACATGACCCTCCTCGCGGCGACGGGAGTGACCAAGCGCTTCGGCAGCCTGGTGGCGGTCAGCCGGGTGGACGTATGCATCGAGCCCGGCACGATTCACGCGATCATCGGACCCAACGGCGCCGGAAAGACTACGCTGTTCAACTGCGTAACGGGACTCCACGCCCACGACGAGGGCTCGATCCTGTTCAAGGGCCGTCCGCTCGATAAGCTGAAATCCCACGAGCGTGTGATGCTCGGAATGAGCCGTACTTTTCAGAACATCCGACTCTTCTCCAAAATGACCGTGCTCGAGAACGTCATGGTGGGCCGCCATTGCCGCACGCGCGCGGGCTTGCTGCGAATGTTCTTTCGGCTCGGGCCGCTGCCGGAGGAGCGCGCGATTCGCGCGCGGGCCGCGGAGATACTCGAGTTCATCGGCCTGAGCCACCGACGTGATGCCGTCGCCACGACCATACCATTCGGAGAGCAACGTCGCCTGGAGATCGCGCGGGCGTTGTCGACGGACCCCGATCTGTTGCTTCTCGACGAGCCGACGTCGGGGATGAATCCCCGGGAGACCGAGGAGATCGACGAGGTCATCGAGAAGATCCGCGCTCTGGGCAAGACGATTCTATTGATCGAGCACGACATGTCTGTCGTCATGAAGATCTCGGACGTCGTCACGGTCCTGAACTTTGGCGTGAAGATCGCCGAGGGGCCGCCGCAGACCGTGCAGAAAGACCCGCGCGTCATCGAAGCCTATCTCGGCACGGAGGACTAGCGCTGATGCTGCACGTGAACGATCTACACGTCGGCTATGGGGCGATCACCGCCCTGCGTGGCGCCAGCCTGGAGGTCAAGGAAGGTGAGGTCGTCGCGCTCATCGGGGGCAACGGCGCGGGCAAATCGACCCTGCTGCGGACCATCTCCGGCATCCTGACGCCGACCCGCGGCGACGTGATCTTCGAGGGGCGGAGCCTGCGCGGCGTGGCCGAGGACAAGATCGTGCGGCGCGGGATTCTGCACGTGCAGGAGGGGCGGGGAATCCTGACCCGGATGACGGTCCAAGAGAATCTCGAAATGGGCGCGTATGGCCGCTCCGATAGGGCCGAGATTCGACACGACATGGAGATGGTCTTCGACAAGTTCCCCATCCTACGCGAGCGTCGCAACCAATTTGGCGCGACGCTCAGCGGTGGCGAGCAGCAGATGCTGGCCATCGGGCGGGCCCTCATGGCGCGGCCGAAGCTTCTCATGCTCGATGAGCCGTCACTCGGTCTGGCCCCGCTACTCGTGCGTGAGATCTTCCGCATCATCGCGGAGTTCAAGCTTGAGAAGCGTACGATCTTGCTCGTTGAACAGAATGCACGCAAGGCACTACAGTGCGCGGACCGCGGCTATGTCATAGAAACCGGTGCCATCGTCCTGACCGGCTCGGGAGAGGCGTTACTCAAGAGTGACGGAGTCCAGGCCGCCTACCTCGGCAGGGCGTCGAAACCTCAACTGTAGAAGCTTACGCGGACCATCTCGCGGCTTAGCCAGCTGACCTTATTGGGTGGACGCCCCAGACGTCGGCATTAGCAATCTGGGTGTTATCTCGACCGGAGCGCCAATGTTTCTCGCTGGGCCGGACCTAGAGAGTCAGCCCGTCCAGTGGCGAAAGACGCTCCAACGCGAAGGATTGATGGGTACGGCGCCCGATCTCAAGGCACGAAGCTCCTCCCCGAGGAGTGTGGCCCAGGTGCTCGGCCACCGGGACATCCGGATGACGAGCCGATACTCGCACCTCGCCCCCGGTCATCTCCGTGAGGCGATGGCCACGCTGGAGCGGCGGGCATGAACGACCTCGGAACTACACTAAGCGGAATCCCGGAGCGGCTACATATTTGCGGTGTACCGGGCACTGGGAAGTCATTTTTCATCGCCTGGCTCGTGAAGCATCTTGCGTTTAGGCCACTGATCGCCGATGAGACGCCGAGCAGGTCTCAGCTTCTTCGGCAGTGCGCTGTCCTCAGCATCGCAAAGCGAACCTTTGGCATCGAACCTTCGGTACACGAACTCCGTAACGCCGCGCAGGTCGGAAACTCGGCGCGGCTGAAATCGTTGACTGGTAGGCTCGGTCAGCGCGTAGTCGTCGAGACCGGCTTTGCCACCGGGCATCAAGAGGCAACCGCGATCCAGACCTTCCGTGCAGCCGGCTTCGATGCCTGGTGGTTTGATGCCGCGCGGCCAGACGCCCTGCGGTCATTCTTGAAGAAGGGAAGACAGGAGGCCTTCGAGCAAACATGGAGGCTGATTGAGTCGAACCGCCCCGAAATCGAGGCGCGCTATCAGCAGCGCAAGATTGCGGTGCTTCACGGGGAGGCATACATGCGACCGGAGGACATCGCGGCGATCATCGTGAACGCCAATCACCAGCCGGGGAGAAGCTGATGCTGCTAGTTTGCCGCCTGATCCCCGTCGTAGCTGCCCTGCTCCAGCTTGGCGGCACCGCACTGATCGTGTGGGGTTTGAAGCTCAAGCCGGACCCGCTGGCGTCAACCGTGATCGACGGCGTCGACTACCCGTTCGCGAGCATCGACCGCGCGCATTGGAGGGCCGTCACCGTCGGCCCGTGGGGGCTCCTTGTCGGGCTGTTTCTCCAGGCGCTCGACGCCATCCTGAAGGCGTGGTGAACCGCTACAACTGCTGCTTGAGCACCCAGCAAATCACCGTGAGGCCGTGGTACGCGCAGACCTCAGGAAGATCATCGCCATTGTGGAACCGTCGAACACAGCCGCACGCTATCGCCGTGTAGAGACCATCAGACCAAGCCATGATGCCGTTTACGTGGCCGAGCCCCTTGAGAAGCGCCGCCTCATCCTGGCCTGATTCTGTGTCGTCGCTCTCGATCATGAGTGGTTCCGGGCGTTCGCCGACTGGCACTACTTCGGCGCCGGTCGATTCGGACTGTCGCGGAAAAACTGGTGGGCAGGGACGGGATTGAACCGCCGACACCAGAATTTTCAGATCTATCCCTCGGAGTCGCCAAAGACCCATAAGTCCTAGCTTCATCGGTGATGTTCTGTCCAGCCTCTCCACTCATGAATACCCTGGAATGCTCTCGAATACCCCCAATGGGGACACCATTTGGACATAAAAGCTCGACGGCTCTCCTCCATGGTTCACACCGCCGGGCGGCCCAGAACGTCGCCCGAGACCCGGCGCTCCACCCAGCGGCCGTCCGACGAGCTGCCTACCAGCTTGCCGTGCTCCACGATGACCTTGCCGCGCAGGATCGTCGTCACCGGGTAGCCCTGGCAAGCGAAGCCCTCCCAGATGCTGTAGTCCGCGTCGGCGTGCAGGTCCGCCAGCGCGATCGTCTTCCTGACAGCGGGATCGATCAGCACGAGGTCTGCGTCGCTGCCCGGCTGGATTGCGCCCTTCTGCGGATAGAGGCCGAGGATGCGCGCAGCGTTGGCGGAAGTAATGTCCACGAACCGCGTCAGCGGCATCTTCCGCTCGGCGACGAACTT
>JACXTT010003948.1_pt1 | contig 22342 bp, 12 predicted proteins | sample 9270951 | NCBI WGS metagenome assembly JACXTT01 (sample SAMN15532306, study PRJNA645909) | rock metagenome | isolation source: weathered quartz diorite | place: Puerto Rico | collected 2017-06-21
CGAGCCTGATCTGTTTTCCTGCAACCTGGGTGGCGTCTTCATGTATCACATCCTCTGACATTAACTCCAGTTGCTGTATCTGTTCATCCAAGGCCCGTTCTAACAGGTTCTTTTCAACATCAAGCCTCGTCAGGTCGTTATTGATCCTTTTTAGCGTATCCTTCTCACCATTATTCTGAAGGATGAAATAATTGTTCTCCAGCAAAGAGCGTAGAAACTTTATTTCAACCTTGTAAAACTCCAGGTCGGAACTCCACTTTTTGGCAATAACAAAATATTGCAGTGAACGGGCGGATAAACTATTCAGGGTTTCCATGCTCTTTTTATTTATGGAGTAAATCTCCTTCTTATATCCTTGCTGTCACATGACGATAGTCATCTGAAAAAGTGATCGTCGTCACTCTAACCCTAGCTGTTCAGATAGCTGGGTGAAAAGATGGCTAGATACAATTGTCTCAGGCCGACTTTTCCAGTTCCAGTTTTTTATCTCAGGCATATCGTCCAGTTTGCTGCAGATATACTCATGATGCTGTTTTAATTTTGCCTGACAATAGGCTACAAATGCACCAGCGCCGTCATGCATGCTATACACTCTTTTAACCGCTTCCATCGCTAAATGATACCGGCTCATTTGGTTCAACACGGTCATATCAAAAGGCGTGGTGGTAGTACCTTCTTCCATAAAACCCCTGACATGGAACCGTGCCGGGTATGGCCGTCCATGTACCAGGTCGTGTATGATTCGTACATAACCATGGAACGCAAAGATAACAGGCGCAGTATCAGTAAACAGTTCGTGAAATTGCTCGTTACTCATCCCATGGGGATGATACTGCTGCGGAGACAGAGACATCAGGTCGATTACGTTGACTACCCGTACCTTTAATTCCGGCAGGTGATGTTTCAACAGCCATGCAGCCGCTATAGTCTCTAAGGTAGGAACATCACCCGCGCAGGCTAACACCACATCCGGCTCGCGGCCATGATCGGTGCTTGCCCATTTCCATACTGAAGCACCTTTTTCACAATGTTCTATTGCATCATCTATATTAAGCCATTGCAATTCCGGCTGTTTACCGGCTACGATCAGGTTTACATAATCCTTGCTACGCAAGCAATGATCGGTAACCGATAGCAAGGTGTTGGCATCAGGCGGCAGGTAAATGCGCACCACTGAACTTTTCTTGTTTACGACTGTGTCAATAAAGCCGGGCCCCTGGTGGCTATAACCGTTATGATCCTGTCGCCAGGCATGTGATGTGAGCAGATAGTTCAATGAAGCTACCGGTTTACGCCACGGTAGCTCACGGGCAGTTTTTATCCATTTGGCATATTGACTGAACATCGAGTCGATGATGGTAATGAACGCCTCATAGCAGGGAAACAAGCCGTGCCTGCCGGTCAGCAGGTAGCCTTCGAGCCAGCCTTCACATAAGTGCTCGCTTAATACTTCCATCACGCGACCGTCTGGCGACAGGCAATCGTCTTTGGGTTCAATTTGCTCCATAAAGCAACGGTTGGTCACTTCAAAAACAGATTCGAGCCGGTTCGAACTCGTTTCATCCGGGCAAAACAACCGGAAGTTTTTATCCCCATCATTTAGCTTAAATATATCCCGCAGATAATGTCCAAGGTTACGGGTACTTTCTGCTTCTTTTACGCCTGGCTCTGTTACCTCCAGCGCGTAATCTCTAAAATCAGGCAGCACGAGGTCTTTCAATAACATGCCGCCGTTTGCATAAGGCAAGGCGCTCATGCGTTTATCACCCTCAGGACCCAGTGCTTTTAATTCGGGAATTAGTTTACCTTTATTATCAAACAATTCTTCAGGGTGGTAGCTGCGCATCCATTGCTCCAGTAGCTTCAGTTTGGCCGGATCTTCCTTCACACCGGCCAGCGGCACCTGGTGAGCCCTGAATGTACCTTCTATCGGAACGCCGTTCCATTCTTTCGGGCCGGTCCATCCTTTCGGAGTACGCAGGACGATCATTGGCCATTTAATGTATTTTGATGGTTCTTCTTCTTTCCGGGCTGCATGTTGTATTGCTTTGATTTTACAATAAGCATCGTCCAAAGCCCAGGACATGAGTTCATGAACAAACATAGGATCACTGCCCTCAACAAAAAGAGCCTCATAACCATAACCATCAAATAATTGTCGTAACTCGTCGTCTGACATGCGGGCCAATACAGTCGGCCCCGATATTTTATAACCATTCAGATGCAGAATAGGCAATACGGCTCCGTCGCGTGCTGGGTTCAGAAATGCAACCGATTTCCAGCTTCCGGCTAAAGGGGCTGTTTCAGCCTCACCATCTCCAATTACACATGCAGCTATCAATTCTGGATTATCAAAAACGGCCCCAAACGCATGTACCAGCGAATAGCCCAGTTCACCACCCTCATGTATAGAGCCAGGAGTGTGAGCACTTACGTGGCTGGGAACCCCGCCCGGTGTTGAAAACTGGCGAAACAAATGTTTTATGCCTTCTTCATTTTCAAGCACAGCTGGATACACTTCCGAATAAGTACCCTCAAGATATGTATTGGCTACTATCGCCGGCGCGCCATGTCCCGGTCCGCAGACATACAGCACATCAGCCCTTGTGTCCCTGATCAATCTGTTCAGATGAACATAGATGAGATTTAATCCAGGTGAAGTACCCCAGTGCCCCAACAGGCGTGGCTTTATATGTTCAGGCTTTAACGGTTCTTTAAGCAGTGGATTGTCCTGCAAATAAATTTGCCCGGCAGCCAAGTAGTTTGCTGCTCTCCAGTAAGCATTGATCAGCTCTAATTCTTTTTCCGATAGCTTTTTCATAATCTTGAAGGATAAATTCTTTACGGATAAATCGTTATATGTGCATGATTCCTGCCACAATCATGTAATGATCATCGCCTCACAAAATTCAAAGAATTAGCACATCGGGCAAATGATAGTTGACAACACAAAAAATGTTTCAGATCACTTTTTTGCTCTCTTTTTGAGAGTGCGATAAAACCATCGTTTGGCCAGTTCGGCCGAGAAAAGATAAAGCCCAACAATAAGCAGCATCCACCAATAGTATTGCAATGGCAGGCGGGTAAAACCCATCCAATTTGCCAGTGGTAACGCAGGAATAAACAGCACAAATACAAGCACCAGGATAGTTGCGATGGATAATAGTTTACCTGGAAGACTTTTGAAAAATGGCAGCCTGGTGCGCACAACCAGCACGATCAGAATTGCGGAGATAACGGATTCCGTAAACCACCCGGTCTGAAACGCTTTTTCCTTGGTATGCATGATGAATAACAACAAGCCAAAGGTGAGGTAATCAAATATTGAGCTTAGCAGGCCAAATATCACCATAAAGCGGCGGATAAAGCCCAAATCCCATCGTTGCGGTGATTGGATATTGATATCATCCACCTTATCAGCAGCAATAGCCATTTCGGGAAAGTCGGTCAGCAGGTTGGTGAGTAGTATTTGTTTGGGCAGCAATGGTAAAAAAGGCATCAGCAATGACGCCCCCGCCATACTAAACATATTGCCAAAATTGGCGCTGGTTGCCATAAAGACATATTTCATGGTGTTGGTGAAAGTTTTGCGGCCTTCCACAATACCGTCCAACAACACATCCAGACCATTGCTTAACAGCACAATTTCCGCCGCCTCCTTTGCCACGTCGACAGCGGTATTTACTGATATACCCACATCTGCAATATGCAGGGCAGGTGCATCATTAATCCCATCGCCCATAAAGCCCACTACAAAACCCGCCCTTTTCAAAACTGCGATGATGCGCTCTTTCTGGTCGGGCTCTACTTCTGCAAAAATATCGATGCCTTTTGCTTTATGTGTCAGCGCCGTATTGCTCATTTTATGCAGCCCCGCTCCGGTAATGATGTTGGGCTGACTAAGCCCTACCTGCAACGCCAGGCTTTTTGCAACGAGCGCGTTATCACCGGTTATAATCTTCAGCTTTACACCCAGTTCATTCAGTTTATTAATGGTGACATCAATACCCGGTTTAGGCGGGTCGAATAAGGCGATAAAACCAAGGAATATCATCTGTTTTTCATCGTCTGATGTAATCCGATGATCCTTATTTATGTTCTTATAAGCAACCCCCAGCGTACGAAATCCAAGACCGCTCAACTGCTGGTATTGTTCGTTTATTTGTTTATGGTAAACTGCGATATCGGTTATTCCTTTAGTTGTTTCAACCTTACTGCAAATGTCCAGTATCGCATTTAAAGCGCCTTTGGTAATGGCAGTCATTTCTTTGCCATTGGTTACCTGAACCGTAAGACGTTTCCGGTTAAAATCATATGGTACTTCAGTAATCGCGGTAAACGTTTCTGCGGCCGGTTGATAGGATTGACAAATCGCTGCGTCAATCGGATTATGAAATCCCTGTTGCAGCGAAGCATTCAACCATGCGTGTTTTAGTACTTTATCACTATGATTGCCTTCTATATCGAGCGCATCCTTTAGTTTGACCCTGCCCTCCGTGATCGTCCCGGTCTTATCTGAACACAAAATATTCATACTACCGAAATTCTCTATTGATGACAGTCGTTTCACGATCACTTGTTTTCGGGCCATCCGGCGGGCACCAGTTGAAAGATTTACGCTAATGATTGCAGGTAAAAGCTGGGGCGTAAGGCCAACAGCCAAAGCCAACGAAAAAAGAAATGAATCTAAAACTGGTTTGTGCAGATAAACATTCACAGCAAATATGACGATGACAAGCAGCAAGGTTACTTCCATAAGCATATAACCAAACCTGCGTATGCCGTGCTCAAAATCTGTTTCAGGAGCCTTATTCTGTAAATCGGCCGATATTTTACCGAATTCTGTTTGCCGACCGGTTTTTATTACCAACGCTGTAGCTTTGCCGCTGATAACATGCGACCCCATAAATAGCGAATTGTTCCTTTTGGAAAGTTGTATATCGGCAGGCAGAATGCATCCTATTTTCTCAACGGGATAGGTTTCACCAGTAAAAGCCGCTTCATCCACAAATATTGCCTGTGATTCGATGATCAGGCTGTCACCCGGGATAATGTCGCCTGCCGTGAGATTTATAACTTCGCCGGGAACCACCTGCTCCATTGGAATTTCCTTTTTGCTGCCATCACGCAAAACGGTACAACTAAGTTGCACCAGCTTCAGCAATTCATCCACCGCGTTAGCAGCACCTTTCTCCTGCCAAAAACTCAGCAAACTACTGATCAGCACAATCACCAGGATGATGATCGTATCGGTAACATCACCTAATCCCGCCGATAGCAAAGCCGCTGCAATAAGTAATATAGTGATCGGGCTTTTAAATTGAGATAAAAAGAGTACAGCAACGGAAACCCGTTTTTTTGATTTGATGGTATTGGGTCCGTAGCATTTTAACCGCTCACTTGCCTCTTTCTCCGTCAGGCCATTAATATGACAGGATAATTTATTTAAGGCATCATCTACTGACAGGTGCCAGAAATGCGAAAGCTCAGCAGTTTCTAAATGATTCAAGGTCGGGATAAATTACAAAGGAAATACCATTACCGGCACCGGAATATTTTCGGGCATACAGGTTGTGATTGTCCTGCCAAATATTTCCTCGAAATGAAACCGGTGATTAACCAAAGCTAACAAATCTGCCCGTAAATCATTGATTATAACCCCAATGGCAACATCCAGGTTTCTCTCTCTTATATTATTAAAATAGACCCTGTCATATTTAACCTGGTTAGCTATTTCATTCTCAAACAATGATTGCGCATAGCTATCGTCTAATGGCGGTAAACCCTTTGCCGAGAGGTGCTCCAATATAAGGTTGGCTTGGTAATCTCTCGCAAACTCTATAAGAAATTTCAATACTGCTCTTCGGCAATAGCGCATATCCACTGCATAAGCTACGTTTTCAAAATTTATCTTTTTATAATCATCAGGTATTAAAAGTAAAGGGCAGCCTACATGATTGATTACTGACTGAATATCCACATGGCACAAGAGCTCGTGCGTAATATTCGTTTCAATGCCTTTTATCATTAACCAGATATTTTTTCTGATCACCAATTCGCTGATATCTTTTTCAGAATAATTGCTTGCATCAACATCCCATCTTACTGGTTTAAAATTATCATCTAAATCAATAGATGCGGCTCCGGGTGTTACATGAAAGTGAACGTCTATACCTGCATGAACCACTTTTTTAACCGGATTTTTTGAGGTTTTCGGCTTTTGTTTCTTAACGAGGTTCAAAACCAATAAATCAGCCTTAACTTTTTGGGCAATTGCCAAAGCAAACTCTTCAGCATTTGAAGCTTCTACAGAGGCATCATTAAATACAAGTATGGTCCTCATAACAAGTAAATGATCAGGTGTGAAATTTTTTATAAAACTGGCAAAACGATATGTCAATAAAAATGACGTTAATCATCAATTAATATGATGATATCACCGAATCATTGTCAGCGGCCCTTTACCTGGTTTCCAATGAAGGATCATTCGTTAACGGGTTTCGCCTGAGCATAGACGGGCGTCCAACACCAGTTTTTTGGCGGCACTTAAAAGGACGGCGCAATCTCCACAGAGAGAATCCTGCTTTTAATTTTTCAATTTATTTTAACGAGGCCGGCGGTATTAATTAAAATGTCGCTTCCAATTTTTGGCCTTTGGCCAAATTGGCTTCATAAACATTACCTTTCTTTTTCACATTTGGGATGTTCCATTTTGGTAGTTGTCCGTTAAAGTTGTCTTTTATGCGTACAATTCCCGTTTTACCTGCGGAGATGCTGAACCAAACAGTTTTACTGCTTTTCCGGATAGCCGAAACTTGGTATCCACCTTCCGCTCTTAAATTATTAAACGAAGCATCGGCCCATTTTTCGGGGGTTGCAGGGAAAAGCCGGATGATTCCGGTATTGACTTTCCCTGGTGTTGGGCTCCAGCTTTGCAACAACATTTCTTGCACGGCCTGCGATGCCAGGAAGTTACCTTCTAATGTAAACGGCCGATAGGTCATATCGGAATAACCACTTTTCGTTTGATCGCCATTGGCGTGAAAACCATTGCGCAATATGAAGGCTTTTACAAAGATGTCCAGGTTTTTAAGTGCAGCCTCTGAATTGCCCACCCTCGCCTGCAAGCAACTCATCCATGAGAACGTGTAACCGCACCACTGGCTCGTACCCAGGCTATCCCATTTTTTCAGACTCGATCTAATGGTCTGGGTATCTTTTTCTCCACTTTCTGCAGTAACCAGATTAAAAGGGTACAGTCCGATAATATTTGACAAGTGCCTGTGGCTGTATGGAAGTTCGTTAACAGCATCAACCAACAAAGTGCCATCGGTTCTGGTATGAAAGTCACCCAAAGACGAGGCCGCTTTTGACCATTTTTTTGCTTCTGCGCCCTTATTGCAAGCAGTTGCCATTTCATCTAAAGAAAGAAACAACATTTTCAGGCACATCAAATCATAATTACTATTAGGTTTTAACCATGCTTTGTCGCTATTGTCAAAAATTTCCGGTGAAGACGAAAGTGGCAATCGTAAAATACCTTTTTCATCGGGTTTCAACAAGCCTAACATGCATTCGCCTACTCCTGAACACCAGGGGTATGCCTTTTCTTTCAGGAATTTTTCATCTGCTGTATATAGCCAATGTAAATAAAAAAGATGGGCACTCCAGGCACTCATTGTTGGCGACATACTATATTGTCCCCATCCGCCTAACGGTTGGCCCGAATAAGACATCACACCCGGACATGCCAGTCCACCTGTTCCATAAAAATCTTTTGCAAAATCTTTAAAAACCTTGCGCCTGTCCCATAAATTATTGATGTACGAAGCGCCTTCATCAAAGCGGCCAGCTTCCTGATAAGCAATGTAGGTCATTTGGGTGTTGAGGTCATTGTGATAATCGCCTTTCCACGGAGGTAAAGAACCGTTGTCGGCTGTCCAAACTCCTTGTAGCGGCATAGGAGGTGCATTAGAACGGGACGCAGCACCATAAAAATATTGTACCAGGTCATATTGTTTTTGCGCGGCAGTATCCGGAATGCTGACACTTGATTGCTGCCAGAAATTTTTCCACCATTTTGCATGTGTTTGATGTATAACTACGTATCCATTTTGTAAGGCATTAACACATCGTTTACCCGCTAACGACAAGAAATCAGGTGAATCGTTCGTCGATGTGATCGTGATTGCCAGCAGCGTTTCATTATTTATGCGCTTCGATTGCAGGTATACGCAGTATTTCAAACCGTTTGCTGCTTGCTGAATGTACCATTGCGCTTTACCAGCCTTTCCTTTCTCTGCCTCAGGATAACCCAATTTTTTTATTGATCCGCCACTGCTCAAACCTGCCTCGCCAGGATGATTCTGCCGATATACATCCATTGTGCTTAACAGGTTAATTGAGTCGGGGATAGTTTCTTTGATGGATAGCAAAGCAACCGGCTGGGTAGCGCTATACATCACTTTAATTACTGCCTTTGAATTGAAAGTGGCAATACCTTCGGCAGTAGAAAGGTTTAGCTCAAAACGCTTCACAATTTCTGAAACGGGCAGTTTGATTTCTATACGGCCCGCGGGTAATTTAGTCGGTGTGGTTCCATTGTAAGGTGCGTCCCACCAATTATTCACCAAATCGTATTTCTTTTGGGCTATTAAATCTGCGGCTTTCTGATAGGTATGCTCTTTCCACCACCCTTCTCCTCCAGTGGTACGCTCGTCCCATAAATCCCCCCTGTCCAGCGATAGACGAATGGTATTGTTCTCGCCCCACAAAAGCCCCCCCATTAAACCGTTACCTAATGGAATCGCTTCATCCCATGTTTTTATGGGTGCCTGTAATACCAGGTTATAACAAGGCTTTGGCGATTCAGGCAAATTATTTTTCTGAGCAGAAACCGATAAAACATTAATCAGCAAAAAGGGAAGAAGTAAATATTTCATTTTGATCATTGCAGGGTCTTATTGTTAAATTTTGTGGTAAAGACTTTATTTGGGGCAAAGAAATTTAAACATACACGGAATAATTTAAAATAAAGCCCTATAGTCAAAATCTTATTAAATATAATGGCCTGTTTTAATGTAGCTAATTATTCATATGACATTTAGATTTGAAAGTACAGATGATTAGTTCAATTAATAAAGTATTACTTACTTTAGTGCGACTTGCCCCTTCAAGAGTTGTATGCTCACAAGGGACTTTTAATGCCATCTGCCGATTAAAACTATATGAAAAAATTGTTCCTGTTTGTCTTTTCACTAATAACAAGCTTGTATGGCTATGGTCAGAAAAGGCCTAATATAATTTTTATTCTTACCGACGATCTGGGTTATGGTGATATTGGCTGCTATGGCAACCCATTGATCAAAACACCGTTTCTGGACAGTATCGCCCATGAAGGCATCCACGCTACGAGCTATGTGGTTACCTCGCCATCCTGCACACCATCCCGCGCCGCCTTATTAACTGGTCGGTATGCCAACCGCATGAATTTACCTGTACCTATTGCTCCCGGCACCGACCATGGTATCCCTACCACTGAAGTTACCATAGCACAAATGCTAAAAAAAGCCGGCTATCGAACCGGTATGGTGGGTAAATGGCATCTGGGCGATAGAGATACCTGTTTGCCAAATACAAAGGGATTCGAATCTTTTTACGGTATGCTCTACAGCCATGATTATCGTGCACCTTATGTTAATACAGATACGGTCATAAAAATATTCAGAAACCGCACGCCGGTAATTTATAAACCTGCTGACAGCAGTTTAATAGATTTATATACTAATGAATCTATTAGGTTTATCAGGCAACAATCGTCAAGCACACCATTCTTTTTATACCTGGCTCACAACATGCCGCACCTGCCCATTGCTTACGCTGCCAAAAAGTATCGCAAAGTACATTCTGCCGGCGGCGAATATGGCGACATAATTGAAGAATTGGATGAAAGCTTTGCCAAAATTTGGGCAGTATTAAAGGAAAAACATATGGATGACAACACCATCTTTGTATTTTCCAGCGACAATGGCCCATGGCTCAACATCCCTGACAGGATTTATGCCGATGGGGTGACACGGAAATACCATGCCGGTTCACCGGGTATTTTCAGGGGATCAAAGGCTGAAACATACGAAGGAGGCGATCGCGTGCCATTTATTATTTACTGGAAAGGGTATACCCTGCATAATAAAACTATAACATCGGCCTTTTCCTGCGTCGATATTTTACCCACCTTCGCCGAATGGACCGGTGCCAGGCTGCCACCCGGAAGGAAACTTGACGGCCAGTCTATAGCCCCGCTATTGACCGATCCGCATTATAAAGGAAAGCATCAGATTATTTTCTATGTAAATAACGTGGGCGAGGTGGTGAGAGATGGTGATTGGAAATTAAGACGAACAAAGACTCCTAATGGCGATATTCTAATTGAGCTATTTAACCTTTCCTGGGACCCGTCCGAAAGGGTAAACCTTGCCAACGAATATAAGGACGAGGTTAACCGCCTGATGCCTGTTTTAACCGGTTTTTTAAATGAAACAAGCAGGCAGTTTAATTAAACGGTCAATTGTGGCGGAGACCATTACCAGGTAATTGATTTGCTGCGCCAGCTGCACGTCAATTATATGTAATTATCATTTACCGTTTGCGCACTACTTTACTATTACAACTGCAGCACTTGCTGCCGGAACTTTTATAGTAAAGCTATTTTTCCCTATTTGGGTCTCTTCCAGATTTGCCGGCAAAAAGCTGCCATCGCTTTGTACAGAAGCACCCGCAAAAGTAATCCCTGTTGTTGAATTAACCGCAGGAGCTGCCAGGCGCATAACATTAATACTGGTAACAGTTTTGCCTGGATTTACCGTAAGCGTTAGGTCCTTATTCTGCTCTTTATTGATGATGGTCATCGTATACCCGCCATTTGCACTACAGGCATAGGCATTATAATTCAAGGCCTTATTGCCAACATTCACTGGAATAATCGTTCCCCCGGCAGAACCGTATTTAAACGCCAGCATTGCATAATATACTGCCTTTGCAGTGCATTGCCCGGTAGATGTGACAGCTATTGGTGAATAAACCAGTTCACCACCATGGAAATTGATACCCTGCCCGTTATTTTCAGCGATTGACCACATCAGGTCCAGTGCCCACAGTGTTCCCGCAAGCGCATCACTCACACCCGGCTTTCCGCCGCCCCAAATACTGTTGGTCTCAGTAATGCGATAAGGCAACCCAGCCAGTCTTGAAGCGTTATCCAGACCTTGGAGATAAGAGTCCATTGTATCGTCCGTTGACAATATGGTTTGGCAGTTAATGGAAGGATCTGTGGCCGGACCATCATTGTAATAATGGGCATCAAGCAACATAATATTCTTATAATTATTTGCTGAAAATGTTTGTGCCCAGCCTAGGTTGTCGCTCACATCAGGCCCTGCAAATTGAGCCTGGGGCACTTGTCCTTTTATGGGCGTAAAATTTAAGTTCCACTCATTTTGATAATCCTGTTCTGAGTAGCTTAGGGGCCGGTAACCTAATTTGAAATAATCTGGCTCATTGCCTATTTGCAATGCATAAAGGTTGGAGCCAAATTGCTGATAAAGATATTTTGTTTCGTCTATAGAAGCGGCAATGTTATCATGCCCTAGGTTGAGGCCAAAAATAACCTGCCAGTTAGTTTTTCGTGAAAATTCCGCCAACTTATCGATACCCGCCGGAGTGAGCACATCGAAATGGGTATCAACGTTAAATCCGTTGCCTACCCAGTCGGTCTCATCACTGCTATTGCCTCCCATACGTATAACTCCCGGTCCAAGATTTTTAAATAACTGCACCATCACCGGATTATTTGGGTCCAGGTATTCCGGGTTGCGGGATAAAATCCAGTTTTCAAAACTTAGTCCCTCGAAATTTTGCGATATCGTATTTGCGGGATGATTAATATCCAGTGTCAAGGTTCCATCCGTTTGTGCATGCGGAACAGACTGAGGATCATTTTTTTTGGAGCAGGCACTAAGAATTAAAAAGCATAGTGCGAGGATATAGGTTTTTTTCATTGTGACAGGTCCAGGTTAAGGACAGCTAAATATACGAAAAGAGCTCTTTATAACTTTGGTTGACTAAGTTATATTCGCCATTACGGCGTAATGCTCTATTTCATAACTTCCGTTTTTGTAACTTTTATATTACAAATGAAGTAAAAAAAAACAAAAGACTCAGCGTTTCGAAATAAATTTAACTCTTCGGTTTTGTTAAAAAATTGATTGCGACTGAAAATCAGATATTTATTTAATTGCGAAACCAGCACAAAGCAAGGACATAGTCCATTTAATTGTTACGTTCGGGGATATGTTGTTTGTCTTAACAGCGGAAATTCCCCCCCAGGCAAGCAAACGATAATGATCCTGGACTTACTTTACTTCAGATAGGTATTAAAAAAATCGATGGTACGTTTCCAGGCCAGTTCCGCCGCTGCTTTGTCATAACGTGGCGTAGTATCGTTATGGAAACCGTGGTTGGTATTTTCATAAATATATGCCTGGTATTTTTTGCCGTTGGCTTTTAAAGCGTCTTCATAGGCTGGCCAACCGCTGTTGATGCGGGTATCCAATGAAGCATAATGCAATAGCAAAGGTGCATGGATCTTTGGCACGTCTTCAGCAGGTGGTTGGACACCGTAGAATGGAACTGCCGCAGCAAGATCGGGCAACCGAACTGCCATCTGGTTGGCTATACCACCGCCAAAGCAAAAGCCCACCACTCCCACTTTGCCATTACAATACTGGTTCTGTTTTAGATACTCAAATGCCGCGATAAAATCCTCCAGCATTTCGGCCGGTTTTCTTTGCGCCTGCATCTCGCGGCCTTTGTCGTCATTGCCAGGATAACCACCCAGTGGCGTCAAGGCATCCGGTGCTATGGTGATAAAGCCGGCTAAAGCGGCGCGTCTTGCAACATCCTCGATATATGGGTTTAATCCTCGGTTCTCATGTACAACCACAATGCCACCCAGTTTGCCTTTAGCATCTTTCGGCTTCGATAATAACGCTTTGATATTACCGCCACCTTTAGGCGATGAATAAGTAACATACCCCGAATCCAAATGCGGATCGTCCTGTTTTACCTGGATGTTATTTTGATAATCCGGCATCAGGAAACTCATCAGCGAGGATACAGTTAACCCGCCAACAGCATAAATAGACAATTTCTGAACAAAGGCGCGACGGTCTATCCTGCTGTGTGCATAATCATCATACAGGTCAAATACTTCCTGGCTTAGGTCTTCTTTTTTAATCTGGCTCATGGGTGCTGTTTTTAATTTGGTTAAGCTCAATTCAAATATACTGAATATCACAATCGTCAAACCGGTAATTCGAGATACCAGCATGGACAAGAAATGTTTTGAAAAACCGGCAATCGTGATAAAGTAAAATAATAAACCCAAAACCCAACTATTTTTAATTGTTATTTCGACATTTATAATATAAATATTACTTTAGCTTGAATAGTTAACCAATTAAACCGCTAGCGTGTTTACGCTGACTTATCTATATGAAAAATAAAATACTACCCTTGCTTTGTCTGCTGACTTCGCTTGCATTTACGGACGCTTTGCAAGCGCAACAAAATAAAGGATCTCTGTTATTTAATGATGATTGGCTTTTTCATAGGGGACAGGTCTCAGAAGGTGAAAAAGGCGGCGTTCCAGGCACACAATGGCAAAATGTACAAATACCACATGACTGGAGTATAGAAGGACCGTTCAGCGATGAGTGGGCAAGCGCCACGGCTTATCTGCCCGGCGGCATAGGCTGGTATAAAAAGTCGTTTATCGCACCCGCAACCTGGCGTGGTAAAAAAGTTTTTGTCAACTTCGATGGCGTTTACAAAAACAGCCAAGTATGGATCAACGGACATTACCTGGGCAAAAGGCCAAACGGGTTTGTTGCTTTTGAGTACGATCTTTCCTCTTATCTTAATATCGGCGGTAAAAATCTTATCGCTGTAAAAGCGGATCATTCAGCGTTTGCTGATTCACGCTGGTACACAGGCTCGGGCATTTACCGGGATGTTCACCTGATTGTTAAAGACCCGGTTTATCTGCAGCCTTCTGATATTGCATTTTCTACACCAGAGGTTTCGGCACGATCAGTCACTATACAATTGAATGCCGAAATCAACAACAGCACTGCTAAATCCTCAACCATAACATTGAAAATGCTTTTGACTGATCCCAAAGGCAAAGTTACTGCTGAGGAAGAGCAAAAACTGTCGGCAAAAGCGGGCGCGAATACAGTTCAGTTCAGGCAATCGTTTTCGAACCCATCGTTATGGAGCGTTGGTGCACCTAACCTGTATAAATTGAAATTGTCTATTATTCGTGATGGAAAAATAGCTGACGAAGTAACACAAGCCGTAGGTATCAGAAGCATCCGTTTTGATGCAGATAAAGGATTTTTCCTCAATGGCGAAAACCTCAAGCTAAAAGGTGTCTGCATTCATGATGATGCGGGGGTACTTGGTGTAGCCGTTCCGGCCGAAGTATGGGCAAGTAGGTTAAAAACCCTTAAAGAAGCCGGTGTTAATGCTTTACGGTTAAGCCATAACCCCCATGCTTCTTATTTATATGATCTGTGCGACCAAATGGGTTTCCTGGTGATGGACGAAGCTTTTGACGAGTGGGAAGTCGGTAAAAACAAATGGGTGAAAGGCTGGAACGTGGGTATCCCGTCAAAAAATGGTTATCATGAATATTTCAAAGAATGGGCCCATCGCGATATCGAATCGATGATCAAAAGAGACCGCAATCACCCTTCCATCATTTTATGGAGCATTGGTAATGAAATTGATTACCCTAACGACCCGTATTCGCACCCGATACTGGACAGTGGTAAAAATCCGCAGATATATGGCAGGGGTTATTCTGCTAAAAACCCACCGGCAAGTGATTTGACTGTCATCGCCAAAGATTTGGTTAAAACCGTGAAGATGATCGATACCACAAGGCCGGTTACTGCTGCTTTGGCGGGCGTGGTTATGTCCAACAAAGTAGGATATCCTGAAGTGCTTGATATTGTTGGGTACAATTACCAGGAATACCGCTACGCGGCAGACCATAAACAATACCGGAACCGGATAATTTATGGTAGCGAGAACGGCATGGCGCGCCAGGCATGGAATGCTGTGGATAGCAATCAATATATTTCAGGTCAGTTTTTATGGACTGGCATCGATTACCTGGGTGAGGCGGGCAGATGGCCTCAGCGGAGTAATGGCGCAGGTATAATTGATCTTGCCGGCTTTAAAAAGCCAGAATATTACTATCGCCAAAGTCTTTGGGCCGCCAAGCCGATGGTGTACCTCGGCGTCAAAGAAATCACCAAACGTGAAGACAATGGCATTTGGAGCCACCGAAATGTTCAATCGATTTGGAACTGGCCGGAAAACAGTAAACTCCGGGTGGAGTGTTTTACCAATTGCAAAGAGGCCGAGCTTTTCCTGAATGGTAAATCTTTGGGGAAAGTACTGAGAGATACCAGCAAGGGACAAATCCCAGCATGGAATGTTGATTATCAAGTCGGCGAGCTGTCTGTAAAAGGATATAATGATGGAAAGCTGATATCGACCTATGGTATAAAAACTTTCGGAACAGCCGCAAAAATCAAGGCAAATCCAGACCGGACGATCTTTCCAAAATCGAAAAAAGGAATATGCCAGATCGAACTGCAAATTGCTGATGAGAATGGCAACCCGGTTTACACTGCGGAAAATGATATCAGCGCCAACCTATCAGGAGATGCAAAGCTGCTGGGACTTGAAAGCGGAAGCACTACCAGTCACGAAAGCTACCAGGCGAATCACCGGCAGGCGCTGAATGGTAAACTGATCGCCTACATTCAAACCAATGGCAAACCAGGAAATATAACCGTTTCCTTTAATGCGAAAAATCTTAAACCAGCTTCAGTCACTTTATCGGTAAAATAATCACTCTAAGAAAATCAGCTGTTAGCAACGCTCGCTAACAGCTGATCCATTGATATTTAAAGTTCTGGATAACTCACTATAAACACGTTTACCGACTGGCCTTCCAATTTTATCTCCTGCTTTTTGTAGTTCCAGGTAATTGATTTGGTTTCCGGATGAACACGATCCGGGTTATCGAGGCTGTTGAATGCCAGTTTATCATTTGATGACAGCTGAATCCATTCGGCTTTGCCATTTTTCCCTTTTGATTGTTCGATGTTCAGATCAATATGACGTGGGGCCGCTGAAGCATTAACCACTTTAATGATCAATTGCTTTTTATCGGCATCGAACACAGCGCTGCTATACAAACTATCCTGCCCTGTTACGGCCTTACCATTCAGCTGCACCGATGCTACATTGGTTCCCTTGTATTTTGAGAACATCTGCTGAACATAATAGTTAGGCGTAGCCACCGAATGCAGGTTATCAAACCAGATCAAATCGGGGCGCCATTGCCAGGCGTCAACACGGGCAAGCAGAGGCGCGTAGGATGCCATTTGCACCACGTCAGCATTGCGCTCAAGTCCGGTCATAAAGGCAGCTTCTGATAAGGCGCTGTACCAGGTATTGTGGCTTTCGGCGTGCGCATCCTTTTGAGTTTTGTCGTCGATATGTGCTGCATATTCCCCGGCAAACACTTTCGAGCTGTTACGATCGTAATTGTCATAACGGGTAACATTTTTCAGGAACCATTCAGGGCGCATATAATAATGTTCGTCAAGGAGACTGGTCTTCTCCTGGCGCATCACTTTTGACAGATAGGTAAACAGATCGCCGCCTGGATAAGGGCCAGCACTACCTACCAATTTTATTTCGGGGTACTTCGCCCAAATTGCTTTTGAAAACAACCTGAAGCGGTCTACATATTGCTCGCCCCATTGCTCGTTCCCTACGCCAATCATTTTCAGATTAAACGGTGCCGGATGCCCCATTGCCGCACGAAGCTTGCCCCATTTGGTATCAGCACTGCCGTTGGCAAACTCGATCAGGTCGAGCGCATCCTGGATGAACGGATCGATCTGGTTCAAGGAAACAACCTCGGCGCTATTATACTGGCAGGCCATACCGCAGTTTAGTATCGGAAGCGGTGAAGCGCCAATATCTTCGCATAGCTGGAAATATTCATAAAAGCCCAGGCCAAACGACTGGAAATAGTCTGGTGCCTGGTGGTCTTTCATCTCCATGTTCCAGCGGTTAATGATGAGTTGGCGGTCGGCTACATCGCCTACAGTGCTTTTCCACTGATAACGATTAGCCAAATCCCTGCCCTCAACAATACAGCCGCCGGGAAAACGCATAAAGCCCGGTTTCAGATCGGCCAGTTTCTGAACCAAATCAGCACGCATGCCGTTTGGCCTATGTTTCCAGGTATCAGTTGGGAACAAGGAAACCATATCGATCTCAATCCCTCCCTGGCCCTCAAATATTACATTCAGTTTTCCCTTCGATGCCGTTTCGGTTGGCGTAAACGATGCATGATAAGTTTTCCAGTCACCTTTTATCCCGTCAACTGAAGCATGTCCGATTGATTTTCCATTCTCATCAACCGCCTCAACGCTTACATTAATATTGCCTTCAACCGCATGAGCCAGTATCGAAAAGTTACATTGATTTCCCTTTTCAAAGCCCATCCCACGGAAACCTTCGTTGGTTAGTATATACGAACCCTTACTATTCTTTAGTGAGATACTGGCATAGCGGGCATTGCTGCCACTCCCCCGGTTCACAATCAATAATGATGCATCAGCACCATTAACGGGTTTATCGTCCCAACCCATCATCGGGTCAGCAAACTCAAACGAACGGTTTTTAACCATTTCGGCATAAATACCACCATCGGCAGCGAAGTTGATATCCTCGAAGAAGATACCCCACATGGTCGGCTGTATCTTCGGACTGCTTTTATCTAGACGGACAGATAATTTCCCAGGTGCTTGTGCATGAGCCTGGTCTCCTGCGCCAAGCAGCGATGATGCAATTAAAAGAATTCCGGCAGCTTTAAACTTCAACATATCGAGCGCTTAATTAAGTGACAACACAACAACAGAAGCTGGCGGCAATACCACACTCAGGTTTTCACCTTTCATGGTAGCTCCTTTAAATGCTTTGGGCAGTATTTTATCCGGATTGGCAGCTGAGTTATAATCATTAACCTTTGCTGATGATAATATTCTGCCGTTAATATCTTTGAATTTAGCGCCATGCATATTAACAGATACGGTATGCGGATGATCCGGGTCGATGTTTACTAACGAAACATGCACTATACCATCTTTTGCTTTTGATGCAGATGCCGAAATAGCCGGTAATTTTTGGCCTTTATGTTCGTACCATTCGCTGTTGACTGACACCGGCAACAAGGTCGCATCCTGGTGAACGTTGTACATTTCCATCACGTGGTAGGTTGGCGTTAATATCAGTTTAGCACCATCAGTTAGTATAACAGCCTGCAAAACGTTAATACATTGTGCCAGGTTAGCCATTCTTACTCTATCGCTATGGTTATTAAAAATATTGAGGGTTGCGCCCGCGATCATCGCATCCCGCATAGTGTTTTGCTGATATAAGAAACCTGGATTTGTCCCCGGCTCGACATCGTACCAGCCGCCCCATTCGTCGACCACCAGGGCTATTTTCTTATGAGGATCGTATTTATCCATAATAGCCGCGTGTTTGGCCACGAGCGTATCCATGAACAAAGCACGTTGCATGGTTTCAAAATACTCATCTTTTGTAAATGCCGTAGCAGAGCTTTTGTGATCCCAGTTGATTACTGCATAATGATGCATCGCCAGGCCTTCGATCAGACCCAGCGGTATGTTTTTCATAAGCACCTCAGTCCAGTGATAGTCGTCTGAGCTGGCGCCTGAAGCAACACGGAACAGTTTGGATTTACCACTTGAGTTTGCCATGAAGGTTGAGAATTTTCTGAACTCGTTGGCATAATATTCAGGTGCCATATTGCCGCCGCAACCCCAGGCTTCGTTACCCACGCCCCAAAACTTTACGTCCCATGGGTTTGCGCGGCCGTCCGTCTTGCGAAGATCCGACATCGGATTTTTGCTGTCGGTATTAGTATATTGCACCCAGTCCGCCAGTTCCTGTACCGTTCCGCTGCCCACGTTTCCAGACAAATATGGATCAGCACCCAATTTTTCGCACATATTTAAAAAATCGTGCGTACCAAAGCTGTTATCTTCTGTGACGCCACCCCACCAGGCATTTACAATAGACGGCCTCTTGTCTTTTGGTCCGATACCGTCCTTCCAGTGATAAGTATCAGCAAAGCAGCCACCCGGCCAGCGAAGAGCCGGGATCTTCATCTTTTTAAGCGCAGCTATCACATCATTCCGCACGCCATTGGTATTTGCAATTTTTGAGGTATCGCCAACAAAGAATCCCCCATAAATACCGTGGCCCAAATGCTCGGCAAAATGACTGTAAATATATTTACTGATCACAGGGTTAGATGTGCCCGGACTAACGTCCAGGTTGATGCTGGTTTGTGCCTTTCCGGCATGTGCTGCTGCTATAAAGAATAAGCAGGAAGCGATTAAAGCTTTATATCTCATCAGATTTTAAAATTGGTGTGCCAAGATAATAATTATTGTCAAATCAACACTTAAAATAAAGCGTAAATTTAGTTTCTTATTCAAACTATCTTAAAATAGGCGTTCCCGGAACAAATTAGTGCTGTTTTAACACCCATATAAATAAATTTACGAGTAGTCCAAAAAGGCCCAGTTAAAATGCAGGCTTAAACAATATATGTAATTGAAATTTAATTTTACTTATCATCCGGCCATTTCATGCAAGCACTTCGAGATCAGGGAGTGGTTAGGAAATTCGTTTATAAATTATTACAACCCCTTCGATTTACTCCGGGAAAATTTTGCTCTTAAAAATAATTGTTATTTTTACACTAATTGTCAACCCAATAAAACCCGCTTCATGAGAAAGAAAGTATTTGCCCTTGCTATATTGACCTGCACAATATGGCTGAATTCATATGCCCAATCATCAAAAGTTGCAGCCGCTCCACCATTGGGATGGAATAGTTACAACTGCTTTGGCTCGGCAGTACATGAAGACGAGGTAAAGGCTAACACCCAATACATGGCAAAAAACCTTAAACAACATGGCTGGCAGTATGTGGTGGTTGATTTTCTATGGTCATATGATAGCCCGCCCACGAGCCATATAGGCAATCCTTATCAGAAAAGGCTCCAGGATGGCTCTTATATTCCATGGCTAACCATGGACAAATGGGGACGCTTGTTACCCCAACCGACTAAGTTTCCTTCTGCCTTTGGGGGTAAGGGATTCAAACCACTGGGAACCTACGTTCATCAACTGGGACTAAAGTTCGGGATACATGTAATGCGTGGTATTCCGAGGCAAGCTGTTTGGGCAAAGTCGCCGGTGCTGGGTGCCAAGGGTATTACTGCTGATATGATCGCCGATACCAATTCTACCTGCGAGTGGATGAACCATATGTATGGTTTGGATATGAGCAAACCCGGTGCGCAGGCATACCTTAATTCATTGCTCGATCTGTATGCCTCATGGGGTGTAGATTTTATTAAGGTGGATGACATTTCGAGGCCATATCACAAAGAAGAAATTGAAGGATACCGTAAGGCTATTGCGCATTGTAAAAGACCCATCGTTTTAAGTATCTCTCCGGGCGAAACACCTATAAGCGCGGCTGAGCATGTTAAACAAAATGCAAATATGTGGCGCATGGCCGACGACTTTTGGGATAACTGGAAAGAAGTATTGCACATGTTCAACTATGCTAAAACCTGGGAAGGACAAGGGGGCCCCGGTCACTGGCCCGATTGCGATATGCTGCAGATTGGCAAACTATCTAAACGCGGGCCGGTTGGCGAAGAGCGTTACAGCAGGTTTACTGACGATGAGCTTTATACGCATATTACTTTTTGGAGCATTTACAGATCGCCGCTAATGATTGGCTGTAACCTTCCCGAAAACAGGGAAATTGAACGCAAGCTGCTAACTAACGATGAGGTACTCGCCGTTAATCAAACTGGCCAATCGCCAAAGCAACTATACAAGGATGATAAAAGCATGGTTTGGTATTCCGTCGCGCCAAACCACAAGGGAATTTATGTAGCCCTGTTTAATATCAGTGACAATACACAGGATGTATCGGTTGATTTGCCGGCCTTAGGCTTCAAAGGCAAAACCCAGATCAGGGATCTCTGGCAACATCAAAACCTGGGAGTACGCGAGGGCACTTTTTCAAAAACGATCAATAAACATGGCGCGGCGTTGTTTTTGGTGTCTTCGAAGTAGCGTAAATTATTTATCGCACGGATTGGCCGCTTATTCATGCGGCTTCCTTACGGGTTAAAAACTTATATTTGAAAAAACCTTATTGTTTCAAATATGAAAACCATCAAACTCGCGGTTGCACTAATGTTAGTGGCAAGTCTCTTTTCGATGTGCAAAAAAGACTCTAAAAAAGGTACAACCCCTTCTACTGAATATTATGTTCAGGGTACTTTGAACCATCAAACCTTGAACTGGCAGGTACCTGCTGACTGGACTGGTTATGTTATAGGATCAAGATCTTCTCTGGCTAATGTTCAGGGTACTCTAACCGGGGGCATTACAGCCCTGGTATCAGATAATAGTCACTCTTTTCAACCGCAATTGGGGATCGAATTTAAGACGATCAGTATACCAATGGGCAGTGATGTAGTAACGGTTTTAAGCAACTTCCTTGCTGCTGGCTCGTGGACTTGTGCAAGCGATCTTAACTATACAGCCGGCACCAAATCAGTAGTAGTTTATTACACTGACAACACCGGTAAAACCTACTCAAGCGTCGGTGTTCAAAATGGAAGCAGTCTGACCATCCAATCGGCAACCCCGGTGTCCGGCAGCGTTTATAATGCTGACCCGGGCTTCAAAATCAAACTTTCCTTTAGTTGTATATTATACCCAACCGACGGCACAGGGGGCGTGTTAGCTGCAGAAAATGTGGGAGCTACTGTATTTCTGGACCAGACGCCAGGCGGCCCTGCAACGAATTAGTTTAATTTAATAATTAGCTGCGAACGCCTATACGATGCACCACATTGAAAAATATTTCAAAATTCATGACACCATTCTTATACTCAGTTCGTCTACGGTTTAATTAATCTATTCCGCCATGAAAAAGATCAAAATCAATGTTTCCTTATTACTTCTTTCTTATGGTTTACTGCTAACCTTTTGTTCATTTATATGAGTTAATTACAATAAATACTGCCGTGGTAACAATTGTCAAGAGCTATTTTATTCATCA
>JACXTT010003949.1_pt1 | contig 22339 bp, 17 predicted proteins | sample 9270951 | NCBI WGS metagenome assembly JACXTT01 (sample SAMN15532306, study PRJNA645909) | rock metagenome | isolation source: weathered quartz diorite | place: Puerto Rico | collected 2017-06-21
GTCTCCGCTCATGCCGCTCACCGTCACGTTCCCAGACCCGGTGTCGAGACTTACGTCGCCCTGGGCATCGCTTACGCGGACATCCCCGGACCCCGTGTCGATCGCGAGCGTCCCCTTGACCTGGGCGGCCGTGACGTCCGCCGACGCGACATCCACGCGGAGATCGCCCTCCACGTTGGTGACGGATACGCGTCCGACGGCTAGGTAGACGTCCACCTGCTTCCCGGGCGGCACCGCGATCCGGAGATCGGCATGGGCTTCGAGCCCGCCCCCGCCTCCGGATCCCGAGATGCGCACGCGGCGGCCGTCGTCGAACCAATGGCGGCGGTCGTGTTCGTTGAACGTGCCGTCGTCGCGCACGTGCAATGTCGTCGACCCGTGGCCAAGCTCGCGATACACGATATCGTCGTCCGGATACATCACGCGGAACGTCTCGCGCCCCCGGAGCGACCCCGTCGCGACCGACAGCTTGGCGGCGTCGCGCCCTCCGCGCGTGACCTCCACCTCGACGTCGGCGCTCCCTCCCCGCTCGACGCTCACCACACCGGCGAGGTTGAAAATGGCGACGTGCTCACCGGTGACCGCGCGGCGCTCCGGCTGTTGCGCGGTCATGACCGGGCGCAGCAGCGTCGTGGCGATCAGCAGGACGTTCATGGGGCGACCTCCGGGCAAGGACTCATGACGGCGCTACGGCCAACCACAAAGAGCTGCTTCACGACGGTGCTGGCCGTTGGATAGGGGAAGCGGGCGAACGGTTGCGGCGGTAACTTCCGGGCGTCGAATTGACGCCAGGAGGCTCGCGTCATGCACGAATGGCAAGTTTGGCTCGTCGCGGCCCTGCTCCTATTCGTGGCCGAAATGGTCGCCCCGGGGTTCTGGCTCCTCTCGGTGGCCGTCGGGTGCCTCGCCGCTGGCGTGGCCTCCCTCGTGGCACCCGGGGCCCTCATCCCCACTCTCACCTTCGCCGCCGGGACCCTTCTCTCTCTCGTCGGCATCCGCCCGTTCCTGCTCCGGCACCTGCACGCCCGCGGCGCCGAGCTCCGCACGAATGTGGACGCCCTGGCCGGCCGCGTCGGGATCGTGTCGGAGCGCATCGACCCGGCCACGGGGAAAGGCCGGGTGCTGGTCGAAGGGGAAGATTGGCGAGCGGCATCCCTGATGGACACCGCGCTCGAGCCCGGGACCCGGGTGATGGTCGTCCGGGTGGAAGGCGCGACGCTGTACGTGGACAAGGAGAGCTAGATGGACATCGGCGCGTATATCGTCCCCGCGGCCATCGCCTTGGTGGCGATTTCGATCGTCGCGAAGGGGATCCGGATCGTCCAGCAGGCGCAGACGATGATCATCGAGCGGTTAGGGAAGTATCACCGCACCCTGGGGTCGGGGATCAATCTCATCATTCCGATCATCGACAAGCCCCGCGCGATCGACTGGCACCAGGTGATCGTGACACCCGCGGGGGACTCCTTCGCGCGGCACTTTCGCACCGACAAGATCGATCTGCGGGAGACCGTATACGTGTTCCCGCGCCAGAACGTGATCACGAAGGACAACGTAGTCGTAGAGATCGATGCGCTGATTTACTCGCAGATTACGGACCCCGTGCGCGCGACCTACGAGATCGCCAACCTGCCAGACGCGATCGAGAAGCTGACCCAGACTACGTTGCGGAACGTGATCGGTGAAATGGAGCTCGACCACGTGCTCTCTTCCCGCGACACGATCAACGCCAAGCTGCGCGAGATCCTGGACGAAGCCACCCACAAATGGGGCTCGAAGGTGAGCCGCGTGGAGCTCAAGGACATCAATCCGCCTCGCGATATTCGGGATGCCATGGAGAAGCAGATGCGCGCCGAGCGCGACCGGCGCGCCGCGATCTTGAACGCCGAGGCGGAAAAGCAGTCGAGCATCCTGCAAGCGGAAGGCATCCGGCAGTCGGAGATCAACAAGGCCGAGGGCGAAAAGCAGGCCAAGATCCTCGGGGCCGAGGCCGAAGCCGCTGCGCGCCTCAAGGTGGCCGAGGCCGAGGCCCAGGCCATTGAGCGGATCACGAGCGCGATCAAGGGAACAGGTGGCGATCCGGCGCGGTACTTGATCGCCATCCGCTACATCGAGGCGCTCAAGGACATGGTCACGAGCCCTCAGAGCAACAAAGTGATCTACCTGCCCTACGAGGCGACGGGCGTGCTCTCGTCGCTCGGCGGCATCCGCGAGATGCTCGCGGCACCTACAGACAAGGGAGACAAACGGGCATGAGCTGGAAGACGATCGTGGTTGCCGCCGTAGCGACGATGACACAATCCGCCTACCCGTCTCACCGCCTACTCGCCTGTGCCGCCGACAACGGCGGCCTCACACTGCCCGCCGGCTTTTGCGCGGTGATCGTCGCGGATCAAGTCGGCGCGCCTCGGCACCTCGCAATCGCGCCGAACGGCGACGTCTTCGTCGCCCTGGAGAACCGACGCGGCGGGCCCGGCGGCGTCCTCGCCCTGCGTGACACCACGGGCGACGGCCGGGCGGACGTCCAAGCGCACTTCGGGACCGCCGGCGGTACGGGAATCGTGCTCACGGCCGGCGGGCTGTACTTCGCCACCAAGTCGACCGTCCTGCGCTATCCCATGCACGCCGGACAGCTCATGCCGATCGGGGAGCCGCAGTTGATCGCGCGCGATCTGCCGAGCGACGGCAACCACACCGCGAAGAACCTCGCCCTTTCGAGCGATGGGAAAACGCTGTACGTGAACTTTGGGTCGGCGACGAACTCCTGTCAGGTGGCCGACCGTACATTGGAATCACCGGGGCGCGATCCCTGTCCCGAGCTCGCCTTCCGCTCCGGCATCTGGCGGTTCGACGCCACGAAGGCCAACCAGACCGGCGCGAGCGCCACGAGGTACGCCACGGGCATCCGCAACGCCGTGGGGCTGACCGTTGCTCCCAATGGTGAGGTCTGGGCGACACAGCACGGCCGCGACCAGCTGGGACAGAATTGGCCAAAGTTCTTCAACGACACGCAAAACGCCGAGAAGCCCTCGGAAGAGCTGCTGCAGGTGAACGCGGGTGACGATTTCGGCTGGCCCTACTGCTACCACGACCTCGAGCTCGGGCGCCTCGTGTTGGCGCCCGAATATGGCGGCGATGGGAAGCAAGTCGGGCGCTGCGCCCAAAAGAAGGAGCCGGCCGTGGCGTTCCCCGGGCACTGGGCGCCCGATGGACTCACACTCTACGACGGGACCCAATTCCCCGCGCACTATCGCGGCGGCGCGTTCATCGCCTTCCACGGGTCCTGGAATCGCGCGCCATTGCCGCAGGCCGGCTACAAAGTGGTGTTCGTGCCGTTCACGGACGGGAAACCGATGGGCGCCACGACGTACGAGACGTTTGCCGATGGGTTCTGGAAAGAGGACCCTGCCGGGCCGAAACACCGGCCCGTCGGCGTGGCCGTCGGGCCCGACGGCTCGCTGTACATCACCGATGACGCGGCGGGGCGGATTTGGAGAGTGATGTATCAAGGGCGGTAGAGGTGGTAGAGGTCGGTAGAGGCTAAAGCGTGGCTGGGTACTCGGGGAGACCGCTCGTGCAGAAGCTCGGGATCAAGGCTGGGGCCAGGATCGCAATCCTGAACCCGCCGAACGGCTATGCACGCACGCTCGGGAAGCTACCGGCCCGCGTGGCCCGAAGGACGACGACCGCCGGTGATCTGGACTTCATTCAGTTCTTCACCACGGAGCAGCGCGATCTCGAGCGACGGTTCGCGACGCTGGCGCGCTCTCTCACCCCCGCAGGCATGCTGTGGATCTCCTGGCCCAAAAAGGCGTCCGGTGTGGCGACCGATCTCACCGAGGACGTGATCCGGGCGGTTGGACTCGCACACGGCCTCGTGGATGTGAAGGTGGCCGCGGTGGACGACGTGTGGTCGGGGCTCAAGTTCGTGCGGCGGCTCCAGGACCGATGATGAAGCGGCCCCGGCGTGATTGCACCGGGGCCGCGCCTTGCATTCCGCAGACCGCTTCCCTTACGGCAACGAACAGCTCTGCTTGGTGAGGTTGTTGCTCCGCGCCGCCGCCTCGTTGAAGGGAATCGGGAAATTCCGATACGGCTCACCGGGCGCTGGCTCCTGCTCCGCACCGACACCCACGGGTGGCGGGTTGGAGTTGAGCTTGCCGAACATCCGCGCGTCGAGCCAGCGACTGCCGCTCTGCCACAGCAACGAATAGCGTTTCTCGTACAGGATGCTGTTGAGCACCGAGTCGGGCGCCACGCTTGTGTCCGCGGTCAAGCCGCCGTCGTTGGTGCGGATGAAGTTCGCCTCCGCCAGTGCCGTCGCGTAGGCGCCCTTCCCCCAGTTCACCTCCGCCTGCAGCAGGAGCAGCTCCTTGTTGGTGAGGATCGGCGTGACGGACGTCGGGTCTGGGTAGAGGGTGAACACGTACTTCGACGAGTACCCCGCCACACCGATGGTGCTGAACGAAGAGTCGATCTTACGAGACACCCGCAGATCTCCCGGCGCCGCGTCCGTGATCACACGCGGATTGGCGCGGAAGGCGGTCTTCGCGAGGCCCTGGTCCCAGAGACCGCTGAGCGCATCGCCCGAGGCTGGGCTGTAGACATGGGCCGGGCCGAGGTCGAGCTTGGTCGCGTTCGCGGTCATGAAGGATGCCGTCAGCGCCGCCTGGGCCGAGTCGAGATAGACGGCGTCGGGCGTCCCCGTCACGGTCCCGAGCGGGGCATAATCTCGGAACGCGAGATAGATGTCCGCCTTGGCCGCAAGCCCACGGTTGAATTGGCGGAAGGTCACCGGCGTATCGAATCCGGCAAACCCCCCCGGCAGCACGAAGGGGAACGAGCCGCCTCCCGCCGCGAGGTTGGTCGCCGCCGTGTCGAGCAGCGCCGCGACGTACGCTAGGACGTCGTTCTTGCAGCGTAGCGCGGCGAGCGGGCCGGTGGGATCGACGTCCACATCGATGGGCGCGCCCGTCGTGTCGTGCGATTCGATCACGCGCAGCATGATCAGGGCCTTGATGGTTTGGACGAAGCCCAGGGTCGCAGGCTTGTCCTGCGCATTGAGCAGGCCAGACGGCGCACCGTTGATCCCGTGCAGGCCGATGTTGGCGAGCCGCACGGTCGCGTACGGCCACAACGCGCCGCCCAGGAAGTCGCTCGGGTCGATGCTGCTGGGCCCGAGGAGCTCCGTCACGAAGCGCGGCTCCGATCCGGTGAGGCGCATGCCGTCGCGCCCCATCGTTTCCCCGTAGATGATTTCGTTTTCGTTCTGCACGCGGTCGCCACGGACGACGCCCGTGACGAGGGCCTGCAGATGGGGTAGGTCCGTGATGACCGAGAAGTCGTTCGCGCTCGGGTTGTTCAGGTTCGCTTCGTCGGGCAGATTGCACGCGCCGAGGACGAGCGCCCCGAGTGCCAGTGCCACGTATGTAGTCCGCATGGCTCCCTCACAGTGCGGAATCAGTCGAGTGATGAGTCGCGTGGTCATGGTCAGAAGTCCACCGCGAGCGTGAAGAAGAAGCTGCGGGACGGCGGATACGGGGCCAGGTCCTGGCCACGATTGATGTTCTGGTTGGCGAAGTTCGAGACCTCGGGGTCGAGCCCGGCGTACTTGCTCCACGTGATCAGGTTCCGGCCGGAAAGCTCCGCCCGCGCGCCGGTCACACTGCCGCGGAAGAGCGAGCGGATCAATTCCTCGGGGAGCTGATAGGAGAGCGTGATCTCGCGGAGCTTCACGAAGGACGCGTCCTGGATATAGACGGCCAGGCGCTTCCCGGTGGCGTGGAACGCCGCGAGCCGCGCGGCCGACGCGACCGAATCGGGGGCGAGTCCGTCCTCGTCGAATACGTTCTGCGTGACGTTCACGACGTCGCCGCCGTGGCGCCACTCGAGCAGCCCGGAGAGTCGCAGACGGCGGAAGGTCACGTCGCTCGACACCCCGACGATGTACTTGGGTTCGTAGTTGCCGAGCGCGGCAACACCCCCTTTGCCATTGCGTCCGTAGATCTGCGAAGGGGACGCGCCTTGCTGAATGAAGCCCGCCCCATAGGAGAAGCCGAAGTTGTTCGCCGGCGCGAAGGCGGGCACGGACAGGGTGTCCACCTTGCCCGTGTTCTTGGTGAACGTGACGCGGGCGAGCCAGCTCAGGTCCGGCGTCCGCACCGCGTACGCCGAGATAGAGGCGTCGATGCCGCGATTGCGGATCCGGGCCCCGTCGCCCCCGTTGAAGATCCGCGTGCCGTATCCGGTGCTCGGCGCGAGGGTCTGCTGCAGGATCAAGTCCGTGTTGTCCTTCTGGTACACGGTCGCCGACACGGCCACGCGGGATTTGAAGAGCCCGGCGTCCACGCCCGCTTCGATCTCCCGTTCCCGCTCGGGGTGCAGGTTGGGATCCGCGAGGACGTTACTCGGAGCCGCGATCGCCACGGAGTTCTGTCCCGAGTACGTCTGCCCGAGCAACGTCGTGAACTTCTGGCCGTACAGCGGCTCGTTCCCGGTCTGACCGTACGCGGCGCGGAGCTTCAGCTCCTCGAACGGCCCCAGGGTGGGCCAGCGGTAGGATGCGGCCGCCTTGGGGTAATAGAAGAACTTGCCGACGTCGGCGTTGTTAGTGCTCTTCTGCGCCAGCACACCGCCGGACACGAAGAGCCGATCCTCCAGCAGCAACAACTCCTCCTGGCCGAACAGCGCCTGCGTGTGGGTCCGCTGCCGGTTCTCGAACACGCTCCCCGCCGAGCCCCGGTCCACGTTCTGCTGCCCAGGCAGGAGATTCTGGGTCACGTTGTTCGTGGTGCGGAGATAGTCATAGCCGCTCCGCACGCCGGCGGACGTGGTCGCCGTGAACGCTTTCGAGGTCGGTGAATAGCTGTGCGTGAGCGTGGCGGCGACGGTCGCTTGCGTCTCGACACCGGTCAGGTCGGTGGCCGTCCCTGGCAAGCTGGTCTGCTGCCAGTACAGCGTGGCCGGCGCATAGATGTTGACCTTCATGATGTAGGAGTCGATCCCGCCATCGATCGACGCGCGCAGGGTGTTCGTCTCGCCGCTCAGGAACGTGTAGGTCGCATTCGTGGAGCCGATCAGGCGGAACAGGTCTTCCGGCGCTTGAAACAGCGACAGTGTCTGCAGCAAGTTGTCGCCGCTGCCGAACGTGAACGGGTTGAAAGGATACACGCCGTTCACCGGGCGCATGTCGAAGAAGCTGGGGGTCTCGCCCATTACGAAGTACGGGGTGACGTTCACGTTGTCGTTGTTGCTGATGCCGCGCTTCGTGAGGGAGTGGATCAGGTTCGTGTTGGCCCTCACCTGGAGCCTCGAGCCCACGAGCTGTGTCAGGTTCAGGCGGAGCCCCTGCTTGTCGTAGCCCGTCCCGTACATGATGCCGTTGTCGTGCTGGTTGAGCGCGGAAAAGAAGTACTGGGTGTTCTCGTTTCCGCCGCTGATCTGCAGATTGGTCTCATAGGACAGGTTCTTGTCGCCGTACACCTGGCTTTCGTAATCCTGGTATCCACCACTCTGCTGGAACATGCTGGTCGTCGTGGCCGCATCGATACCGCAACAGCCCGAGTCGTACGTGATCGCGTCGGCAAGCTGGAACCGCCGCAGCCCGAGCGTGTTCGACTCGACGTTCGTCCCCAGACGCTGCGTGATCGAGAACCGGGCGGGCCCGGGCGCGCCGCGCTTCGTGGAGATGATGATCACGCCGTTCGCCGCCGAGGAGCCGTAGATCGCCGCCGCCGACGGTCCTTCGAGAAACTCGATGGACTCGATGTCCGACGGATTCAGGTCGGCGATACGGTTGACCGGATTGTCCTGATTCGACGCATCGAGCCCAGCGCCGGCAGCGGTGACCGCGTTGAGGCCGTTCGAGATCGCCGTGTTGGCCACCGGCACCCCGTCGACCACGTAGAGCGGTTGCGACCGGCCAAAGATCGACGTGACACCCTGCATCCGGACCTGCATGCCCCCGCCTGGGGCTCCGGAGTTCGCCGTGATCACGGCGCCGGGCACCATGCCCTGCAGCGCGCTTTCGACGCTCTGGCTGTGTGCGAGATTCAGCTGGTCGCTGCGGACCGACTCCACGTTGTTCGCCAGGTTGCGTCGCGAGACACCGGTCCCCTGGCCGGTCACGATGACCTCACTGAGCTCGAGGGCCGTGGCCCTGAGGGTGACCTCCACGTCGTTCTGATCGGCCGCGACCGGAATGCCGGCCGACACGAATCCGATGCGACGGACGTCGAGCGTCAGGGCCCCCGCCGGTGCGCCCAGCGAGAATTGACCATCCGAGGACGTCGACGCCCACACCTTGGTTCCTCGGACCGAGACTTGAGCTGCCGCGATCGGCGCGCCGGTCTGCGCGTCCTTCACAGTCCCGTGAAGGGATCGCTGGGCGAGGGCGACGCCACCGAGCGGACCGCTCAGGAGCGCCGCGGCACAAACAAGAGGACGTAACATTGGATACCGCCTCCCAGTGGGTTGTGGCAAAGGATGTGAGCGCCGGGCGTGACAAAACGCCGACGGCGGCACTCACGTCGTTCGCATCTCATTGCGTTACCACTGTGGAACTCAATCAGGCGGGCGCGAGCTGACGGCCGCGCTCACTGTACCGATTCATATATCGCGCGGCTCCGAGCTTCGCTAGATTGGCCGGGCTGTTGCACCGTGGAACGACAGCGGACGTCACAGCACCTCGCGCGAAACCTCAATTCCCGGCGGACGCTAAATTGGGCGCGCATGCCAGACCCCATGACTCGCCACGCCCTCACCAAGCTTTCCGAAGAAGAGGAGCTGTTCCGCGATACGGTACGCGGCTTTGCCGAACGCCAGGTGAAACCCCGCGTCACGAGCATGGAGAAGGCGTCGGCGGTCGACCCCGACCTCCTCACGCAGTGCTTCGACCTCGGGCTCATGGGCATCGAGATCCCCGAGGCATTCGGCGGGGCGGGCGGCAGCCTCCTCATGACCGTACTCGCGGTCGAGGAGCTGTCCGCGGTCGACGCCTCGGTGGCGATTTTCGTGGACGTTCAGAACACCCTGGTCAACACCCTGCTCCGCAAGTGGGCGAGCGAGGATCTTCAGCGCCGCTATCTGCCGCGGCTCGCGACCAGCCTGCTGGGTGCGTACGCGTTATCCGAGCCCGAGTCGGGATCCGACGCGTTCGGGCTGCAAACGCGCGCCACGCGCCGCGGTGACACCTGGAGGCTCGAGGGTCGCAAGCTGTGGATTACGAACGGCGCCGAGGCGGGACTGTTCATCATTTTCGCGAACGCGGATTTTGCGAAGGGCTACAAGGGCATCACCGCGTTCGCCGTGGAGCGCGGATTCAGGGGTTTCTCGGTGGGCAAGAAGGAGGACAAGCTCGGCATCCGGGCGTCGAGCACTTGCGAGCTGATTCTCGACGCGTGCGAAGTGCCCGCGGCGAACGTCGTGGGCGAGGTGGGCGTCGGCTACAAGGTGGCGATCGAGACGTTGAACACCGGGCGGATTGGAATCGGCGCGCAGATGATCGGCGTCGCGCGCGGAGCGCTGACGGCCGCGCTCAAGTACGTGAAGGAGCGCAGGCAGTTCGGGAAGCCGATCGGTGACTTCCAAGCGGTGCAGTTCCAGCTGGCGCAGGCGGCCACCGAGCTCGAGGCCGCGCGGTTGATGGTGTACAACGCGGCCCGGCTCGAGGACGCGGGCGAGCCGTACACGATGCAGGCGGCCATGGCGAAGCTCTTGTCCTCGCAGGTAGCGGAACGGGTGACGTCGGTCGCCGTGGAGCTGTTCGGCGGCTACGGCTACACCAAGGAGTACCCGGTCGAGAAGTTCTACCGCGACGCGAAGATCGGCACGATCTACGAGGGCACGAGCAATATGCAGCTGAACACCATCGCGAAGCAGATTCTCAAGTAGTCCCTTCCTCCCGAGATAGATTTCGTGGACTGCCGTTATACTGTCACGACAGTGCAATTTCTGTATGCGTTGTGCTCATGTTATTATAACTAAAGGTGTAATAGCATATCATAACATCAATTTTCACTTAGTGTTACTCGGTTTGTGATAAATTTCACAGCCGCCAAGGCCCGCTGTAGCGATCTTCATCGCGCCCGGCAGTAGACGGTGGGAGCGCGGGTCGTGCGTCCTCCGCCTCCCCGGTACCGGGCAAAGACCGCTGAGGCCGCAGCGCCCCTCCTCAGCCCAAAACGAGCTAGGAGTGTCGATGCGTGGCTACATAGTCCTTCTCGCCCTGTTGGCGACACCGCTGGCTGTGGGCGTGTCCCAGCTCCCAGGCAAGAGTTCTTGCGACAACGGGCAGGGCTCGGTCAATCGCTCGGCCCAGGGGACGGCGCATGCTCATAAGGGGTTGTGCGCGGTTCAGGACCCGCCGCCCCCTCTGCCCCCTCCCCCCCCGCCCCCGCCGCCCCCGAGCGCCGGGTGCGTGAACTCCGGGTCGACAGGTGGGACCGCGTCGATCGACGGACAGGTGTACATCGACGCGTCGCCGTGGCCTGGCCTGCAGGGCTGGTGTCTGCAGCTGAGCGGTCCGGTGAGCGCGACCGCGGTAACAGACGCATCGGGCAACTATTCGTTCACTGGTCTCCCGGCGGGCACGTACACGCTCTGCGAAGTGGTGCAGTCCGGGTGGCATCAGACGTTCCCGACGAGCGGGCCGGCCTGCCCGGGTGGCTATGGCTGGACGATTACGGTGGCTGACGGCAGCGGCGCGAGCTTCATCTGGTTCGGCAATCTGAGCCCGTGAGGACAAGCGCACGCTGGTAGGCTCTCAACCAAGGCCCCGGGCTGTTTGGCCGGGGCCTTTCGCTTGTAAGTTCCCACTCCATGCACACCGCACGGCGCACGCACTCGTTCACGGAATCGGTCATCCGGGGCATGACCCGGCTCGCCGCCGAGCACGGGGCCATCAACCTCGCGCAGGGGTTCCCCAATTTCCCCGCTCCCGAGATCCTGAAGGAGGCGGCCGCCAGGGCGATTCGCGACGATGTGAATCAGTATGCGATCACCTGGGGCGCCAAGCGGTTACGGGATGCGCTCGCCCGCAAGTACGAGCAGTGGTACGGGATGGCGGTAAACCCTGAGACCGAGATCACCGTCACCTGCGGAGCTACAGAGGCGATGGCGTCCGCGCTCCTCGCCATCGTGGATCCGGGCGACGAGGTGATCGTGTTCGAGCCGTTCTACGAGAACTACGGCCCCGACGCGATCCTTTGCAGCGCTCAGCCCGTCTTTGTACCGCTCGCCTCCGGTGACGGCCTCGATCTGGACCGCCTGGCCGCGGCCTTCTCGCCCCGCACACGCGCGATCATCGTGTGCACGCCCAACAACCCCACCGGGCGGGTCCTGTCGCGGCACGAGCTCGAAGGGATCGCGGAATTGTGCCGGCGTCACGACGCCTACGCGGTCACGGACGAGATCTACGAGCACATTTACTACGAGGGTGAGCACATTCCGATCGCCACGCTCTTCGGCATGCGGGACCGGACGATCACGATCAGCGGGGCATCGAAGACGTTCAGCGTCACGGGCTGGCGGATCGGCACGATCGTCGCGCCGCCCGATACGACCGGCGCCATCCGGAAGGTGCACGACTTCCTCACGGTGGGTGCGCCGGCACCGCTCCAGGAAGCCGTCGCGGTAGGTCTCGAGACGCTCGGTCCGGACTATTACCACGCCCTAGCCCGTGACTATCGCGCTCGTAGGGACGTGCTCTGTCAAGCACTCGTGGATGCGGGCTTCCGCTGCACTCCGCCCCAGGGCGCGTACTACGTGCTTGCGGATTGCTCAGCGATCTCCGATCTCCCGGACGACGAGTTCTCCTTCTGGCTCACGAAGGAGATCGGCGTCGCGCCGGTGCCGGGCTCGAGCTTCTTCAGCCGGCCCGAGCTGGGCCGGCGTCTGGTGCGGTTCGCGTTCTGTAAGACGGAAGACATGCTCCGGGAGGCAGCGCACCGCCTGGCCCGGATCAGGCGTCGCGCCCGCCCGGTACAGGCGTAACGACGGGCGACAACGCGGCCGATCTCGGGGACGTCTCCCGCGGACCGAAGCGCAGCCCGGCCAATCTGAACAGCCACCTCCCCACCCGCCCGCTCCAGAACCGCATCCGCCGCTCGGTCTTGGGATCGGTGCGGAGCTCCGTGCGGCGACGCGCGAACGCGGCGAGAATGGCGCACGTCGCCGCCGTGGCAAATGCCGTGGAGATGCCCGTCGTATGGTCGAGAACGGCCAGGTCTTGGACGGCGCCGGCAATGCCAGCCGTGATCCCCAGGCACGCATAGGTCACCCACCGCAGCACCCGCTCGAGACGGGACGGACCGTGACCGTAGAGAAACGAGAGCTCTTCGCGCCGGTGCGCCAGCTCCGCGCGCAGGGCCTCGGTCAGATCGTGACGCCCATATCCCGACCTGAGCAGGCGGCGCACTCGGGCGAGCATGACCGCGAGGGGTACGGCGACTACGAGAGCGGCGATCGAGAGCGCGGCGGTCCAGGTGAGCCGAAGGGCGGTAATAGCCAACACAACGCTGGCGGTCGCGCCGTACATGAGCGCCGTGGTCGACAAATGCCGGGCTTCGGTGACGAACGCGCGGACGGCGACGGCGGCCCGCCGGTCCAGAGCGGCTCCGAGCGCCTCGGCGAGCGCCTCGCCGCTCGCAAACCGCGCGTCGGGCTCTTTCGCGAGGCAGCGGTCGATCGCCTGGGCGAGGTGCGGCGGCACGTCCGGCGCCACACTGGTCAGTGGCGGGGGCGGATCAGTGACGTGACGTGCCAGCACGGCCATGTCGTCCGCCCCCTCGAACGGGAGCCGGGCCGAGAGAACGAAGAATCCCACGACGCCGAGTGAATAGAGGTCGCTGCGGGCGTCGACGGCGGCACCGCTGGCCTGCTCCGGGCTCATGAAGTAGGCGGTCCCCATGACGCGCTGGGGACCGGTCGTCGGACCCGAGCCCATTCGGGCGATCCCGAAATCGGACACCAGCGCCCGACCCGTCGCCCGCTCGATCAGGATGTTGTCGGGCTTCACGTCGCGATGGACCACACCGTTGGCGTGCGCATGCGCGAGGGCGCGCGCTACTTCCTCGAGGATGCTCGCGGCCGCCGCGTGACCAAGCGGACCGGCACGCCGCACGCGCTGCCCGAGCGTCTCTCCGTCCACGTATGCCATCACGAAGAACACGACGTCCTGGACCTCGTGCACCGCGAAGATGGGAACGATCCCCGGGTGGGAGAGTTGGGCCGCGGTGCGCGCCTCCCGCAGGAAGCGCTCCCGCGCGGCCGGCTGGCTGGCCTTGTCCGGGGGCAAGAGCTTGATCGCTACCCGGCGGTCGAGCCGCAGCTCGCGCGCCAGGTAGACGACCCCCATGCCCCCGCGGCCCAGACGGCGCTCCAGCACGTATCGCCCGGCGAGCGCCCGCCGGAAGTCGGGAGAAATCGTGTCCGCCGTCACGGGGCCTGAATACCCCGTCGACGCTACGCGAGGTTCCCCTCGACTTCGCGCCGTCCCTCGAGCAGGAGATTGATCTCCGCGGCCACCTCGCGCGCGAGCCCGAGATCGGTCGTCAAGCTCTGCACGCTCCCTGAGCCGGCGCGCAACCGCAACAGGTTCAGCCGGATGGTTTCGAGCGCCTTCACGGCGTCACCCAGGCGCCGTTGCACGAGATCACGCTCGGCGACCAGGTCGGCGAGGATGCGGTCATGGCGCTCCACGACCGCACGGGTGCCGGGCCCGGGCGGCGCCTCCGCCCCGCCCAGCGCGTCGTGGAGCTCTTCGAGGCGTTGTCGCATGCGTTGGGCATCCTGCTCGAGCCGCCGTACGACGTCCGGCAGGTCCTTGAGCTGTCGGCGTGTCTCGCGCGGCAGCTCCTCGAAGAGCCGTTCCGCCGCCATCGCGAGCGCGAGCTCGGTGGGGCGATGCGTGGCGGGTGGTGGCAGCGAGTTCGCCGGGACGAGGAAGCGAGCAATGCGAAACAGGAGGCGACCGAGGGGCCCTTGCCACAGCCAAGACCAGATGCGCGTGTCGAGATCTATCCGGCGCTGCAGCCGAACGAGGGCGAGGAACGACGCCAGGAGCCCCGACGACAACGACCAGCCGAAGACCTGGTACAACCAGACGCCCTGCCGAAGCATCGTGTAAGTCGCGCCGAACACCACAAATCCCGACACCAGCGCCGTCGTTAGGCCGCCGATGCCGACGACCCGGAGCACGCGCTCGTAGAACGACGGTCCTCGTCCATACTCGAAGATCCGTTCCTCGCGCCCGTGCTCGAGCTCGGCGCGGAAGGCGACGTTAAGCTCGTCTGGTCCGAAACCTGAAGCCAGAAACCGTCGTGCGCGGCCGAGCAGAATGCCGAAGGGCACGACCGTAACCGCAACCACGAACGTCCAGAGGGCCGCGCTTCCTGATCGGAAGAGCGACGCGCCGAATCCCATCATGAACGGGATGGAAAACACGTAGATCAACCCGCCCACCCCGCCCAGCCGCGCGTTGCGCTTCACGAATACGCGTAATCCCACCGGCAGCTCGCGCCGCTGCTCGAGGGCCATGCCGAGCTGCTCGGCGAGCGCCTCGCCCGTCTGGGGCCGGTCGGTCGGGTCCTTCGCAAGGCAGCGGTCGATCGCCTGCGCGAGACGGCGGGGCACCGCCGCCACGCTCGCGAGGGGCGGCGCCGGCGCGGTCACCTGCTTGGCGAGCACATCGGTCGCATTTTCGGCCTCGAAGGGCAGCTTTCCCGAGAGGGCGAAATACCCGACCACTCCGAGCGCGTAGAGGTCGCCGCGCCCGTCCACGTGCTCGCCCAGCGCTTGCTCGGGGCTCATGAACTCGGGCGTCCCAATCACCTCCTCGCCGTCCAGGCCCGACGCGCCGCGAACCATTCCAGCGATGCCGAAATCGGCGACCAGCGCGCGCCCGGTGGTCTCTTCGAGCATGATGTTGTCGGGCTTCACATCGCGATGCACCAGCCCCTGCGAGTGCGCGTAGGCAAGGGCCCACGCGACCTCCCGCAAGACGCGCCCCGCTTCGGACGGGGCGAGTGGACCGCGACGCCGCACTCGCTCCGTCAGCGTCTCACCCGCCACGTAGGCCATGGCGAAGAACACGAAGGCCCCGAGCTCATCCACGGCGAAGATCGGGATGATGTGGGGATGGCTCAGTTTCGCGGCGGTGCGGGCCTCGCGCAGGAAGCGCTCGCGCAGGCGGCCGTCGTTCGCGCGCGCGGGCGGCAGCAGCTTGATCGCCACCGGCCGGTCGAGCCGCACTTCCCGCGCCAGGTACACGACGCCCATCCCGCCCCGTCCCAGCTCCCGCTCGAGCGAGTACCGGCCCGCGAGGACCGACTGGAAGTCCAGGAAGAGTTGGTCGGGACGCTCGGGCATAGGGAGGATGCTAGTAGCGCTCAGTAGAAGACGGTAGAAGTCGGTAGTGATCGCTCGCAAGCTCTACCGACCTCTATCGACTTCTGCCGTCCTGCTCCAAATTCTGCCCCCTATGCCCGAACACCAACCGTACGTTCCGGCGTCACAGTCGCCTCGCGAGCTGACCGCGCGGGCCCTGATTCTCGGCGTGCTGCTCGGGTTGATTTTCAGCGCCTCGAGCGTCTACCTCGCGCTCAAGATCGGGCTCACCGTGAGCTCCTCGATCCCGATCGCGGTCCTGTCCATCACGATCTTCCGGGCGCTCGGCCGGACGTCGATCCTCGAAAACAACATCGTACAGACCACCGGGTCGGCCAGCGATTCGGTGGCCGCGGGCGTCGTGTTCACGATCCCGGCGATCCTCCTGATGGGCTATGATCTCGACATCGGCCGGGTCGCGGTGCTCGCAACGGTGGGCGGTCTGATGGGCGTCCTGATGATGATCCCGCTGCGCCGGGCGCTGATCGTGAAAGAGCACGACACCCTGGTCTATCCGGAGGGCACCGCCTGCGCCGAAGTCCTCATCGCAGGGGAGGAGCGCGGCCTGCAGGCCAAGCGGGTGTTCCAGGCGTTCGGAGTGGGCTTCGCCTACAAGTTCCTCCAGGCAGGGCTCAAGTTCTGGCAGGACGTGCCGGGCAAGGCGCTCGGCTTCTATCCCGGCGCGGCGGTGTTCACGGAGACGTCTCCCGAGCTGATGGGCGTGGGGTACATCATCGGCCCACAGATCGCGGGCTATCTGTTCGCGGGCGGCTGCTTCGCCTATCTCGTGCTGGCCCCGGCCATCAAACTGGTGGGATCGGGTCTGACCGAGCCGTTCGGGTTTCCCGCCGTGAAGCTGATCCGCGACATGAGTCCAGGGGAAATCCGCGCCAGTTTCGTATTCTATATCGGCGCGGGGGCGGTCGCCTCGGCCGGAATCATCGCGCTCGCGCGCTCGCTGCCGACGATCGCGAGCTCCTTTGCGTCGAGCCTCAGGGATTTGCGGGAGTCGCGCATGGGGCAGGCCATCACCCGCCTCCGCACGGAAGACGATCTCCCCATCTCGCTCACGGTCGGCGGCTCGATCGCCCTCGCCATCGTGCTCGCACTGCTGCCGCAGGTCGGTGTCAACCTGCTCGGCGCCGTGCTGATCGTGATCTTCGGATTCTTTTTTGCCACGGTATCGTCGCGCATCACGGGGCAAATCGGCTCCTCGGCAAATCCGATTTCCGGGATGACGATCGCCGCGCTGCTCGGCACGTGCCTGACCTTCGTCGCGATCGGCTGGACCGGAGTGGATCACCGGGTGCAGGCGATCTCGATCGCGGCCGTCGTCGCGGTAGCGACCGCCAATGCCGGAAACACGTCCCAGGACCTGAAGACCGGTTTCCTAGTGGGCTCCACCCCGCGGCGCCAGCAGATCGCCATCCTGGTGGGCGCCCTCGGCTCCGCGCTGGTGGTGGGCTGGACGCTCACACTGTTGAATGGCGCGTACACGTACCCGGTGCCCGAGACACACCCGCCTTTCAGCGCGCAAGCGTTCGCCCCCTCGACCGGTAGCCGGGCGTCAGTGGAGGTCCGCCCGGAGGCGATGGCGGGGTTTCGGGTCGCCGGCACCGACTCCATCGACCGCGCGACGTATCAGGTCGTCCGCGTGTACGTGATTACCGAAGGGGTTGCCGCCGGGAAGTACCTGATGGATCCGTCCACCCACGAACTCCGCTACGTGCTCGACCCGGGCATCGGCGGCCGGATCCACGACTATCACGGCAAGGGCATTCCGCGACTCGATTCGCCCAAAGCGACGATCATGGCGCTCATCACAGACGGCATCCTCACCCACAAGTTACCCTGGGTCCTGGTGCTGCTCGGCGTGTTCCTCACGATCGCCATCGAGCTGATGGGCGTGCAGGCGCTGCCGGTCGCGGTGGGCGTGTACCTGCCGATCTCGACGTCTTCGGCCATGTTCGCAGGCGGCGTGATCCGTTGGTTGATCGAGCGCCGAGCCCAGGCCGGGCAGCGATCGATTGCCGAGGTGGAGTCGGGACCGGGGGTGCTGTTCTCGAGCGGCCTCATCGCCGGCGGCGCGATCTGCGGCATCGTGCTCGCGGCCATCGCCGGCGTGCTCGGCTCCGCGGACGCGTTGGCGGAGAAGGTCCCGATCTTCCACGCGCTGGGGAGCCTGGCCCAATCGAGCCTCATCGCCTACGTGCTGTTTGGGGCCCTCGGCGTTCTGCTCTACCGGATCGCCCTGCGGCCGCAGTGATAGCCCGCGCGTGTAGCGGTCCCGCTACTGGCGGAGGCCCTACATTTCGGCATGCGCGTCGTGTCGCTGCTGCCGGCGGCCACCGAAATCGTCGCCGCCCTAGGGGCGCAGGGTCAGCTGGTCGGCGTCTCACACGAGTGCGACTTCCCGCCGGGCGTGCGCTCGCTGCCACGCGTCACCTCTACAGCCATCGACCCCGCGCTCCCTTCGGGCGCCATCGATCGCGCGATGGCGGAGGCCAAGCGGGCCGGCACTTCCCCGATCACGGTCGACGTGAAGCTCGTAGCGCAGCTGCGCCCCGACGTGTTGATCGGGCAGTCGGTATGCGAAGTGTGCGCGGTGGGCGAAGGGGAACTCGCCCGCGTGGTCGCCGCCCTGATGCCGACGCCGTGGGTGGTGACGCTGCACGCCCACACCCTCGAGGGCGTATTCGGGGACATCGCCAAGGTCGGCGAGGCCTTGGAGCTGCGGGACGAGGCAGAGGAGCTCGTGGATGGGTTACGGTACCGGCTACGGCGCGTAGGGGCCCAGCATGCAGCGACCCCACGGAAACCGAGGGTTCTGGTGCTGGAATGGCTGGATCCGCCCTACGTCGCCGGGCACTGGGTGCCCGAGCTCGTGGCGCTCGCGGGCGGCCAGGACGTCGGGGGCATACCGGGCGAGCCATCTCGCGCGCGTCCGTGGCGCGAGCTGGCTGCGCTCGCACCCGACTTGGTGGTCGTCGCCCTGTGCGGGTTCGAGGTGGAGCGCGCCCGGTCGGAGCTCGTGACCGTCACGGACGCGGACGCGGCATCGCTCCTCGGGCGGTGCACGGAGGTGATCGACGGCAATGCGTACACGTCCCGGCCGGGACCTCGATTGGTCGACGCAGCCGAGCTGCTGTCGCGGTTGATGGTCCGTTGAAATTTCCCGTCACCTTCCCATGATCGTCGCGTTCGTCGCTCTTGGTCTGGCGGTAGTCGCCGCTCCCCTTGCCCAGGAGCCTTCGGACACCCTCCGGCTGTTCGCGGTCGGGGATATCAACCTCGGCCGGGGCGTCGCGAAGGACCGACTCTTGAAGGGCGACACGGCGTATTCGTTCCTCGCCCTGCACGACTCCCTGGCCGCCGCGGACATCACCTTTGGGAATCTCGAGAGCCCAATCACGCCCGACTCGAGCCCGGAGCCGGATTCGGGCGGCGTGTTCACCGCCCCGCCCGCCGCGGCGGCGGCGCTCGCCCGCGCCGGCTTCGACATCGTGAGCACGGCGAACAATCATGCGTGGGACGCCGGGCGCCCGGCCGTCGAGGAGACGATGCGACAGTTGAGCCGCGCGGGCGTCCGTTTCGTCGGTTCGGGGTTCGGGCGCGACATGGCGGAGCAGCCGGTGATCCTCGAGCGGCGCGGCTGGCGGGTGGCGTTCTTCGCGATCACGCGGGCGTGGAATCCCGCGCCGTACACGTTCTACAAGCATGCCGGCGCCGATTGGATCGCCTGGGGCGACACCACCTGGATCTCCCCGGCGATCCGCGCGATCAAGGCGAACGGCAGGGCCGATCTGGTCGTAGTGAGCGTGCACGGGGGTCGCGAGTACGCGGACTCGGCACCCGACTACCACCGGGAGCTGCTCTACGATCTGGTGGACGCGGGCGCCGATCTCGTGCTCGCCCATCATCCTCACGTGCTGCAGCCGGTGATTTGGTACAAGCACAAGCCGATCGTTCAATCCCTCGGCAACTTCGTGTTCATGCAGCGCGATCCATGGACGCGCCTTTCCGCAATCTTACGCGTGGTGGTGACGCCGGACCACCGGATCCATATCACGGCGATCCCCGTGCGTGTCGGCTTCCAGCCGACGCTCGCGACGGGCAGCGCGGCCGATAGCATTCAAGGCCGGCTGCACGTACCTCTTTCGACATCAACGTCCAGCGAGCCATGACGAGAGACAACCTCGACTTCCTGAAACGACTCCTCGACACCCCCGGGCCCTCGGGCTTCGAGACGGCACCCGCCCGCGTCTGGCGCGACGAGGTGAAGGGCTTCGCCGAGCAGGTGACCGCCGATGTGCACGGCAACTCGGTGGCGACCCTCAACGCGAAGGGCGCGCCCCGGCTCATGCTCGCGGGCCACATCGACGAAATCGGCCTCCAGGTGACGCACGTGGATGACGAGGGCTACCTGTATTTCGCCGGGATCGGCGGGTGGGACTCTCAGGTGCTGGTGGGACAACGCGTCGTGATCACCGGACCGGGGGGAGGGCCCGTCGCCGGTGTGATCGGCAAGCAGGCGGTGCACCTGATGAAACGCGAGGATATGGACAAGGTTTCGAAGATCACGGACCTCTGGATCGACATCGGCGCGACGACTAAGGCCGAGGCGCTCCAACGCGTGCGGGTGGGCGACGCGGCCGTGCTCGACGCCCGGGTGACCGAGTTCCCCAACGGCCGCATCGTCTCCCGCAGCATCGACAACCGGATCGGTGCCTACGTCGTGGCGGAGTCCCTGCGCCTGCTCGCGCAGGATCCGCCCAAGCACGCGGCGGTGTTCGCCGTCGCCACGACGCGTGAGGAAATCGCCTGGACGGGAGGCGGCGCCCGCACGAGCGCCGTCGGCATCGAGCCCAACGTCGCCCTGGTCGTGGACGTCACACACGCGACGGATTGGCCCGGCGCGGAAAAGAAGCGCGCGGGCGAGCACAAGCTGGGCGGCGGCCCGGTGTTGTCGCGTGGATCCGCTGTGAGTCCCGTCGTCTTCGAGATGCTCGCGGAATGCGCCGAGCGGGAGAAGATCCCCTACAGCATCCAGGCCGCTCCGCACGACACGGGCACGGACGCCGATGCGATCTACAACGCGCTGCGCGGGATCCCCACGGGCCTCGTCAGCGTTCCCAACCGGTATATGCACAGCCCGAACGAGATGGTAGCGCGAGAGGATCTCGAGCGGGCAGCACGGTTACTCGCGGTGTTCGCGCGCCGGCTGGACCCCAAAGTGACCTTCATTCCGGCGTAGGCTCCTTCACAAGGACGAACCTCGATGGCCAAGGACAAGGACGTCATTCTCGTAACGGGTGCGACGGGGCAGCAGGGCGGCGCCGTCGCCCGCGAACTGCTCGCGCGGAAGCACGCGGTCCGCGCGATGACGCGCAAGCCGGACAGCGATGCCGCCAAGGACCTCGGCCGGTTGGGCGCCGAAGTGATGAAGGGCGACCTGGACGACGCGGAGTCACTGAAGCGCGCGATGCGCGGAGCGTGGGGCGTGTTCGCAGTGCAAAACACTTGGGAAGCGGGGGTCGAGAAGGAAGAGGTGCAGGGCAAGCGTACGGCCGAAGTCGCCAAGCAGAGCGGTGTGCAGCACTTCGTCTATACATCGGTCGGGTCCGCGCACCGGAAGACCGGCATCCCGCACTTCGACAACAAATGGCGCATCGAGGAGACGGTCCGGGCCCTCTCCTTCCCGTCATACGTGATCATCCGTCCGGTGTTTTTCATGGACAACTTTCTCTCCCCGTGGTTCAAGCCCGGGATCGATCAAGGCAAGCTCATGATCGCCCTCAAGCCGAGCACGGTGCTGCAGATGATCGCCGTCAAGGACATCGGGAAGTACGGCGCCCTCGCGTTCGAAAAAGCCGAAGAGCTGAATCGCAAGGAGATCGACCTCGCAGGGGACGTCCGTACCATGCCGCAAACGGCGGAGATCATCGGCAAGGCGGCGGGGCGGACGGTCACCTTCACGCCAGTCCCGATCGCGGAGGTTCGCAAGGCGAGCGAGGATTATGCGATCATGCTGGAGTGGTTCGAACGAATCGGCTACAACGTGGACATCCCCGCGCTCGCGAAGCGGTACGGCATCCGACCGACAACGTTGGCGGAATGGGCGCCTACGGTGAGCTGGTAGCCGCGCCCTCCTAGCTCCGCGGCGGCCGCCTGAGCTCCGCGACGGCGTGTTTCGCGGCCTCGCGGATCTGGCGGTCGCCGTCGTCCTCCAGCCCCTCGAGCGTTCCCAGCGCGGCGGGCGTCGCGGCTAAACGCAGCGCATCCACGGCCGCCAGGCGCAGCGTCAACGGCTTTCGGCCGAAGATGCGGCCCGCGGGCTGCGCCCACTTGATCAGGGCCTGCACCGCATCCGGACTCCCGATGCGCCCGAGCGCCAGGATCAGCTCGCCCACCACCGTTTCGTCCTTTTCCTCTTCCATGGCGACCACGAGCGGCCTGGCGAGCGCGCTCGATTTCCGCCCGCCGATCCCGAGCGCGACTTGCATGAGCACCTCGAGCGATTTGTCGCGTAAGGCCCGGCGCAGGCGCTCGGCGGCCGCGCGGGTTCCGAACCTGGCCACCGCCCTGCCTACTGCCCTTCGTCCCGCCCTAGCCGACGATGCGATCCAAGCCCCCCGTGCGGGACCCCCAGCGCCCCATCCAGCGTGCGCCCCCCACTCCCGGCGGGCGCGGCCGATGTCATCGCGGAGCTCGAGCGGAACCCGACGGCCCCGAATGTAGGCGACCTGCTGGCGGCGCTCGTCCGCAACGCGGAGACGGCGATTAAGCAATCGCGGTTCGAGCAGGTGTTGGGCGTGATCGCCAGCATCATACAGGTGGAGCAACGTGTCTCCGAGACGAGCGGCATGCGACGGCAGTATGCGATCGCCGTTCGCCGCATCTACACGAAGCCGGTGCTCCAGGCCCTCGCCCATCTGCTGGGGACGCCCAAGTATCG
>JACXTT010003950.1_pt1 | contig 22335 bp, 22 predicted proteins | sample 9270951 | NCBI WGS metagenome assembly JACXTT01 (sample SAMN15532306, study PRJNA645909) | rock metagenome | isolation source: weathered quartz diorite | place: Puerto Rico | collected 2017-06-21
CGCTCGCGCGCCACAAGCACCAGGTCGCGACGAGCCAGCAGAACGCCCACGGCGCGTCGATGGTCATCAGCATCGATCCGGCGGCGAACAGCGGCGTGGCCGATGCCACGAGCGCTCCGAGGAACGCGGCGCGTGCGCTGCCGAACGCGTCGAGCGAGAGCCGCACGCCGACGAGCGCGGCGCCCAGGGCGAGCAGCACCGCGGGGGCACGAACGCCGAGCTCGGTCGAGCCGAGCACCCGTGTCGACGCGGCGATCAGCCAGGCGACGAGCGGACCCTTGCTGTAGTAGCTCGCGTCGAGGCGGCGCGACCACTCCCAGTAGTGCGCCTCGTCCGGGGAAAGCGAGAGCGGGCCGAGCGCGATCGTCGCGAGCCGCGCGAGCGACAGCGCGATCAGCAACGCGATCGTCGCGGTCCGCCAGCGCGTGGACGACGGGTCGCTCACTCGATCCGCGGGCTGCTCCGGCGCGGAGTGACCGTCGCCAACGCCGTCTCGGTGAGCACCTTCCGCAGGTACGGCGAGAGGTCGCGGGCGACGATCGTGACGTTGCTGCCGGTCACGACACGCGCCGCAGGCCCGGCATGCCGTCGATGTTCCGCACGTTGTTCTCGGCTTTGTAGCGCTCGAGGTCGGCGTCGCCTTTGCGCGCCGCCCAGTCGTCGAGCTGCGAGCGCTCACCTTCGTAGCGGTAGAGCGGGACGCCGAAGCCGCACGAGTCCGAGATGCGGTCGAGGCGCACGCGGATGATCGAGCGCGTCGTGCGCTTCGGCGGGAACAGTGCCTCGAGCCCGGCGAAGTCCGGGTCGCCCGGCTCGATCGCCTCGCCCTTGCCGTACAGCCGGACGAGCTTCGGCGGGCCGTCGAACGAGCAGAACAGGAACACGATCCGGCCGTTCTCGCGGAGGTGCGCGATCGTCTCGACGCCGCTGCCGATGAAGTCCTGGTAGGCGACGGTGACGGGATCGAGCACGCGGAAGCTGTCGAGCCCCTTCGGCGAGAGGTTCAGGTGGCCTTCGCCGGAGAGCGGTGCGGTCGCGACGAAGAAGAGCTTTTGCGCGATCAGGAACTCGCGCAGGCGATCGTCGATCGAATCGTGGACCTTGGCCATGCCCCGGTGAACCACCGGGCGACGGTCCACGCAAGGGTGACCGATTCAGCGCGAGAACGGACCGAGCTTCACTTCCTTCCCGTCCTTGCCGACGAAGACGGTGTCGTTTCCGTCGAGGCCCGGAACCGCCGCGGCCATCTGCTCGCGGAGCTCACGCGTCAGGTCGCCCGGGGCGAGCGTCGTCGAGGCGATCATGCCGTTCACGGCGATCGCGCTCTTCCCGCTCTCGGTGTCGATCCAGGCGAGCCCTTTCGAGCCGCAATCGTGCGGACGGCAGCCGGTGAGGGTCACGTAGCGGTGATCGGTCACTTTCACGGCGTCGGGGAGGAAGAGCTGATTCTTCAACGTGTCGCGCAGCGCCTCGCCGGCGATCTTCACGTCCGGGACGATCGCGGTCAGCACGCGATCGAAGCGGTCGTCGAGCACGAACTGCTTCGGGCTGTCGGATTCGAGCTCGAGGAGCCAGCGGAAATCCGGTGGGGATTTTGCGCTGCCGCCCGTGCGGCAGAGCTCCGCGTTCGTCTCGAGGGCTTTTTGGACGGCCGGACTCGCCTGTGCGAACTCCGGGCCCTCCTTCGCGGCACGGATGTGCTCGAGACAGTCGGCCTCGGTCCCCATTCGGTGCGCGGTGAGCGCGAGGTCGCTTTGCATCCACAGCCAGGTGGTCGGGCTCATCGCGGAGCGGCACGACTCCTGCGCCCCGTCGAGGAAGCCGTGGGCCTCGTCGTAATGACCGGCGTCGAAGAGCTTTCGGAACGCGCGGCGCTGCTCGTCCATCCACGCCGCGTCGCAGACCCGGTGCGCGATTTTCCCGTCCCAGCTCCACGCGGCGCGCGACCAGTTCGGAGACCTTCCGTCGAGCGTCGTCAGATAGACCTTGCCGCAGAACCGCACGAGCGGCTGCCGCGTGCCCGTCGTGGGATCGAAGTAGTCGGTCGCCGCGGCCAGCGACTGGTCGTCGAGCGGCGAGAGCGCCTCCTCCCATCCGTCCTTCGTGGGGTGAAACACGTGAAGGTCGAGATAGCCGCCAGACCCCTGGGATCCGACGAACACCAGGTCGTCCTTGCCATCGCCATCGAGGTCGACGAGGTAGCGCTTGAAGAGACGGAGATCGGTCTCGCCCGGCTCTAGGTCCTCCGCTTTCTCCTCGAGCCAGCGCCCGATCGCTTCGTCCTTCTTGCCCTTCACGGGCGCGACGGCTTCCAGCGTGCAGTGCGCGGTGGGCGCTGCTCCAGCGGCCGAGTCGAGTGCCGCGATCAGGAGCCACGCCGCGAGCATCGTGGCGTCAGACCTCGATCTCGCCGCGGTACACTTCGACGGCGTCGCCCTGCATGGTCACGTGGCCGTCGGACTCGCGCCACTCGATCACGAGATCGCCGCCGGCCAGGTGGATCAGGACCTTGCGGTCGGTGCGTCCCGTCAGCACGCCCGCGACCGCGGCGGCGCACGCGCCGGTACCGCACGCGGCGGTCTCGCCCGAGCCGCGCTCCCAGACGCGGAAGTTCATCTCGCCGCGGGAGAGCAGCTGGATGAACTCCGTGTTGATGCGCTTCGGGAAGCGCTCGTGGTGCTCGAACTTCGGGCCCATCCGCTCGAGGTCGAGCGAGGCGATCTCGGGGAGGAAGAGCACGCAGTGCGGGTTGCCCATCGATACGCAGGTGACGGCGTAGGTCTCGCCGTCGACGACGAGCGGCGCCTCGACCACGCGATCGCCGTCGAACTTCACGGGAATCTCTGCGGGCGCGAGGATCGGGGCGCCCATGTCGACGGTCACGCTCGTGACCCGGCCTGCATCGAGGCCGAGCTCGAGCAGCTTCACGCCGGAATCGGTCTCGACGCGCATCGGGTTGTCGCGGGTGAGGCCGCTCTCGTAGGCGAGCTTGCCGACGCAGCGGATGCCGTTGCCGCACATCTCGCCGCGGCTGCCGTCGGCGTTGTACATCTCCATGCGCACGGCGGCCTTGTCGGAGGGTTGGAGGATGATGAGCCCGTCCGATCCGATGCCCTTGCGGCGCGGGCTGATCGCGCGCGACACGGCGGGCGGATCGGGCACGCGCGAGGAGAAACCGTTCACGTAGACGTAGTCGTTGCCGGCTCCGTGCATCTTCACGAACGGGATCTTCATCGCAGGAACTCGGGGATGGTCTCTCCGCGCAGCAGGTCCTCGATCGTCTCACGCGCGCGCACCACGTGGTAGGTGGCGCCGTCGACCAGCACCTCGGCGGCGCGCGGCCGCGAGTTGTAGTTCGAGGCCATGACGAAGCCGTAAGCGCCGGCGCTGCGCACCGCGAGCAGCTCGCCGGGCTCGGCGGTCTCGATCTCGCGATCCTTCGCGAAGAAGTCGCCGCTCTCGCAGATCGGGCCGACGACGTCGACGACCTCGGTCGCGCGGCCATGGGCCTCGACCGGCTCGACGGCCTGGAACGAGCCGTAGAGCGCGGGACGGATGAGATCGTTCATCGCGCCGTCGACGATCACGAACTTCTTGGCGCCGGTGTCCTTGCGGTAGAGCACGCGCGTCAGCAGCAGGCCGGCGTTGCCGACGATCACGCGCCCGGGCTCGAGCAGCAGCGTGACGCCGAGCTTGTCGACGCCGTCGCCGAGCAGCGCCTTCGCGTAGTCGGCAGGCTCGGGTGGAGCTTCGTCGTCGTAGGTGATGCCGAGGCCGCCCCCGAAATCGAGGTAGCGGATGTCGAAGCCCTTGCCGCGGAGCTCGAGGATGAGGCCGCGGACGCGCGCGAGCGCGTCGCGGAACGGCGACACGTCGGTGAGCTGCGAGCCGATGTGGCAGTCGACGCCGATCAGGTCGAGGTTGCCGAGCGCGCGGGCCCGCTCGTACTCCGCGACGGCGCGCCCGATCTCGATCCCGAACTTCGCCTTCTTCATCCCGGTCGAGATGTAGGGATGGGTCTTCGGATCGACGTCGGGGTTCACGCGGAGCGCGACGGGAGCCTTCATGCCGAGCGACTGCGCGACCGCGTTCAGCGCGTCGATCTCGGCCGAGGACTCGACGTTGAACTGGAGGATGCCGGTGGTCAGCGCGAACGCCATCTCGTCGCGCGTCTTGCCGATGCCGGAGAAGACGATCTTCTTCGGGTCGGCGCCCGCCGCGAGCGCGCGGTGCAGCTCGCCGCCCGAGACGATGTCGAAGCCGCTGCCCTGCTTCGCGAACGTGCGCAGCACGGCGAGGTTCGAGTTCGCCTTGACGGAGAAGCAGACGACGTGCGGCGCCTGGCCGAAGGCCTCGTCGAACACCTTGTAATGCCGGCGGAGCGTCGCGAGGCTGTAGACGTAGCAGGGAGTTCCGACTTCGGCGGCGATCTTCGCGAGCGGCACGCCTTCGGCGAGGAGCTCCCGCCCTTCACGCTGGAAGTAGTTCATTGATCGATTGCGATCGTGACCTGGTTCGAGGGGAAGCTGTAGTACTGGTCGATCGTGTAGGTGATGACGCGGTAGTAGTAGGTGCCGCCCTTCGACACGCTCTTGTCGAGGTACTGGAAGCGCTTCTCGGGCCGGAAGCGCTCGCGGTCGGCGACTTGGATGTCGGCGATCTGCTCGGCTTGCTGGCCGGGAAGGCCGCGGAACACCAGGAAGCCGCCGATGTCGTCCATGCGCTGACCGTTCAGGTAGGTCGCGGGGCGCTGCCAGTCGAGGTGCACGCCGTCGGTCGCGAGCAGGCCGGTCAGGCTCGAGATGGTCTTCGGCCGCACCTGGTCGGCGCCGCGCGGATCGGCCTTGAGGCCGCAGGCCGAGACGGCGAGGGAGGCGAGGGCGACGAGCAGGATGCGGAAGCGGTGCATGGTCAGACTCCGATCTCGGCGAGACGCTTCTCGACGTTCGCGCGCGCCGTGCCGCCGGTCGCCTTGCGCCGCGCGACGGCGGCCTCCGGCGTGAGCCGCTCGGCGACGTCACGCTCGAAGCGCGTCGAGAAGCGGCGGAGCTCCGCGAGCGAGAGCGCCTCGAGCTCGACGCCGTCCTTCAAGCAGTGCTGCACGATCGCGCCGACCACGCCGTGCGCTTCGCGGAATGGCATGCCGCGCTCGGCGAGGTAATCGGCGAGCTCGGTCGCGAGCAGGAAGCCGCGCGCGGCGTCGCGCATGCGCTCCTTGCGGAAGCGCAGCCCCGGCAGCATCGCGGCCAGCGTCTTCAGCGTGGAGAGCGCGGTGTCGGAGGCGTCGAAGAGCGGCTCTTTGTCTTCCTGGAGATCGCTCTGGTAGGCGAGCGGCAAGCCTTTCTGGATCACCAGCAGCGCCTGCAGGCTCGCGAACACGCGGCCGCTCTTGCCGCGGATGATCTCCGCCACGTCGGGGTTCTTCTTCTGCGGCATGATCGAGCTGCCGGTCGAGAACTCGTCGGGGAATTCGACGAAGCCGAACTCGCTCGTCGCCCACTGCGTGAGGTCGGTGCAAAGACGCGACAGATGGACGAACAGGATCGACGCGGCGGCGAGGAACTCGGCGATGAAGTCACGGTCGGAGACCGCGTCGATCGAGTTCTGCGCGACGCGCGCGAAGTCGAGCTGCTCGGCGACGAACTCGCGGTCGATCGGATACGGTACGCCGGCGAGAGCGCCCGAGCCGAGCGGCAGCACGTCGACGCGCGTCCGGCAGTCGCGGAAGCGCTCGTCGTCGCGGCCGAGCATGTCGTAGTAGGCGAGCAGGTGATGCGCGAGCAGCACCGGCTGCGCCCGTTGCATGTGCGTGTAGCCGGGCATGACGAGGTCGAGGTTGCGGTGCGCGAGCCCGGCGATCGCCTTGCGGACCTCTTCCAGCGTGACGCGGAGCTTGTCGAGCACGTCCTTCAAAAAGAGCCGCACGTCGAGCACGACCTGGTCGTTCCGGCTCCGCGCGGTGTGCAGGCGGCCGCCCGCGGGGCCGACGATCTCGGTCATGCGGCGCTCGATCGCGCTGTGGATGTCTTCGTCGGAGGGCTCGAAGCGGAAGCGTCCGGCGAGCAGCTCCTTCCGCACCTGCGCCAGCCCGGCGAGGATCTTCGTCGCGTCTCGCTTCGGGATGATGCCCTGGCGCGCGAGCATCTTGCAGTGCACTTCGCTGCCGCGCAGATCGTACGGCCACAGGCGCCGATCGAAGCGCAGCGAGCCCGTGAACTCCTCCGCCACGCGGCTCGGCGGAGCGGAGAAACGACCTTCCCAGAGCTTCTTCGTCTTGCGCGCCACGAGGGGATGGCTCCTACCTCGAACGCCGAGCCAATTCCACCTGCGCGGAGCGCTTCGGGGGGCGAGGCACGCGCTCCTCCGATCGGGTCGCCGGAGTCGTTCGAACGACCTCGACAGACGAGGAGGGGGCCTCTTGAAAGCTTCGCCTGGGTAGACAATATTCCGCCGGCTTTACCGACACCCCAATCCAAGAAGTCACGAGCCGAGGTGCGGAGAGGAAATGTCTCAAGTCTTCCATCGCAGCGCGAACACGATCGCCAAAGTCAGCATTTTCGGAGCCATCTTCGTGATCGCGGGCCTCGGTTGGGTGCTGGATACCATCAGCCGATCGTCCTACGTCACGCAGGCCCAGGTCGCCCGGGTGCAGGCCGTGCCCTTCAGCCACAAGCACCACGTCGGCGGCGAGGGCTTCGACTGCCGCTACTGCCACACCTCCGTGGAGAAGTCCGCGGTCGCCGGCGTCCCGCCCACGAAGACCTGCATGAACTGCCACTCGCAGATCTGGTCGGACAGCCCGATGCTCGAGCGCGTGCGCGACAGCTGGAAGACCGGCCGGTCGCTCCGCTGGACGCGCGTCCACGACCTGCCCGACTTCGTCTACTTCAACCACTCGATCCACGTGAACAAGGGGGTCGGCTGCGCCACCTGCCACGGCCGCATCGATAAGATGCCGCTCACCTGGCAGGAGAACTCCCTGCAGATGAACTGGTGCCTCGACTGCCATCGCAACCCCGCGAAGTACGTGCGGCCGCGCGACAAGGTCTTCGACATGGCGTGGGAATCCGAGAACCAGGCCGAAGAGGGCGCCAAGCTCGTGAAGGAATACAACATCCTGCCGACCAAGGTGCTGACCTCGTGCTCCACCTGCCATCGCTAGTGCGGAGCGGACGGCACCAGGCGCAACGCGGGGTACTGCACGCGAGGATGATGAAGAATGGCTGAGAAAGTGGATCTGGAGGCGCTGCGCGCCCGGTTGAACGAATCGCGCGGGCCCGACTACTGGCGCGGCCTCGAAGAGCTCGCACAGACGGACGAATTCCAGGAGCTCCTCCACCGCGAGTATCCCCAGGCCGAGCCCGAGTGGCTCGATCCGGTGAGCCGCCGGAGCTTCCTGCAGCTGATGGGTGCTTCGCTCGCCCTGGCGGGCGTATCGGGATGCACGCGTCAGCCCACCGAAGCGATCGTTCCCTACGTCAAGCAGCCCGAGGAGATCGTCCTCGGAAAGCCGCTGTTCTTCGCCACCGCGACCACGCTGCGCGGCTACGCGAGCGGCGTGCTGGTCGAGAGCCACGAAGGCCGCCCGACGAAGATCGAGGGCAACCCCGATCATCCCGCGAGCCTCGGGGCGACCGACGCGTACGCGCAGGGCTCGATCCTCGACCTCTACGATCCCGACCGCACGCAGGCGGTGATGAATGCCGGGAAGATCCGCCCCTGGACCGCGTTCCGCGACATGGTGCGCGCGGTGGCCGAGGGCCAGAAGGGCACGAAGGGCGCGAAGCTCCGGATCCTCACCGAGACCGTCACGTCGCCGACCCTGGCGCGTCAGCTCGCGGCCGTCCTCAAGGACTACCCCGAGGCCAAGTGGGTGCAGTACGAGGCCGCCGGCCGCGACGGTGCGCGCGAAGGCGCGAAGCTCGCGTTCGGCGAGTACGTCGAGACGCAGTACCACTTCGACAAGGCGCGGACGATCCTCTCGATCGACGCCGACTTCGTGAACGATACGCCCGGCAACGTGCGCTACACGCGCGACTTCTCCTCGACGCGGAAGGTCCAGGACGAGAAGGGCGAGATGAGCCGCCTGTACATGGTGGAAACGGCTCCCACGCCCACGGGTGGCAGCGCGGATCATCGCCTGGCGCTCACGCCGAGCGAGATCGAGGGCTTTGCCCGCACCGTGGCCGCGGCGCTCGGCGTCGGCGTGAAGCCAGATGCGCGGCTCTCCAAGCACCAGAAGTGGATCGACGCGCTGGTCGCTGACCTCAAGAAGAGCGCGGGCGAGAGCATGGTGATCGCCGGCGAGGAGCAGCCCGCGGCGGTCCATGCGCTGGCGCACTCGATGAACCATGCGCTCGGCGGCGCCGGCAAGACGGTCGTCTACACCGAGCCCGTCGAAGCCGCTCCGCAGAACCAGCTCGAGGCGCTTCGGCAGCTCGCCGAAGACATGGACAAGGGGCAGGTCGACACCCTGGTCATCCTCGGTGGCAACCCGGCGTTCACCGCCCCGGCCGATCTCGACTTCACGGCCAAGCTCTCCAAGGTCGCACTGCGCGTCTACTGGACGATGCAGGACGACGAGACCGCGGCGCTCTGCCACTGGACGATCCCGGCGACCCATCCACTCGAGACCTGGAGCGACGCGCGCGCCTACGACGGCACGGTCACGATCATGCAGCCGCTGATCGACCCGCTCTACCAGGGCCGCTCGGCACACGAGCTGATCGACACCATCTTCGGCACCGCGCAGAAGTCCGGCCACGACCTGGTCCGCGAGACCTGGAGCGCCGGCAAGGACAAGGCCGAGTTCGACAAGTTCTGGCGCCGGGCGCTCCACGACGGCGTCGTGAAGGGCAGCGCGCTGCCCGCGAAGAGCGTCACCCCGGGTGACGTGCCCTCGAAGATCGCAGCCGCTGCGGAAGCCAAGGAAGGCACCCTCGAGATCGCGTTCCGTCCCGATCCGACCATCTTCGACGGCCGTTGGGTCAACAACGGCTGGCTCCAGGAGCTCCCGAAGACGACCTCGCGCCTCACCTGGGACAACGTCGCGATGCTCAGCCCGGCGACCGCGCGCAAGCTCGGGGTCGACAACGAGCAGGTTGTGACGCTCGAGGTCGACGGCCGCAAGGTCGATGCGCCGGTCTGGGTGCAGCCCGGCCAGGCCGACAACTGCGTGACGGTGTGGCTCGGCTACGGGCGCACGATCACCGGCCGCGTCGGCAAGGACACCGGGTTCAACGCTTACGCCATCCGCTCCTCGAAAGCGCCCTGGGGCGGCCCCGGTCTGACGATCAAGAAGACGGGGACGACCAAGCGCCTCGCCTGCACGCAGTATCACCACTCGATGGAAGGCCGCGCCGTGGTGCGCTCGGCCTCGCTCGAGGAGTACCGCAAGGAGCCCGAGTTCGCGCAGAAGATGGGCGAGACGCCCCCGTCCGAGGACTCGATGTACAAGCCGCCGATCATCTACGACGGCTACTCCTGGGGCATGGCGATCGATCTGTCGTCGTGCGTCGGCTGCAACGCCTGCGCGATCGCCTGTCAGGCCGAGAACAACATTCCGGTCGTCGGCAAGGACCAGGTCACGCGCGGCCGCGAGATGCACTGGATCCGCGTCGACCGCTACTTCAAGGGCGACGTGGAATCGCCCGAGGTCTACTTCCAGCCGGTGCCCTGCCAGCAGTGCGAGAACGCACCCTGCGAGACCGTGTGCCCCGTCGGCGCGACGAACCACAGCGCCGAGGGCCTGAACGACATGGTCTACAACCGCTGCGTCGGCACGCGGTACTGCTCGAACAACTGCCCTTACAAGGTTCGCCGCTTCAACTTCTATCTGTTCTCCGACTTCAACACCGAGAGCCTGAAGGGCGTCCGCAATCCCAACGTCACGGTGCGAAGCCGCGGCGTCATGGAGAAGTGCACCTACTGCGTCCAGCGCATCAACGTCGCCAAGATCGAGGCGGAGAAGCAGGACCGCAAGGTGAAGGACGGCGACATCGTCACGGCTTGCCAGCAGGTCTGCCCGGCCGACGCGATCGTCTTCGGCGACCAGAACGATCCCACGAGCCGCGTCGCCAAGCTCAAGGCCGACCCGCGCAACTACAGCCTGCTCGGCGAGCTGAACACGCGTCCCCGGACCACCTACGTCGCACGAGTTCGTAACCCCAACCCCGAGCTCGCGGCCCTCGAGCCCAAGTCCTCGGAAGGGGAAGGTTGATCATGTCGGATGTGATTGCAGCGCAGCCGCACCCCGAAACCCGAAGGCCGCCGGTCATCGAGCCGGGGCATACCTTCGCGACGGTCACCGATCACATCAGCGCGATCGTGCAGGATCAGCCGACTCCGAAGGGCTGGATCCTCGGGTTCGCGTTCGTGTTCTCGATCGCGATGATGCTCTTCTACGCGCTCGGTTACCTGTTCGTGATGGGAACCGGCATCTGGGGCGTCAACATCCCGGTCGGCTGGGGATTCGCGATCATCAACTTCGTCTGGTGGATCGGCATCGGTCACGCCGGCACGCTGATCTCGGCGATCCTGTTGCTGCTCCGCCAGGAGTGGCGCACCTCGATCAACCGCTTCGCGGAAGCGATGACGCTGTTCGCGGTCGCCTGCGCCGGCCTCTTCCCGCTGTGCCACACGGGTCGTCCGTGGGTCGCGTACTGGCTCTTCCCGTACCCGAACAACATGGGCGTGTGGCCGCAGTTCCGCAGCCCGCTGGTGTGGGACGTGTTCGCGGTCTCGACCTACGCGACGGTGTCCGCGCTCTTCTGGTTCACCGGACTGATCCCCGATCTCGCCACGCTGCGCGACCGCGCGAAGACCCCGATCCCGCGCTTCATCTACGGTGCGCTGGCGATGGGCTGGCGCGGCTCGGCCGTCCACTGGCACCGCTACGAGACGGCCTACCTGCTGCTGGCCGGGCTCTCGACGCCGCTGGTGCTCTCGGTGCACACGGTCGTCTCCTTCGACTTCGCGATCGGCATCGTCCCCGGCTGGCACTCGACGATCTTCCCGCCGTACTTCGTCGCCGGCGCCATCTACGCCGGCTTCGCGATGGTGCTGCTGATCGCGATCCCGCTCCGCTGGGCCTACAACCTCGAAGACTTCATCACCCTGCGTCACCTCCAGAACATGGGGAAGATCATGATGGCGACCGGCCTCGTGGTCTTCTACGGCTACATCATGGAGGCGTTCTTCGGCTGGTACAGCGGCAACATCTACGAGTGGTACATGACGAAGAACCGCGCCGTCGGTCCGTACGGGCCGATCTACTGGGCGCTCATCTTCTGTAACGGTCTGGCGCCGCAGGTCTTCTGGTTCTCCTGGTTCCGCTCGAGCATCCCGGCGCTCTTCATCGTCTCGATCATCGTGTCGATCGGCATGTGGCTCGAGCGCTTCGTGATCGTCGTCACCAGCCTCCACCGCGACTTCATGCCGTCGGCGTGGGGCATGTACTACGGCACGCAGTGGGACTGGATGACGTTCATCGGGACGCTCGGCTTCTTCACGACGCTGCTCTTCCTGTTCATCCGCGCGCTGCCGATGATTTCGATCTTCGAGATGCGGACGATCCTGCCGGCGGCCCGCATGAAGGAGGACCACGTATGAGCGCGCACGCCGAGCCCGAAGGCATCTGGGGGATCATGGCCGAGTTCGAGGCCCCCGGCGCGCTGGTCAAGGCGTGCGAAGGCGCGCACGAGGCCGGCTACCGCAACATGGACGCCTACACGCCGTACCCGATCGAGGGCGTGTTCGAGGCACTCCATCTGCACCGCAACGCCATGCCGCTGATCGTTCTCTGCGGCGGAATCCTCGGCGGAATCGGCGGCCTGTCGCTCGAATACTGGGTCTCCGTGATCGCCTACCCGCTCGTGGTCGGCGGCAAGCCGCTGTTCAGCCTGCCGGCGTTCATCCCGGTGACGTTCGAGTGCACGATCCTCGCGGCGGCGCTCTCGGCCGTGTTCGGCATGCTCGCGCTGAACGGTTTGCCGATGCCCTACCATCCCGTGTTCAACGTGCCGCAGTTCGCGCTCGCGAGCCGCGACAAGTTCTTCCTGTGCATCGAATCCACGGACCCGAAGTTCGACCGCGAGGCCACGCACAAGTTCCTCGAGCAGTTCCAGCCGCGCTCGATCGCAGAGGTGAACCCCTAGATGATCCGCGGATCCACGACCTCGTTGGCGAAGGCGGTCACGGCCGCCTTGTGTCTCGCGGCGCTCGGCGGCTGCCGCCAGGACATGCACGATCAGCCGAAGTACAAGCCGCTCGCGGCGACGAGCTTCTTCAATGACGGGCGCGCTTCGCGGCCGCTCATCGAAGACACCGTCGCACGCGGCCACCTGAACGAGAACACCGAGCTCTACGCCGGCAAGAACGCGGCCGGGAAGCCCGTCGAGGCGTTCCCCGTCGCGGTCACGACGGAGCTCGTGCAGCGCGGCCGCGAGCGCTTCAACATCTATTGCACGCCGTGCCACGACCACACCGGAAGCGGTCACGGCATGGTGGTCCGCCGCGGATTCAAGCAGCCGCCCTCGTATCACATCGACCGCCTACGCCAGGCGCCGGTCGGATACTTCTTCGACGTGATCACCAACGGCTTCGGCGCCATGCCGGACTATCGACAGCAGGTCGACGTGAACGACCGCTGGGCGATCATCGCGTACATCCGGGCGCTGCAGAAGAGTCAGCAGGCCACGCTCGCCGACGTCCCGCCGGCGGAAGCGACGAAACTGAAGGCGGCGGGCGGATGAGCGAGACTCCCGTGATGACGAACCATTCGGACGCTTCGGAACCGGACTTCGCCAAGGCGCAGACGCTGGCGCTCGGCGCCGCCGGCATCGGCATCGCCCTGTCGCTCGTCGGCTTCGCCACGAACCCGGGTCAGTTCTACCACTCCTACCTGATCGGCTACCTGTTCTGGTTCGGCATCGCCCTCGGCTGCCTGCCGCTCATGATGATCAACCACATGACCGGTGGTGCGTGGGGCCTGCTGATCCGGCGGCCGCTCGAGGCGGGCGTTCGCACGCTGCCGCTGATGCTCGTGCTGTTCGTGCCGATCATCCTCGGCATGCAGTACCTCTACGAGTGGACTCATCCCGAGGTCGTGGCGGGCGATCACGTGCTCCAGCTCAAATCGGCCTGGCTGAACAAGCCGTTCTGGATCACGCGCGTCGGCATCTACTTCGCGATCTGGATGGGCCTCGGCTTTCGCCTGAGCAGCTGGTCGACCCAGCAGGACGAGACCGGCGACGTGGCGCTGTCGCGGAAGATGCAGGTGCTGTCCGGCCCGGGCGTCGTCTTCTACTTCCTGGCGATCACATTCGCGGCGATCGACTGGATCATGTCGCTCGACGCCCACTGGGTGTCGTCGATCTTCGGGCCGCTCATCGCCGCGGGCCAGGTCCTGAACGCGTTCGCGTTCATGATCGTCCTGCTCTCCATCCTCCGCGTCTACGCCCCGTTCTCCGGCATGCTGAAACCGGGCGTCTTCCACGACCAGGGCAAGCTGCTGCTCGCCTTCGTCATGGTCTGGACGTACTTCTCCTTCTCGCAGCTGCTGATCATCTGGGCGGGCAACCTCCCGGAGGAGATCCACTGGTACCTCGAGCACTCCAAGGGCACGTGGATGGCGTACGGCATCTTCCTCATCCTGTTCCACTTCTTCGTGCCGTTCTTCCTGCTGCTGTCGCGCGACCTGAAGCGCAACCCGAAGACGCTGGCGCTGGTCGCCGGCTGGCTGATCTTCATCCGCTTCGCGGAGATCTTCTGGACCGTGACGCCGCTGTTCCATCCCGAGAACGTGACGATCAGCTACCTGGACATCGCGGCACCGCTCGGCATCGGTGGCCTGTGGATGTGGTTCTTCCTCATGCAGCTCAAGTCCCGGCCGCTCGTCCCGCTGCACGACCCGTACCTCGAGATCGCGCTCGAGAAGGTCGGAGGTCACTGATGAACACGAAGCCCGAGACCAGCGCGAACTACGAAACCACCGACGCGGAGCCCGGCACGCTCGTGCTCTGGGGCGTCGTCGTAGTCGGCGTGCTGTTCTTCTCCGTCGCCGCGTCCTGGGTCTTCTTCGACGTGCTGACCGCGTACGCCGAGCGCCACGACCGCAAGCCCTCGCCGCTCGCGTCGCACGACGGGCCGCCCGAGCCGCACCTGCTCACCAACGAGCCCGCGAACCTCGCCGACGTTCTGAAGAGCGAGAACGAGATCCTCGAAACCTACGGATGGGTCGACAAGGACAAGGGCATCGTGCGGATTCCGATCGACGAGGCGATGGCCGCGTTCGTGAAGGAAGCGCCGAAGCACACGGAGGCCGGATCGTCCTCATGAGCGTTCGCTCCGGAGTACGCGCCGCGCTGCTGGTGGCGGCACTTGCCGCGATCCCGCGGCTCGCCCTCGCGCGGACGACCGTGCAGCCGGGCGATCCTCCCGCGTCCTCCGTGATGCCGCGCGAGCTGTCGCATGCGAGCCTCGCCCAGAAGCTCGACACGCAGCTCCCGCTCGACCTCGAGTTCCGCGACTCCGACGGCAAGGTCGTGGCGCTCCGCGATCTCTTCCGCGGCAAGCCCGTCGTCCTCCAGTTCGCGTACTACCACTGTCCGATGCTCTGTCCGATGATCACGGAAGGCTTGGTCCGAAGCCTCCGCCCGCTGTCGATCGGCGTCGGCACCGAGTTCGACGCGCTCACGGTCAGCATCGACGATCGCGAGGGGCCGCAGGCCGCCGCGGTCAAGAAGACCAAGACCATCACCGACTACAACCGGCCCGCGTCCGCCGAGGGCTGGCACTTCCTCGTGACCCAGGGCGATTCGTCGAAGCGCCTCGCCGAGGCCGCGGGCTTCGAGTACACCTACGACGCCAAGAACGACCAGTTCGCGCACGCCGCGGGCGTGCTCGTGCTCACCCCGCAGGGCAAGATCTCGCGCGTCCTCTACGGCATCGATTTCGCGCCGAAGGACGTGAAGCTCGCGCTGGTCGAAGCGTCCGACAACAAGATCGGGTCGCTCGTCGACCAGGTCCTGCTCTTCTGCTTCCACTACGACCCGGCCACGGGGACGTACGGCAAGGTCGCGCTGACCTCCGTTCGAGTCGCCGGGCTGGCGACCGTCGCGCTGATCGCCGGCTTCGTCGTGACCCAGCTCCGCCGCGAGAACTCGAAAGCCTAACGGAAACCGGATGAGCAAACTTCTCTTCTTCGTTCCTCCTGAAGCTTCTAGCTTCGCTGGCCAGGTCGACCTGTTCTTCTTCTTCATGACCGCGGTGAGCGCGTTCTTCACGGTGGCGATCGCCTTGTTGCTGATCGTCTTCGCCGTCAAGTACCACGCCAGCCGTGCGCCAGAGCCCGCGCATCACGGTGACGGCGCCGAGCTCGTCGATGATCCGCACGGCCACGGGCCCGGCGCGATGATCCTCGAGATCGTCTGGACGATCGTTCCGCTGGCGATCGCGATGGTCATGTTCGTGTGGGGGACCGCGCTCTTCTTCGAGCTCGTTCGTCCGCCTTCCGACGCGATCCAGATGTACGCCGTCGGCAAGCAGTGGATGTGGAAGTTCCAGCATCCCGAGGGCAAGCGCGAGATCAACGAGCTTCACGTTCCGCTCGGCCAGGACGTCAAGATCACCATGTCCTCCGAGGACGTGCTGCACAGCCTGTCCTTCCCGGCCTTCCGCCAGAAGCAGGACCTGGTGCCGGGCCGCTACACTCAGCTCTGGTTCCGTCCGACCCAGACGGGTACGTTCCACATATTCTGTGCCGAGTATTGCGGCACGCAGCATTCCGGCATGATCGGCCAAGTGATCGTCATGGAGCCCGAGAAGTACGAGGCCTGGCTCTCCGGCGATGCGGGCGGCGCGCCCGGTCAGAGCCTCGCGCAGCTCGGCGAGAAGCTCTTCACCGAGCGCGCGTGCGTGACCTGTCACCTCGAGAACGGGCAGGGCCGCGGGCCGTCGTTGGTCGGCATCGCGGGATCGACCGTGAAGCTCGAGGGTGGCGCCGAGGTCACCGCCGACGACGGCTATCTGCGCGAGTCGATCCTCACGCCGACGGCGAAGGTCGTGGCGGGCTTCCAACCGCTGATGCCGCCGTTCCAGGGCCAGCTCTCCGAAGAGCAGCTCGTGCAGCTGATCGCGTACGTGAAGTCGCTCGGGCCGAAGGTCGCCAGCGCGCCGGCAGCGGCGGCCTCAAAGGAATGAACGCCATGGATACGAACCACGCAGTCGCGCAGAAACCCGAATCCGAGCTCACGACCACGAATTACCTGAACGCGGACTACGGGATCGCCTCGTGGTTGCTCACCATCGACCACAAGCGGATCGCGATCCTCTACCTGATCGTCATCACCGCCATGTTCACCGTCGGCGGCGTCTTCGCCGCCTGCATCCGTGTCGAGCTGCTCACCCCGCGTGGCGACGTGTTCCAGGCCGACACCTACAACAAGATCTTCACGATGCACGCGGTGATCATGATCTTCTTCTTCCTGATCCCGTCGATCCCGGCCACGCTCGGTAACTTCTGCCTGCCTTTGATGGTCGGCGCACGCGACCTCGCGTTCCCGAGGATCAACCTGCTCAGCTGGTACGTCTACATGACCGGAGCGGCGATCGGCGTGTACTCGCTGATCGCGGGCGGCGTCGACACCGGCTGGACGTTCTACACGCCCTACAGCACGACCGCCTCGCAGACGCACGTCATGGCGACGGCGCTCGCGGCCTTCGTGGTCGGGTTCTCGACGATCCTGACGGGCCTCAACTTCATCGTCACGGTCCACAAGATGCGCGCGCCGGGCCTCACCTGGTTCCGGCTGCCTCTCTTCGTCTGGGCGATGTACGCGACGAGCCTGATCCAGATGCTCGCCACGCCAGTGATCGCGATCACCTTGGTGCTGCTCATGCTCGAGCGTGGGCTCCACGTCGGCATCTTCGATCCGAGCCTCGGCGGCGACCCGATCCTGTTCCAGCACCTCTTCTGGTTCTACTCCCATCCGGCGGTCTACATCATGATCCTGCCGGGCATGGGCGTGATCAGCGAGATCGTCGCGTGCTTCTCGCGCCGTCCGGTGTTCGGCTACAAGTTCGTCGCGTTCTCGAGCCTCGGTATCGCGGTGATCGGCTTCCTGGTCTGGGGCCACCACCTCTTCATCAGCGGCCAGTCGGCGTACGCCGGGATCCTGTTCTCGTTCATCACGTTCCTGGTCGCGATCCCGTCCGCGATCATGGTCTTCAACTGGACAGCGACCCTCTACAAGGGACGCATCACGTACGACACGCCGATGCTCTATGCCTTCGGCTTCATCGGCCTCTTCACGATCGGCGGCGTCACCGGTCTCTTCCTCGCCGCCATCGGTCTCGACATCCATCTCACCGACACCTACTTCGTCGTCGCCCACTTCCACTACGTGATGGTCGGCGGCGCGATCATGGCCTACCTCGGCGGCCTGCATTACTGGTGGCCGAAGATCAGCGGCCGCATGTACCCCGAGTTCTGGGCGAAGATCGCGGCGATGCTCGTGTTCGTCGGCTTCAACCTGACGTTCTTCCCGCAGTTCCTGCTCGGTTACCTCGGCATGCCGCGCCGCTACCACGCGTATCCGCCGGAGTTCCAGGTGCTGAACGTGATGTCGACGGCGGGTGCCTCGGTGCTCGGCGTCGGCTACATCCTGCCGCTGATCTACCTCGTCTGGTCGATGCGCTACGGCCCGAAGGCGAGCGCGAATCCGTGGAACGCCTACGGCCTCGAGTGGCAGACTCCTTCGCCTCCGACGACGCACAACTTCGAGTCCGTGCCGGTCGTGACCGAAGAGGCGTATTCCTACGACAAGATGGAGAAGAAAGTTGCCTGATCACGCACACGCGCTGGCGCACAATCCGAACCAGCAGCACCAGTTCGAGACCTACGAGCAGCAGCAGGAGACCGCCACACTCGGCATGTGGGCGTTCCTGATCACCGAGATCCTGTTCTTCGGTGGTCTGTTCACGGCGTACGCCATCTACCGGATGAAGTACCCGCACGTGTTCGGTCACGCGAGCAACGATCTCGACCTGTTCCTCGGCGGCTTCAACACGGTGGTGCTGATCGGCAGCAGCTTGACGATGGCGCTGGCGGTGCACGCCGCGCAGCTCGGACATCAGAAGAGCCTGGTGATCTTCCTGATCGCCACGCTCGTCCTCGGATCGATCTTCCTCGGCGTCAAGGTCATCGAGTACGGCCAGAAGTTCGAGCACCACCTGATCCCGGGCGCTCACTTCCACTGGGAAGATGCAGAGACGCGCGGCCCGGCGCAGATCTACTTCACGCTCTACTTCGCGATGACCGGAATGCACGCGCTCCACATGATCATCGGAGCCGCGGTGCTGACGGTGTTGATCACGATGGCGGTGCGCGGCCGGTTCGGATCGGATTACTTCACGCCGATCGAGAACTTCGGCCTGTACTGGCACTTCGTCGACATCGTCTGGATCTTCCTCTTCCCGCTGCTCTATCTGATCGAACGGCACAAGTAGCGGCACCCAAGGACCCACGAGGCGAACGCAATGTCGGCACACGTCGCACCGCTGAAGCTCTACTACTCGATCTTCTTCACGCTCATGTTCCTGACGGCCGTCACCGTCTGGGCCGCCTACGTGGATCTCGGGAACCTGAACATAGTCGTCGCCCTGGCGATCGCGATCTTCAAGGCCACGCTGGTGGTGCTGTTCTTCATGCACCTCAAGTACAGCGAGCGGCTTACCTGGGTGATGGTCGCCGCCGGCGTCACCTGGCTCGGCTTCATGATCGGCCTCACGCTGAGCGACATCCTGACCCGCAGCTGGGTCCCCGGCGCCCTGGGCTAGGGAGAGGTTACTTTTAGGCTGACGCCGTAGGCCCCGTTCGGTGCTCGCCGCTTCGCGGCTGCGCTCCTCCGATGGCCGTCGGCACGTCACGCGCCCCGCTTCGCGGCGCCCGTGACGTGCCTCGCTAAAGGCCTCGTACCCGAGCAGCTCTTTCCAGCCGCTCTTCTAAGCGCTCGCGCGTAGGCGCTCGCCGTCGAGCGGGCCCGTGTAGGCGCGGCCGATGCCGTGATGGAACATCATCAGGCGCTCGACCGACTTCCGCACGCACTCCAGCACGCCCGCCTGCAGCTCCGGCGTGTTCGCGTGCGCGAGCACGATCTCCAGAGCCCGACGGCCGTGCTCGATGTCGTCGGTCGCGTGCGTGGTCCAGAACTCGATCGCATCGTCGTCGAGTCCGTAGCCCTCGCGGAAGACCTGCACGAAGATCGGGATTCCCTTACTGGCCTGGCCCTCGACGGCGACGCCGAATCCGGCCATCGCCTGCACGAAGTGGTGGTGGCGGCTCAGGTCGTGGAGCCAGTCGATCAGCATGTCGGTCTCGGGTAGCGGCGGCGTGGCCACGAGCTCCGCGTCCGAGATGCCGAGTGCACGCGTGAACTTCCGGTAGAGCGCGGGATGGTCCTTCTCGGGAAGCATGCGCCCATGCTCCTCGTAGATCGTCTCGGCGAGCACGTGGCGCACGTCGAACACGTCGCAGTTCGCGTGGATCGCGCTCGTGAAGCGCCCGAAGCCGAGGGTCATGAAGTAGAGCTGCTTCGCCCAGTGCCGCACGCCCTCGATCGGTAGCGAGCCGTCGAACAGCGCCAGCCAGAAGGGGTCGATCTCGGTCGGGAGGTTCCGGCCGATGATCTCGTAGATCTTGACCTCGAGCTCTTCGGGATTCATGGGCTCCATCCGAGAATCCTCCGGCGCGCAGGCGCCTTCAAGTCCGGGACGGCGCTGCCTGCGCCATGACGAGGTCGCTCACGGCGACCGACCACTCGATCGTCTTCTCGGTCATCTCACGAACCGCGCCCTTCACGCGCTCGCGAAGCTCGGCCGACTCGGCGTGTTTGACCACCAGCGCCAGCGTCTTCTCGCTGTGATCGATGTCCATCTCGCAGTGCGCCGTGAAGAACTCGATCTCCCCCGGTGCCATGCCGTAATGGTGCCGGAGCGCCTCTCCGACCATCGGCGCTCCGCGCGCCGACACGCCTTCGAGGGCGATCCCGATCGCTGCCAACGACTCGACGTAATGACGCTCGCGGGTCACCGAGAACGCGTAGTCGATGAACCGGCGGGTGCAGTCGAGGACCGGCCCGGCCTCGAGCTCGGCCACGCTCATGCCCAACGCCTTGCCGAAGTTTCGGCAGAGCGAGGGATGATCACGCCCTTCGCCCATCTCGCCGTATTCCTCGTAGAGGTTCTGGACGAGCCAGGAGGCGACCTCGAAGTCGTCGCAGTTCGAGTGGATGGCCGACAGGAACCGAGGGCCCGTGCGCGTCAACAGGAAGAGCTGCTTCGCCCAGAGCTTCATGTGCTCACGCTCGAGCCGCCCCTCGAACAGAGCGTGCATCATGCGGTTCCGATCCCGCAGATGCGAAAGCTCCTCCGCGATGATCGCCCAGAGCTCGTCGACGAAGGCGCCGTCGGCGGCCGGAGTCGAGCGTTTCTCGGTCATCGTGGCAACACGCTCGACAGCGTCCCGACCAGATCCGTGGAGCCCTCCATCGAACTCGACGTCGGGACCGAATCCAGCTCGGGCAGGACGCGATCCTGCAGATCGAGGCATGCGTCGATGATTCCGCTCACGGGATCCAGCGTTCCATGCACCACCACGGCGGCTCCGTTTTGGATCGCCAGGCACGGCATGGGAAGCCCCGAAGGCGTGCGCGGAAGCGTGCTTCCGAGATCGACGGGGAAGACGAGACCCTCGGGCTCGAACCGGCTCGCGATGTCGGCGGTCCGGCTGATGCAGTCCTTGTCGACGAACACGCCTTCGAACTCCACGTGCCGGGATGCTCGAGGAGCGCTGCTGCCGTCGCCGAGATCGACGTCGCGGAGAACCAACTTCCCGCCGCGGGGAACGACGGTGGAGATCGTGCCGACGAGGCCGTCGGGGGTCTCGAAGAGCACGTCGATCGCTCCGGCGAACGCGCCGGTGAGCTGGAACTGTCCGGTTTCGTCCGTCTCCGTCGAGAGGTCCAGCCCGATCACCGAGACCCGGATGCCGTCGAGACCGTTGGCGGCGAAGGCCGATCGCGGAGCGGGAGAAAGGATCTCGGCCAGCGCGGCCAGGCGGGATCGAAGCGAGGGGGTGCCGCTGCGCGCCAGGCCGATGGCGGCGACGTTGCCCGCGAGCGTCGTGATCACGGGTGCCGCGGCGGCGGGAACCGTGATCTGCGGAGTGCTTCCCGGCAGACTGGAGATGACGTCGGCGACGTTACCCGTGACGCCCGTTCCGCTACGCCCGCCGCCGCCGCAGGCGGCGAGCAGGCTGCACAGAACCAGCGTCCGGATTCGCCGCTCCAGCGGGAACCGCATGGACCTCTCCCTTCGAAGACCCAGTTGAATCGCTTCCTCCTTCGGATTCGTAGTAATAGACGCCCAGGCTGACGTAACGGCGATCCCCGCCCGGGGCCTCGCTCGATCGGTCCCGATCGAAGCGCGCCACCAGCCGGTCGATGTCGTTGAGGAACCGTTCCGTCCGGCGACGGAGCTGGCTCCGGACCTTTTCGATGCCCTCGGCTCCCAGGTTGTCGTACGCGACGCGCTGCTGCAAATGCGGATCTTCGACCCGCCCGAAGATGTTGCGGAGCATCGTCGTGACCAGCTCCGCCGGGTCGTGGGACAGCATGGCGAGCTTCTCGGGCATGCCCTTGCTCGGCACGTAGGCGTCGCTGTTGAGCCGCACGTCGCCGGACGGCTCGACCGCCGCGACGCCGGTGCGCACCAACTCGTCGAGGATGGCCCGCGGCCGTAGGTCGGTCGTGGTCTCGCGCACCAGGCGAACGAAGCTCATGCCGCTCCGGGAGCGGAACGGGAGCGGCATGGCGCGCCCGTTCCCGTCCGTGGTGCGCGGATCGGTGGTCCAGCGGCCGACGATGTCGGCGCCGAGGTTCCGTTCGAAGGACTTCGGCTCGACCTGGCGGATCGGCGAGTGACGGATGCGCCGCACTTCCTTGCGGTTGATGCCGGTCAGCACGGAGATGCGACTATCGGTCTGCTGCCGATTCGGCAGCGAGAACTCGGAATCCGCGAGCCGGACGAACATCTCGCGCAGACGCGATTCGAGGCGCCCGAACGCGACACCTCGGCCGATCATCTCACGGATGATCGGTCGAAGGATCGCCATCGCGGCCTCCAACAAGCCGTCTTCGATGACTTCTCTTGGCATCGGAAAGCGGCGACAGTAGCGGATTACGCGAAGGTGGAAAAGTATTTTCTCCCACGGCAGGCTCGGGGGGGCTAAAACCTCCGCAGCACGAGGGCTTCATCCCATCCGCGACCCCCGATCCT
>JACXTT010003951.1_pt1 | contig 22334 bp, 22 predicted proteins | sample 9270951 | NCBI WGS metagenome assembly JACXTT01 (sample SAMN15532306, study PRJNA645909) | rock metagenome | isolation source: weathered quartz diorite | place: Puerto Rico | collected 2017-06-21
CATCCCCTAAGTGTGCATTGTGCACACCCCAAGGTCAAACCAGTCCCTTGGTCCTCCGGTACTCGTCGAACGCCTCCAGGAAGCGGTCAATGTCGGCCTTTGACAAGTAGTACGGTGTGGAAAGCCGCAGCTTGTGCGGTTCAGCGCCCCGGATGCGAATCTTCTTCTCCTTCCACAGCCAGTGCTCCAGATCCATCCGCGGCAGCGGAGGAACGTTTACGGTAGCGATCCCGCATCGCATGGTGGCGTCGGGCGAGGTCCACGACACCGCACCGCGTTTCAGCATGGCAGCCAGAATGTAGTCGCAGAGCTGGCGATGGCGCTTTTCAATCCGGTCCATGCCGATGTCGTTTGCTAACTGGATCGCGGCCCGCAACCCCCACAATGCTGGCACGTTGGAGCTGCCAATGCGCTGGAAGCGCTCTGCCCGAATCTTCTGATCGTCCCAGCCTTCGGTGGCGATGGTGTTCCACACCCGGTCAATCACTTCGTTTCGGACATACAGGAATCCCGATCCCTTCGGAGCCTGCAACCACTTGTGCGGGCTGGAAGAATAGAAATCGCAGCCCAGATCGTGCAGATTAAAGCGCATCATGCCGGGCGTGTGTGCTCCATCCGCAACGGAGAGAATACCTTTGCTGCGGGCCAGGGCACTCAGCTCCTTCACGGGCAGCACGACTCCGGTAAAAGTGCTGATATGGCTGAAGAACAATACCCGCGTTCGCGACGTGATGGCATCGTTGAACAGGTTCAGAACCTGTGCGGGATTTTCCACCGGCTTAGGAAGTGTGACCTTCTTGACCACGATCCCGTAGCGTTTGGCGCGCAGCTGCCATGGCATCTCTCCGCCGGGATGCTCCTGATCGGTCATGAGTACTTCGTCTCCGGGTTTCAGGTCTACGCCGTTCGCGATGTAGCTGTTGGCCTCAGTGGCATTGCGCAGCAAGGCGATCTCGTCGCGATCACAGCCCACAAAGGCGGCGAGCGGGTCGCGGAACTGGTTCCAGGAGGCATATCCCCAGATGGGATAGTCCTCAGGATCAGCCTCATTGAGCTTCTCGCAAGCTTCATACCCTTCGAAGATTGCGCGTAGCACGGGCGCAGGGCTCGAGCCGACGGTTCCGTTATTCAAGTACACTTCGTCGGCTGGGATCAGGAACTGTTTGCGCAGTTCGCGCCAGTAGGCGTCCTCGTTCGAGTCGTAAAGGGAGCGATCTGGCAACTTTGCGGGCAGGGAACCAAGCTGCGCCCAAAGACTGTGTGGAAGGGCCAGGCCAGCCCCCAGCGCCAGCGACGACGAGAGAAATCCGCGACGGTTAAGCATGAACGCTCCGTTTCTTGGGAAACGCGCCATAGTACACCCTCCAGAGTTTCCATCTTGCAGATTCCCAAGTAACTTTCTGGCTCCCGGCTGCGTCCAACTAGCAGGGTAATTCTGTCGGAAGGCTTGCCATGAGGGGTATAATTATCTCAACCGCGCGGCTTCCGATGGGGAGAGTTCACATGTTGCTCCGCAAAGTACTGATTTCGCTCACCTTGTTGGCCCTCATCGTGCCGGCTTCGCTGGCCCAGGATCAAACACCTCAGCAGGACCCCTCCAACAGCAACACCACCAGCAATGGAACGGTGCAGTCCGAACCCCCGGTGCAGGAACCGGACGAGAGCAAGGTCAAACACGACGGCAGTAAGAATGACGTTGATGCCATCGGCAACCGCAAGGTCGGCGGTCGTGGCATGGGCAACTGGTATTCGCTGGAAACCGAGATCAAAATGGGCAAGGAGTACTCCCAGCAGGTCGAGGCGAGCGTAAAGATGGTTCAGGACCCGGTGGTCACCGAGTACGTCAACCGCATCGGACAGAACCTGGTGCGGAATTCTGACGCGCAGGTGCCCTTTACGATCAAGGTCATCGATTCCGACGAAGTGAATGCGTTCGCCCTGCCCGGCGGATTCTTCTACGTAAACTCCGGCTTGATCCTGGCCGCCGACGAAGAAGCCGAGCTGGCCGGCGTGATGGCGCATGAGATCGCGCACGTCGCCGCCCGGCACGCCACTCGGCAGATGACGCGTGGGAATTGGGCGAACATAGGAACGATTCCGCTGATTTTTGTGGGCGGAGGCATTGGTTATGCAGCGCGCTCGCTCGCAGGTCTGGCGCTTCCCATGACCTTTCTGAGTTTCTCTCGTGGATTTGAAGCGGAAGCCGATTATCTCGGCCTGCAATACATGTACAAGACCGGATACGATCCGCAAGCCTTTATCAGCTTCTTCGAGAAGCTGCAGGCGAAGGAAAAGAAGAAGCCGGGAACGCTGGCGCGTGCCTTTTCGACCCATCCGCAGACGCCCGATCGGATCGAAAAATCGCAGGAGGAGATTGGTAGGATTCTCCCCGCTCGCCCGCAATATGTCGTTTCCACGTCGGAGTTTGACGACGTGAAATCGCGACTGGCTGCGATTGAGAACCGGCACAAGGTTCTGGACGAGAAAGAAGGAAGCAAGCCGAGCCTGCGACGCACCTCCACCAGCGACAAGTCCGGGAAAGACGATAAGACCGACGACGACCGCCCGACCCTGAAGCGCCGCGAAGACCAAAAACAGAATTAGCGCGGATCGACCATGCAGAAAACCGGCGGCCAAGGCCGCCGGTTTTGTTTCATTCCAGTTACCTTCCGTGAACTGTGCCTCGGAGCAGAATCGGTAGGTAAGAACCTGCTTTCCCCGACGCAGGGACCGGCGGTTGCCTTATGACCCGCCCGCCACGGCCTTCACTGCAATGCTGTCGCCTTTGACCTCCCCGGTCACTTTCGCCGACGCTCCCGCCAGTTCGTCGAGCTTGTCGAGCGCGGCTTTGTCCGTGGTCTCAAGCGTATAGACTTTGTCACCGACTACCAGGGCGTACTTGGAACCGCCTTTCACACACGTGCGGGTGCATGAGGCGTCGTTTCCGGCCATCTGGTGTTTGGCTCCGCACATGGTATCGCTGACCTTGCCGGTCATTGTTTTGTCGGCTGCCCATGCGGGATTTACCGCGAGTCCTGTAAAGAGCTGCATGCCAAGTATGCTGATTGCAAGCTTGCTCATTTTCATCGGGTCGCTTCTCCTATGAGGGGTTCCACGTTGCTTTGTGGTATCAAACTAGAGAGTCGGAGCACGTGCGTGCCGTTACAATATTTTTCAGATTATCTAGCTGTGAACCGTATTGTCACGTCCACTGTTTTGTCTTTTTCGTTCACCGCTTCGTGGATGTTGATACCCCAAGGCACTCCTGTGGGCACAAGCCGGGATGTCTCTTCCAGAAACTTCTTGGGATACTCACTGTCGTAAGGTTCGCCTTCGCGCAGCTTCCAGGCGGCTTCGAGGTGAGCCTTAGCTTGTGAGTCCAGCCCCATGATCTCAAGCTCCCCCATTTTGAATTGATCACCCTCAAGCACGTTCAGGTCGTAGTGAACCGTGCTGTGGTCGTCATCCAACAGGGGCTTCGGCGTGATGCGTGCTGTCATGTAGCCTTTGGTGTGGTACAGCTTCGCGACATTCTCCAGATCGCTGACGAGGTGAACGGCGTCAGCGGGCTGGCTGGCAGGAAGGTGGATGAGGCGCTGCAAGGCCTCAGTGGGGATCACGGTGTTGCCTTTCCACTCGACCCCCGAAGTGGAATATACCTTTCCCGGCGTCAAAGGCAAGATTGCGTCCACTTCCACCTCGCCTTCAGATTGCATCGCCACGCGGGCTTCGGAAGCGGCGAACGTCGCCTTCAGGTATCCGCGTTGCAGGCAAATGGGCAGGAACTCTATGCTGGCGACTTCCGCCAAAGGCGAACGCATATAGCGCGCTCCGGTAAGCTTACGAGCCGCTGCTTGCAGTGGGGGAAGCTGGTCAGGAGTAGCACCGGGAAACTCAACATTGCGAATTCGTATCTCGAGTGCCTCCACCCGGTACGCAATTCCGATCAGTGATCCTCCTTCCTGAGGAGCCTCGCGCAGGTAATCTACGCGCGCCGGAATTTGCTTTTCGTCGAGGACGGCCTGCAGCGCTTCCTCGACGCGGTCAGGCATCGTTCCTGACACTGGCATGAACCGCTTGAACAACGGGACGCGCCGCTGAATTTCGGGGACCAGTTGCGCATCCGTAAACCAGACAAAGTTTTCAAAGTGCGCGGGAACGAGTTTGCTCTCTTCTATGTCGGTGAGCTGCAACTCGAGTTTGGTGCCGGCAGGGGAATACGAGAACGAGTAAACGACGTCCGTGAACAGACCCGTGTCCCCCAGGCGCCGGGCCGCCTCCTTGAAATCCGCTTCATCGACGTTCTGCCCGAGTGCGAGGCCGCTCGCCGGCAGGATCTCCTTTTCGGTGTACCTCTGGGTACCCGTTACTTTGAGTCCGATCAGCTTGTACGCCAAGACCGGCATGGTTTTGCTTTTGCCAGCGGTCGTCTGCGCCGCTCCACTCGCGATTAAGGCCAAATATGAGAATAGAAGAACGAGGACGGTCTTTTTTATCTTCATCGTGCACGCTTGGCGGGAACAGCTGTCGTGAAATTCTTCTGCTTCTCCGCGATGTCAATGAAGGCCTTGGCGGCGCGGCTGAGTGACTTGTCTTTACGAAAGACGAGCGCGAGGTCCCGGCGGATTTGCGCATCGGATAATGCGAGGGCCGCAAGAGCGTTGGCGCGAATGTCCTCCTGAATGTTGGAGCGCGCAATGAAGCCTACGCCGACATCCGCCGCCACGAAGCGCTTCAGCAGTTCGCTCGAATCCAGTTCCATCGCGTAGTGTGGTTTTAGGTGACGGTCGTAGAACAAGGCTTCGAGCGCGTCGCGGGTGTGACCCGCCTTCGGGACCACGAGAGGATAGCCCGCGACCTCGGCTACGGTGAGACTCTGTTTCGCGGCAAGCGGGTGCCTGGGTGGCGTGATGACAACCAGTTCGTCGCGGTGAATAAGCACGCACTGTAAACGATTGTCGTTCACGGGCAGAGACACAACGCCGAAATCAACCGAGTTGTCGCTCACCGACTCCAGGATCTTGGCATAATCCGAGCGCTTGATATTGACTGCAACGTCCGGATAGTTGCGTTTGAACTGCGCGAACACCTCGGGCAGGATGTGCAGGCAGGTACCCTCATTTGCGCCCACCACGATTTCCCCGCGTGGCACATGCTCGGTTTCAGCAATGGCAGTGAAGATAGTCTTTCGCTGCTCCAGAGTCTCTTCGGCATACTTGAAGAACAGCTTACCAGCCACCGTCAAGGAGACACGTCCTCCGGAGCGATCCAGCAGCCGGGCACCGACCTCTTCTTCAAGCGCGCGGATTTGTGAAGAAATGGCGGGCTGCGTGCGGAAACGCTTCTCCGCCGCGCGCGAAAAGCTGGACAGCCGCGCTACTTCCAGAAAGATTTCAAGCTGGTCGAAGTCCATCGTGAGCCTTAAACACTATATCCAGCATCGCGCCGGGGCGGAAGGGGCTTTGCGACGGAGGCTTTTTAACTTCGCGGCCAATGTGAAGCGGGCTACTTGGCGGGCAACTGCAGAGCTTCTTGCAGCAGAGGCGCAGGATCTTTGCGAATCGCGTTGGCCTGCTGGCCAAGGGTAGCCTCAAGCTCTGTGCGGAGCTGCATTGTCGAGGGAAGGGGCTCAGTTTTTGTGTCGCGAAGTAGTGTCTCCGCTCTCACCAGGCAGGCATATGCCAGTCTCTTCGGATAGCCCTGGCTGTTCATAAACACGCCATAGGCCTGCCAGTCAGCGGCTTCGGCGGTCGAATCGTTCGTGGACCGGTCCAGTTTCAGGGCATTCTGATAGAGGGCAAGGGCGTCGCTGACTCGCCCCGACTTCGATTCGAGGATCGCCTGGTTCAACGAAGCGACGCTCTCGATTCTTGGCTGGTTGCTCTGCGAGGCAATCGTCCTCCCCAAATCGTATAGCTTCAAAGCTCGGTCTGGGTGATTGGCGCGCAGATTACAGTCCGCCAGTCTCATCAGTACCGGCAACACTACACCGGGGGCGGGTCTGGTGCCGCTCTTTGCCACTTTCTCAAGGAAAATTGTGTAGTGCGGAATGGCGGCATCAAATTTCTGTTCCTGGTCCAGTTGTCCGGCGAGGTAGACGTGAGCGTAGGTTTGGGTTGGATCGACAGCGAGCGCCTTCTCCCAATTCGCCACCGCTTCTGCGGATCTACCAAAATAGGCGGCCAGAATCCCATGGTTCACCAGCAGATCGGGATCATTCGGCCACTTCACCAAGGCTGCCGTGGCGACGGCATCGGCTTCCTCGAAGCGCTGATTAGCAGTCAGGTACTTCAAAAAAGCATTGCGTGGAGCGGGATCCGACAGGTTCGTTGCGATTGCCCGTTGGTAGGCGGAAGTGGCGCCGTCGGGATCGCCGGCATCGGCATGCTTCTTCGCGATCCGCATTTCAAGCGACGTGTCGAAGGGGTTCAGGGAGGCGGCCTTCTGTATCGAATTCAGATCGTCCTGGTGAACCACCAGGGCATTGCGCGTCTGATCAAGACCCGCGAGTGCGAGCAAGAAAATGGCAGTGGCAATTCGAAATGCTCGTGGGACAACGGCCTGACTTCGCATCCATGCCCAGGCAGGACTCGCTGCGCTGGCGGCCGCTCCGGCGGCAGAAGTGATTCGCTCCTGGGTGTTCAACAAGAGGGCTGCGATGCGCCCGTCACGAAGCTTCCAGATCGCTCCGTCCAGAATAAAATGATGGAGGTTCACCAACGCAGTAAAGATCAGGAAGCTGGCCGTGAAGTCGTAGTGAAAAACATAGCTGGCCAGCCAGGGCCCCGGCACAAACAACGCCACGCCTCCCACGACCAGGATGGCGAAGTAAGCAAATGGACGCCACGCTTTACCTTCTGCGGCTGATTCCCGCCGGGCATAGTAGCTCGTGATCCACAGATATTGGGCCGAATGCATGAGGGGCAGCACGCCAGTGCTGTAACGACTCTGCGGGAGACTGATGCCCTTCAGCATGGCTAGTAGTCCCGGAACAAAAAACCACAGCATCTGCGTGGAAAACAACACTAGCGGCGGCGTCATCGCCTTCCAGCCAATCTGGCGAACCAACCGGTGAAGTCCGAAGCCGGCGAAAGCGATGAAGGCGATTGCCAGGACACCTCTGACCACAAGCGCAGTCTTTTCCGGAATGCCGATCGACAGAAAGAGCCGGTCCGAGGGTCCGGTGTGCAGATTCAAGAACAGGATCGCGTACGACAAAACAAAGGCGGAATAGATCGCCTGCCGAGTGCTTTCTTCGATCTGGGCACCGGTGCGGCGGGCGAACATCATGAACAAACCGTAATTCTGCCCGGAGTAGTGCCACGGGCTCATGGTTAGGTACAGGGTAAAAATCCAGGGCAGAAGCGAAAACCGCAGGTGCGAAAGAAGCGCAGTCAGCACGATAAGCCCTGTTATGTGAAGAGTGAAAATGCGGTATTTCCGGAAGTCTGCCTCATTGTGATACGCGCGATACAGCGTGGACATGTAATGCGGATAATTCAAGAACAGTGCAAGCCCATAGAATGCGATGGCCCACGTCGGTGAACTAGAGAGCGAGGAATATCCCAGCAGAATCAAGGGCAGTGACCACGCCCCGCAACCGACGATGAGGTCGAGCGCTGGATTGTGAATCCAGCGATCAGGCGAGTGCGCCGATGTGTCCAGGCTCGTCATGCTGCTACCGTGGAAAAGGGGATGAGCAGGATTATAGGGTTGAACCGACACGAAGGGCGTAACCAGGAGGACACGTCTGGGAGTAACTACTGGGTAAGACACATATTAGAGTGGTCGGAGAGGAGATGAGCGTATGTGTCGCTACACGTTGATCACGCCCACCAGTTCCTTCACCGCCGCCGCGCTCTTATCGAGAGCTGCTTTTTCTTCTGGCGTCAGCTTGATCTCGATGATCTGTTCGATGCCCTTGGCGCCGAGTTTCACCGGCACGCCGACATAGAGACCGCGGATGCCATACTCTCCGTTGAGGTAGGCGGCGCAGGGCAAAATCTTCTTCTTGTCTTTCAAGATTGCCTCGACCATCTCTGCGACGGCTGCGGACGGCGCGTAATAAGCCGACCCGGTCTTGAGGTGCTTCACGATCTCGGCGCCACCATCGCGGGTGCGCTGAACAAGACGGTCAACCGTAGCATTGTCCATTAGTTCGGTGATCGGAATTCCAGCGACGGTCGAATAGCGGGCGAGCGGCACCATGGTGTCGCCGTGTCCGCCGAGTACAAATGCGGTGACGTTCTCAATGCTGACTTTGAGTTCCATCGCAATGAAGGCCCGGAAACGCGCGGAATCAAGTATGCCGGCCATCCCGATCACCCGTTCGCGCGGGAAGCCGCTCATCTTGTATGCGGCTTGCGCCATGGCGTCCAGCGGATTCGAAACAATGATCAGGATGCAGTTCGGCGAGTGCTTCACGGCCTTGCCAACCACATCCTTCATGATGTTGTGGTTGGTATTGAGCAAGTCATCGCGGCTCATACCGGGCTTGCGCGGGATGCCGGCTGTGATCACGACGATGTCGGAGTTCGCTGTGTCGGCATAGTCCTGCGTGCCGAAGATGTAAGAATCCCGCTTCTCTATGGGCATCGCTTCGAGTAGGTCCAAGCCTTTGCCTTGGGGCACGCCCTCGATGATGTCAATGAGCACGACATCGGCGAGTTCCTTGGAGGCGATCCAGTGGGCGGCAGTCGCGCCAACATTTCCCGAACCGACAACTGTTACTTTCTTGCGCATGAAGGTCCTTTCGATTCTTAGCCAAAATTCTTAACCACAGGGAGCACAGAGGACACAGGGGAAACCTGGACTACTTTGCTGCGGTTGCTACCGCTGCGCCCATGTTTTCGATCATGTAGCCGGCAAATTCACTGGTCTTGACTTTCGTCGCCCCTTCCATCAGGCGTTCGAAGTCATAAGTCACCGTCTTTTGCTCGATGGTGCGCTCCAGACTCTGCTCGATCAGGTCGGCCGCTTCGCTCCATCCCAGAAAGCGAAACATCATCATTCCGGAGAGCATGACCGAGCCCGGATTGATCGCGTCCTTGTCAGCGTATTTGGGAGCGGTGCCGTGAGTGGCCTCGAAGATGGCGTAACCGTCGCCGATGTTGGCGCCCGGGGCGATGCCGAGGCCGCCGACTTGTGCTGCGCAAGCGTCAGAAATGTAGTCACCGTTCAGGTTCGGTGTAGCAAGAACGCTGTATTCATCAGCCCGCGTGACGACCTGCTGGAAGATCGAGTCGGCGATGCGGTCGTTGATCATAAGCTTCTTCTTCCACATGGCGTGGCCGTGGGTGCCGTAGATCGAATCCAGGCAGTCCTTGACTTCTTTGTACAATGCCTGGCGAAAATCGTCGCTTGCGAATTCCAGGCCCGGCTCGATGAGGCTTCCGTTCTGTTCAACCGTCAGGCTGGGATTCTTGTCCTTGTTGTCAAGGATCCAGCTTTCGCGCTCGGTGACAACCTGGTCGCGGAATTCCTCGGTGGCCAGTTCATAGCCCCACTTGCGGAATGCGCCTTCCGTAAATTTCTGGATGTTGCCTTTGTGGACGATTGTGACCGTCTTGCGGCCGTTTTCGAGAGCGTGCTGGATGGCCATCCGCACCAGCCGCTTAGTGCCGGTCACCGAGATCGGCTTGATGCCCACACCGGAGTCCAGCCGCACCTGCTTCTTGCCGCCCTTCAACATATCTTTGTTCAGAAACTCGATGAGTCGAGCGGCGTCGGGCGTACCCTGTTCCCATTCGATTCCGGCGTAAACATCTTCGGTGTTCTCGCGGAAGATGACCACGTCCATGCGCTCGGGATGCTTCACAGGCGAAGGAACACCGCGGTAGTACTTTACCGGGCGCACGCAGGAGTAGAGATCGAGAATCTGACGAAGGGCGACGTTCAGGGAGCGAATTCCTCCACCTACCGGGGTAGTCAGGGGACCTTTAATGGCGACCCGAAACTCGCGGATAGCGTTGACCGTGTCGTCGGGTAGCCAGGTCTGAAAACGCGCTTTAGCTTTCTCACCCGCAAAGACTTCGTACCAGGCAACACGCCGCTTTCCGCCATAAGCCTTTTCCACGGCAGCGTCGAACACTCGCACCGAAGCTTTCCAGATGTCGCGGCCAGTACCGTCCCCTTCGATGAATGGGACGATGGGACGATCAGGCACCCGGTATTTACCGTTGCTGTATGCGATCGGCTGCCCATCGACGGGGACGGGAACTCCGTTGAACGCTGCCATGATTACCAACCTCCATTACCAGTAAGAGAGGTGATCAATTATAAAGAATACGAAGACGTTCTTAGCTGCGTTCGATCGTCAGCGCCGTGATCACAACGTCCTTGTTCGGGCGATCCTGCCGGTTGCGCGCCACCTTCGAGATCTTCTCGACAACACTCTGCCCTTCGACCACTTCACCAAAGATGGTGTGCTTCCCGGTGAGCCAGTCAGTGTTTGCCACTGTGATGAAGAACTGCGATCCGTTGGTGTTAGGGCCGGCGTTAGCCATGGCGAGTTTGCCGGATTTGTCGAAACGATGCGGGGAGCCTTTCGTTTCGTCCTCGAATTGGTATCCGGGCCCCCCCATACCGGTGCCTTGGGGGTCTCCGCCCTGGATCATAAAATCAGGAATGACTCGATGGAAGATAGTGCCGTTGTAGAGCGGGTCTTTGCTTTTTTTTCGCGTGTTGGGGTGAGTCCACTCGCGTTTGCCTTCGGCGAGCTCGACAAAATTGGCGACAGTTTTCGGGGCGTCTTTTTCGAAAAGACGGCAAACGATGTTGCCTTCACTCGTGTTGAACACGGCATAGGTGCCGGGTATGCGTGCCATAGATTTCCCTCGCTTGGAATAGTCTCTTATTGCTGCGGCGCCTGCTTCTTCACGGCCGCGGATGGTTTCGTCGTACTGGCAGTCTTTGCCGTTGCGGCCTTGGGAGTTGCAGCGGCGCCGCGCTGGATTTCGATATGGGTGATCTTGATCGGATGAAACGGGCGGTCGTTGCTGGGATCGCGCGTCATGCGGGCAATCTTCTTGACCAGTTCGACGCTGGCTGCGTCGCACTGGCCGAAGATGGTGTAGTTGCCGCTTAGGTGCGCGCTGTGGGCGATGTCCTCGGTGATGAAGAACTGCGATCCATTGGTGTCAGGGCCGGAGTTGGCATAGGCAAGGCGACCGGGACGATCGAATTTCAGATCCGGCGACGTTTCGTTCTTGAACTGATATCCAGGATCGCCTGCGCCGTTGCCCGCTGGGTCGCCTCCCTGGATCATAAATTCGGGGATTACGCGGTGAAAAATAGTGCCGTCGTAGAGTGGGACACCGTGTTTCTTGGCACGAGAAACGGGACTGGTCCAGTCCTTGGTGCCGCTGGCGAGTCCAATGAAGTTGGCAACGCCGATCGGGGCCTCTTTCTCGAAGAGCTTGCAGCGCATATCGCCCGCGGTGGTATGAATGATAGCGGTAGGTCCGGCAGCGGGCGCTGCAACCGGTGTTCTGATCGGCGGTTTCGCCGAAGGGGCGGTCTGACCGGGGCCGAGCAGGGAAGTGGAAGCAATCAGCACAAGCGTGTAGAAGAGTATTCGCATAAGCGTTCCTTGAACTATTTTTGGCAAACTATAATTGTACCAAGCAGTGCGAGGGCCCCCGGCTCCGACTAGTGCGGGTTCGCCGCTGGCTGCATTTCGCGGCTGACCCTCTTAGCCTCGCGGAACACCCGCATCAGATTCCCACCGAGGATCTTCCGGATATCGTCCGCGCTATAGCCACGGTCGAGCAGGGCTTGGGTGATCTTGGGTAGATCAGCTGCAGAGTCGATGCCTTGAGGTGTCGCGCCGCTTACACCGTCAAAGTCTGATCCCAGGCCGACGTGATCGACGCCGGCAACTTTGGCAATGTGATCGATATGATCGATCAGCGACTTGAACGGCGGACGCGGAATCTTCGCCGCCCACTCACGCTCGATACGGTCCGCCTCGAGATAGCTTGCCGTCTGCCCAGCGGCCTTGAGCTGATCCATATAGGCCTTCACCGCAGCATCTCGATCCTTGGCCTGCGCTTCGGCGGCTTTGTGATAATCCTCGTCGATAAAAGCATTGTAGAAATTGACTTGAACCACGCCGCCATTCTTGGCGACCGCGCGCAGCATGTCGTCAGTCATGTTTCGCGGATGATTGGTCAAGGCGCGGGCGGATGAGTGCGACGCGATCACAGGGGCCTTGGTGACAGCGATCGCATCATAAAAAGTCTTGTCCGCAACGTGCGAGATGTCTACCAGCATGCCGAGGCGGTTCATCTCCAGCACAACCTGCTTGCCGAAATCGCTGAGTCCGTTGTGGTGCTCGACCTTGGGATTGTTAATATCGCCGGAGGAGTCGGCCCATTCGTTGGTGTTGGACCAGCTCAGAGTCATGTAGCGCACGCCAAGGCGGTAGAAATCGCGCAGCAGGCGGATATCGTTTTCGATGGAGTGGCCGCCTTCGATGCCCATCAGGGCGGCGAGCTTCTTCTGTTTGTGGGCCCGCTCGATGTCGTCCGTGCTAAACGCCATCATCATGCGATCCGGATGCCGGGCGGCCTGCTCATAGACGGAGTCGATTAGATCAAACGTGTGACGGGCGAAGTGGCCCTGGTTAGTCTCCGGTTCCACCCAGATGGAAAAGAATTCGGCACCGAGGTTGCCCGCCTTCGCTTTGTCGAGGCTGATGTGACCATTATCTTTCGGATCGGTCGAGCCGATATCGAAATTCCCGTCGAGGAAGCGCTGCGGGGTGTCAGCATGAGTGTCAATGATCAATGCCGACTCGTGAATCTGTCGAGCCTTGGCGCTGATGGTCTCGGGCCCTCCGTTTTGCGCACAGGCAGGAACGAGCAAGGCAAGGAGCAGGGCAGACACCATCATTCGGTTGTTCATAGGCGAAGGAAGGATTCTATACGAGTCGGCCGGTTTGGATCATGCCAAGGCCGCGACCGCCTGCCGAACACATTGCTCCAACGGCTGGTCGGTATCGAGGACGGCCTTTCGATGCGTAATGGGCTCGAAGCGAGCCTTCACCTCGAGGTACAGGGAGAACGTGCGATTGCCTGCTGGATGGGACCGGTCCGGTTCAAGTTCGAGCCGCCGGCGTGCGGATTCTTCTGAACAAATGCATTCCAAGATTGCCCAGGGCTGAGCAAGTTCGGCGGCGAACTTGAGCACCTTGTCGATCGGGTATCGGCGAGAAAATGTTCGGCCATCCAGGAAGACTTTGCATTCGGGATTTTTCTCCAGCAGGAAGCGGGCGGTATGGAGCATCACCTCCATGCAGAAGTCGTCCTGACCGGTGGAGTACTCGACGTCTTCAGGAGAAAAGAGAGCGGCACGAATCCGGTCTTTGCTGAGAACGCAGCCAGCGGTGATCTCTGCCAAAGCGCACGCCAGCGTAGTCTTGCCGGTTCCTGGAAGACCGGCCATGAGGATGATCATAGTGCGAGGCTAGAGACCCGGGAAGTGGTCAGTTCGAACCGGTGATCGCAGCTTCGGTATCGAGCGCGGGCTGCACAGGGAACACAGTCTGGCTTTGGCGCCAGCTGGCATAGTGGTCGGACACCATCACGTGGAACACCCACTGGCGGCGTTCTTCTTCGGGCTCTACCAATCCCAGCTCGCGCAGGTAGAACAGATAACGTTCGACGAAGCGCACTTGCTCTTTCGACATGCCGCGACGTTGCAGATCAACCGTAAGGCCGGCCAGATGCGAAGACGCAGTGTCACCTTCCGCTGGGGCAGCGTTGCGGTTGTGGCGGCGCAGCTTTTTCTGAACCTTCACTGTGCGCACTGCAGAGTTCACCTGAATTTGTCCGTGAAACTGCTTGTAGTAAGCCTGGCTGAGGTCTTCGACGAAGTCGCGCGTCCAGGGACGGCAGTAGCGGCGCGCCGGATCGAGACGACGGTCAATCTTCACGGTCGCACTTTCGCGAATCGGAACCAGTGCGTTCGACGCTTTCAGAGCTTCCAGTTCGTCGTCGTCCTGAATGCGCGGCAATTCGATGCGGTCGATTTCTTCGTTCTGACGCAGCAGCGAGTCGTGTGAAGGCCGGAACATCGGGTTCCAGCGCAGGCGCCGGTGATGACCTGATTTGCGGTGAGATTTGCCGGCGGCAGCGCGATTCGGTTCGACGCTGTGTAGCGCAAAGGCCGCGCCGTGCGCAAGAATCAGCGCAACCACCAATACGAAAAATTTAAACCGCTTTAGCCCTTGCGTCATTAGGGAAGCTCTTGGCCTTTGGGACAAGCCCCAAAATCCAGGAGGAGTGGTTATTCTAACCTACGGGTCAAGCAGGCCGTGAAGAAAATCGACCCACGATTGATTACGAACGAGAGTTACCAGTAACAGATTACCGTCAGATGGCGCGCTGGGCTTGGCTTTGGGCTCAAGGGGTTAGGGAGCGGGCATTCGGGCGACCTCAAGCTAGCGATGAATAATCCAAAAAACAAGGGATCAATGCCCGACGCTCCTAGAGCTACTTTCTGAACAAGTCGCCGATGGCCTGTTTCATGACCTGTCCACCGACCTCGGAGATGGACTTCGTAAGCGGAATATCCTTCGGACAGATCTCGACGCAGTTCTGAGCGTACCCGCATTCGTGGATGCCACCATCCCCCATCAGGGCTGACAGCCGTTCCCGCGCCAGTGCTTTACCGGTGGGATGCGTATTGAAGAGGCGAACCTGCGAGATAGCGGCCGCGCCCACGAAACCAGTCGACTCGTTGAACTGTGGACAGGCTTCCATGCAGCAGCAGCAGGAAATGCAGCGCGAGAGTGGATAGGACTCTTCCTGATCATCCACGGTCAGGCGAGGGCCGGGGCCGAGATCATAGGTTCCGTCCACTGGTACCCAGGCCTTCACCTTTTTCAGGTTCTCGAAGAGAACGCTGCGATCCACGGAGAGGTCGCGCACCAGTGGAAATTTCGATAACGGCTCCAGCTTGATGGGCTGGTCATACTTGTCGAGCAGAGCAGAGCAGGCCATCCGCGCCTTGCCGTTGATCAGCATGGCGCAGGAGCCACAGACTTCTTCCAAGCAATTCGAATCGTAGGTGATGGGCGTGGTCTTCTTGCCATCGCGGGTGACGGGGTTGGCTGCGATCTCCATTAGCGCCGAAGTGACGTTCATGCCCGGGTGGTTGGGGACATCGAACTCTTCCCAGACCGGCTTGGCGTCGGGCGTGAGCTGGCGCTTGATTTTGATGATGACGGTTTTGGTAGCCATTAGCTCTTAGCCTCTAAGGAACTCACGCACATATGAGGAAGACACTGACATCACTTCGCCACGTCATACTTCCGCGGTCGCGGCGGAATCAGCGATGCGTCTACTGGTTCAAATTCAAACCTTGGCTCATCAGCATCGGGGGCGAACGTTGCCTTCGTCGTCTTCATCCAATTCTTGTCGTCGCGTTCGGGGAAATCGGGTTTGTAGTGCGAGCCACGCGATTCGTCCCGTAGGCGCGCGCCTTGAGCGATCACTCGCGAGAGTTGCAGCATGTTGTAGAGCTGACGGACAAACGCAACGGTTGTGTTTGCCCATTGCGTGCGGTCGCTTAAGTTGATGTGTTGAAAGCGTTCGAGCAACTCCACCAGTTTGGCATCGGTCTGAACGAGGTTTTTGTTGTAGCGGAGGACCGTGCAGTCTTTGGTCATCAACTCGCCCAACTCGCGCCAAAGAAGAAAAGGATTCTCCTCGCCGTCGGCGCTCATCAGGCCGGCATTGATTTCCTGCTGACGCTTGCACTCGGAATCGAAGTGGCTGGTGCTGTCGGATTTCTTCATCCCGCGCGCATATTGCATGGCAGCTGGGCCGGAGATGAAACCTCCGAAGATGCATGACACCAGCGAGTTCGCACCCAGTCGGTTGGCACCGTGGTACTGGTATTCACACTCGCCTGCGGCAAAGACTCCTGGGACATTCGTCGCTTGCTTGTAGTCAACCCACAGGCCGCCCATGGTGTAGTGCATGCCAGGGAAAATTTTCATGGGCGTGTCACGCGGATCGTCGCCTACAAATTTCTCGTAAATTTCGAGGATGCCTTCGAGCTTGCGGTCGAGCACCTTGCGGTCAATGTGAGTCAGGTCGAGATAGACCATCGGCTTACCGTCAATGCCGAGGCCATGCTCGTAAACAACTTTGTGAATCGCTCGAGTCGCCACGTCACGCGGCACCAGATTTCCGTATTTCGGATACCACTCTTCCAGAAAGTACCAGCGCTCGCTTTGCGGAATGCTCTTCGGATCGCGCTTGTCACCCGGCGTCTTCGGGACCCAGACGCGTCCGCCTTCGCCGCGCGCCGACTCCGACATCAGCCGTAGCTTGTCTTCTCCGGGAATGGAGGTCGGGTGCACCTGGATGAACTCGCCGTTGGCGTAGTAGCAGCCTTGCTGATAGAGAGCGGATTGAGCCGATCCGGTGCACACCACAGAGTTGGTGGACTTGCCGAAGATCGCGCCGATGCCGCCGGTTGCGACGATGATCGCGTCAGCGGGGAAAGTGCGCACTTCCATCGTGCGCAGATCCATCGCGCATATGCCGCGACAAACGCGGTTGCCATCGAGCACAGCGGAGAGGAACTCCCAGTGTTCGTATTTCTTGACCTTACCTTCGGACTCGTGTCGGCGCACTTGTTCATCGAGCGCATAGAGTAATTGCTGGCCCGTCGTTGCGCCGGCAAATGCGGTGCGGTTGTATAAAGTCCCGCCGAAGCGGCGAAAGTCGAGCAGGCCCTCAGGAGTGCGGTTGAAGGTGACGCCCATGCGGTCGAGCAGATCGATGATCGCGGGCGCCGCCTCGCACATGGCTTTTACAGGAGGCTGATTGGCGAGGAAGTCTCCGCCGTAGATGGTGTCGTCGAAGTGCTGCCAGGTGGAATCGCCTTCGCCCTTGAGGTTCTTGGCGGCGTTGATGCCGCCCTGCGCGCACACTGAGTGGGAACGCTTCACCGGGACGATGGAGAACAGATCGACCTCGCCGCCCATCTCGGCGATCTTGATGACGGCCGCTAGGCCCGCCAGGCCGCCGCCCACCACGATGATCTTAGGAGTTGCTGGCATTTATATGAGTCCCACTGGACCGAACGATCCTCTGTCAGCGCATTACGATATTTTGGTTGGTCGAATTCGACTCCCACCGGTGGTACGGTGTCTTGAGAAAGCCATACATGCTGGCAGCCCCGATCGCGACCAGCCCTAACGCTAACGCGAAGCAGACATATCCAAAACGCCGACGCGCTCTTTCACCGGTAGTGATTCCCCATTTCGCGGCAAACAGCCACAATCCATATGCGAAATGCCACGAGGCTGCGATGATGCCGACCGCATAGAAGGCAATCATCCAGGGGTTCTGAAATTCCCCCTGCACTTTGGAGAAGGCCGCCTCCGGATGGGTGGGAATGTGTACACCACTGAAGCGCAGATAATACGTGTGCTGCACAATGTAGACCAGCGCAACGATGCCGGTCCAGCGCTGCGCGGTATAGAGCCAGTTGCCGGTCCACGGATATTCAGTAACGTTGGACTCGCCCCGATACCAGATGAACACGCCGTACAGCGAGTGATAGAGGATCGGCAGCCAGATGCCGACCACTTCGAGCACCAGCACGAACGGCAGGCTGTTCAGGAACTCAACTTGTCTGGTATAGGCCGCCGGCCCCTTGAAGGCCTCTGCGTTGGAGATGAAGTGCTCCAGTAGAAAAAGCCCGATCGGCATAATGCCGCTGAGCGAATGAAGCCGCCGCAACAGAAACGATGTCCCAACCCCGGCGCGCAGCGGGGAGACTCCCGGCTTGATCTTCGAAGGCACAGATTGGGCTGACGACGCCAAGGCGGCTGTTCCTTATTTGCTCTGGAGTGAAGAAGCCAGCCTTTCATTATGTTGGCTGGCGGAGTGGGGAGTCAAGAAAGCAGTTGCCGGTAAATCCGCATCGAGCCTCGTCTGTGAGCAGAGAGTGGATTAAAATATGTGCCGCCGGGGGAAGTCATGTTCAAGCCGAAAGGTCCATATTGTCAGAGCTGCGGGATGCCGCTATCGAAAGATGAAAACGGCGGAGGGATCGAGGCCGACGGTAGAAAATCGAGCCAGTACTGCAGTCATTGCTACGCCGGCGGACGGTTCACCGATCCCAATCTGACGGCGGAGCAGATGGTGGAGAAGGTCCGCGCCAAGATGAAAGAGATGCATATCCCGAGCTTTCTCGCGAAATCCTTCACGAAAGACATTCCGACGCTCGGGCGTTGGGCCAAATCGTGAGCCTCGCGCTTTATCCCGCTTCAGCTCTACCGGCGTCGAGCCACATGAGGAATTTGCGGAAAGCCGCTCCACGGTGGCTGTAGCGGGCCTTCTCGGCAGCAGTAAGCTCCGCGAACGTCTTTCCGATCTGCGGAAAATAGAACAGCGGATCGTATCCGAAACCATTTTCACCACGCGGCGCATCCAGAATTACGCCTTCAGCAACGCCGCGAAACATATCGATCGTGCTGCCATCGCGGGCCGCGGCCAACGCACAGACGAATCGAGCCGTGCGCTTTTCACTGGGAACACCTTTGAGTTCGCGCAGCACGCGGACATTGTTGGCTTCGTCCTCGGTGTTGCTATTGGCCAGGTGTGGTTCCTCGGCGGCATATCGTGCCGAGTGGACTCCTGGCGCTCCGCCGAGTGCGTCAACCTCCAAACCTGAGTCATCCGCCAGAATCAATCCACCAGGAACGGCGAGGCTATAGGCCTCGGCTTTCTTGCGGGCGTTGGCCTCGAAGGTGGCACCGTCTTCTACCACCTGGGGCAGGGAAGAGAAGTGGGGAATAGGGGCGATGACGATCCCGTAAGCCTCAGCCGCTCCAGCGAAATCGCGCAGCTTGCCGGGATTTGAGGTTGCCACCAGGACGTGTTGCATTGCCTGTGCTCTTCCCCGTGTCCTCTGTGTCCCCTGCGGTAAAGATCAAAAGCTTGAACCACAGGGGACACAGGGGATCACGGGGGACTTATATCTGCCCTTCGCCGTAATCCACGCACCCAACAGTATGCCAAGGCTAAGCAGCGACACGAAGCCTCCGATAGTGCGGTCGCGTGTCCTTCCGAAATGAATACGAATGTCATTGGTGCCCGGCGTGAGAATAAGCGCCATCCGGCCTGTCACGTCGGTGGTTTGGGTTGCGACACGTTTTCCGTTGACGGTAGCTTCCCATGCTGGATAGTTGAGGAGTCGCAGTGTCAACAGTTCGACGCCGTCCGTCCGGACGACGAGGTGTTTGTCAACTGGCCCCCACTGTAGGACTTCAGTTCGTTTCGTTTCGTGGTAAGAAGCCATGATTTGCGGCAAATCTTTGTTCAATTCGTACGGGTCGGCTCCCGCGGGGACGTATTCGTCCGTGCCTTCGTAGCCCGTGCCGTCGGAGACGGCATCGCTCATTTCTTCGATGTCGGCAGCGGTGTCCCACCAGGGCAGCTGAATGCGATAGCCGGCCACCACAACCACGGTCAGCAGAACTGCAACCGCCAAAACACGGGACGTCCAGCGGCGTGTCGCTATCGTCAGGAGAATCGCCAGAACAACGTTCAGACACAATAACCAGCGCCATGGCAACTGCATGAAGCGAAGCTTGGGGAGGTGCTGCCAGAGCGGGTTTGTGATTGAAACCATGATCAGTGCAGCAGCGCCGCCCCAGCAGGAGAGCAGGAGCCACTGGTTTCCTGGCCGGGAGCGCCAGCTTCGCGAAAACCAGGTTGCTAGAGCTAGAACTCCGATTTCGGCCGCCGCAACCGTCGAGACGAGAAAGTTGAAGCGATTGTGCTCCGCATCCGAGATGATCGTAAACAAGAAATTATCCTGCGGACGCAAACCGGGCGCGAGAACTTCGTCAATGTTCACCCATCGTGTCTCATAAATGGTTGGAACCAGATAGAATGACGCCAATCCCGCCCCGAGAATTACCGCGAGTGCAGCGCGCCATATCGGACGCCAGGATCGCTCCAACCATGCGGTCGCCGCAGCCAAGCCCGTTACTGAGTAGTGAATCATGACCGCCGCTGGGGCATTGGCGATCCAAGACGCTCCCAGGATCACCCCCAGCCACAGCACTGGTCGCGGACCGGACTCCCTGAGTCGCAAGACCCCGAGCAGCAGAAGCGGCAGGAGTGCCGCCGCCAACAGTTCCGCAAAAGCGCTCCGCCAGTAAACAATCACCAGATGATAGGGATTGACCGCGTACAGGGCGGCCGCAAACAGCGCGTCGGGTTCGGGCAGCCACTGCCGGGCCAAGCGGTACATGGACAGGCCAGCCAGCACGAGCGCGATCCAGCAATACACCCCTGGGACAACCTTCCACGGCAGAATTGCTCCCAGTGCAGCACCCAAGGCCCATGAGGCTGGCGGATAGAAGAGAAAGCGGGCCTCGCCATATCCCCAATGCGCCAGCGCCGCCCAGCGCGGATAGATGATCCCTTGCTTCCACTGCCCGAGTACTTCCATCCACGAAAACAAATGAAATTCGAAATCGTGGCCGGAAGGAGATCCGTGCCAAAAAAAAGGCGCGATAGCCAGGAAGCAGACCGCACTGAGGACTGTGAAACGCGAAATGGGAGTTTTAAGCAACGGAGGCGGATGTAATTCTAGTGCATTCTGGAATTTCTCCAAAAATTAACCGGGGCGAAATAATGCGGATGAAGTCTGGCGTTAGACTGGCGCCATCGAGGTGGAACAGACCGCCGGGGATTGGGTCGCACCAGAGACGGGGTGCCGGCTCGGTCCCCGGTTTTATTTGTGGGATTCGATTTTGGAAACTCTTGCTGGCTGCTACTGACTTACGTCAGCCGAATTCCGCTGGCGATGCAGATCTTCCAGGAACTGCTCCTGCTCGAGCGCGTCACCAGTTCGGAGCAAGTCCAGAAGCGCGTCGTCGCTCTCAGCTCCAGCTTCAGCCCGCGGGTTCAGTTCTTCCGCGCTGGCCAGCAAGGCGCGCGGAGAAATTTCCAACTCCGGCGTGGCGCCGGGCTGTTTGGTCAGGAACTCGATGAATTCTCCGACGCTCTTGCGCTGATCTTCCGTGCGGGCCGGAAATTCAATTCCCATTCCGTGTGTCGGGTGCATGACCCGGACCAATCCTTCGGTGTGGATCTCCATCCCGGTGGCCTTCAGGCAAAGATCCACGGCGGACGATTGCGGGAAGGGAGACTCGGTTTCCACATAGCAGCCGCCCAGACTCAGGTCGGTCAGCTTGCAATGTGAGACCGGATCGGGTTCCTCCGGCAACGCCTCTTGCGAATGCTCTGCTAGCCACTCACCGAGTTGCTCACGCATGCGGGGGTCTATGTCCAGGAAGCGCAGGCCAGTCTGACCGTTGGCGCTGCTCCACGCAACTTCAGCGTCGCCCTCAACCTGAACCTTGCTGTCCGGAAGTTCAAACGAGAAATGTGCTAAGGCAGCGGAGGGCAGCGGCTTGGCAGAGAGCACGTCCATCCCCCCAGAACTCACGTCGAGCAGAATCCCTTCCAAGTGTTGCGTTTCCTCGGTGCGTAGCGAGACCGGCGCCTGCACCGGAACGCGGAACGACTGCCGCCGTTCCCGTTTCAGCAGCGCGGTGGCAGCACGCAGGGTAGCATGCGTTTGTTCATGGTTGAGTGGCTTGACCAGGATGAAGTGAGCGCCGGCGCCGAGAATGGCTCGAATCTGGGATGCCTCACGCAAAAGCGCGACCGTGACCGCCGGATTCCCCTGCTTGGAGCTGGCCTGTTGGCGGTTGCTTTCCAGTACCAGCGAGGCGGTGTCAGGATCGTCGAAGTCGACGATGATCTGGTCAAAATGTTGTTCTTCCAGTCGGCCCACCGCGACATCGGCCGCGCTCGAACGGTCCACGGCGACACCAAAGGTCGCTAACACCTGGGTCAGCGTTTCGGTCGCCTGATCGTCCTTCGATACCAGCAGTGCCTGCAATATCATCGAAGCGGACCCTCCTGCCCGCTCCTGCGCTCTACGGCCAGCGCGGAGTTGTACTGCGCGCCGGCTTGGCTGCGGCAGGCGAGGATTGCGCTCCAGCCTTGGCGGCCATGGCGTTGGTATCGTCGTCTACCTCTGCCAGCACCGCGCTGTCATCCTCTGCTTCATTTTCAGCCAGCAGGGGCGCGACTTCGCGCAGTTTCTCGGCAGCTTGCTGCAGCTGCTCGATCTGCTTGCCCAACTGTGCGTACTGCGCCTGCTTGCGGCGCAAGACCTCATGGATGTCCTTCATACGACCCCCTGGGATGAATGTAGGGTTGGGCAAAAGTAATTTCAACGCCAATCCCTGAGCATTCGGTTACGGCGGTAACGGATCGAAGGAC
>JACXTT010003952.1_pt1 | contig 22328 bp, 23 predicted proteins | sample 9270951 | NCBI WGS metagenome assembly JACXTT01 (sample SAMN15532306, study PRJNA645909) | rock metagenome | isolation source: weathered quartz diorite | place: Puerto Rico | collected 2017-06-21
ATGATCATGATGGGCCTGAAATTCACCGGCAATGTGCCATTTAAAGAGGTGTACATCCATGGCCTGGTGCGCGACGCGCATGGGCAGAAGATGTCGAAATCCAAGGGAAATATTCTCGACCCCATCGATCTCATTGACGGCATCGATCTCGAAGCGCTCGTGACCAAACGCACCAAGGGCCTGATGCAGCCCCAGATGGCGAAGAAAATCGAACAGGCCACGCGCAAGGAATTCCCGAACGGTATCCCCGCCTACGGTACCGATGCCCTGCGTTTCACCTTCGCCAGCCTCGCGACACAAGGGCGCGACATCAAGTTCGATCTCGGGCGCATCGACGGCTATCGCAATTTCTGTAACAAACTGTGGAACGCGGCGCGTTACGTGCTGATGAATACCGAAGGTCAAGACTGCGGCCAGTCTTGCGATGCTGGCGCGCCAGCACCCTCGACTCGCTCCCATCTCCCTCGGGGAGAGGGGATGGGGGAGAGGGCCGATTCCCCTCTCCCTTTGCCCTCTCCAAGGGGGAGAGGGGAAGTCGGTAAGAATCCCCATTCGATCGAACTCAATGCCGCCGATCGCTGGATTATTTCGCGCTTGCAGGAAGTCGCCGCGGAAGTGGAAATGGGTTTCCACGACTACCGTTTCGATCTCGCCTCGCAGGCTATCTACAGTTTCGTCTGGCATGAATACTGTGACTGGTACCTGGAACTCTCCAAGGTTGTGCTGACGGACACCAACAGCCGGCCGGAACAATTGCGCGGCACGCGCCGGACACTGGTACAAGTGCTGGAAACCGCGCTGCGCCTGCTGCACCCTATCATGCCTTTTATCACCGAAGAAGTCTGGCAACGCATGGCGCCACTCGCGGGCAAGACCGGAACCACTATCATGCGCGAACCTTACCCACGGCCGGAAAAGCACCTGACCGACCCCGAAGCCAGCGAAGAAATGCGTTGGACCATGGCGGTGATCACCGGCGTGCGTAATATCCGTGGCGAGATGGATATCTCCCCCGGCAAGCCGCTGCCGTTACTGTTCCAGGATGGTTCCGCGGCTGACAAAAAATATCTCGAAGCCAACCGTCCCTATCTCAAGGCACTGGCACGAGCCGAATCCATTACCTGGCTCGACAAGGGGCAGCAAGCGCCCGAGTCCGCCACGGTGCTCGTCGCTCATATGAAAGTACTCGTCCCGCTCGGTTCGCTGATCGACAAGCAGGCAGAACTCGAACGTCTCGGCAAGGAAATGGAAAAAATCGAAAAAGATCTGTCCAAGGCTAAAACCAAGCTGGCCAATCCCGACTTTGTCGCGCGCGCGCCGAAGAACGTGGTTGAGCAGGAAGAAAGTCGCGTACAGCAATTTGAAACGGCGCTGGTCAACCTGCAAAATCAGCGCGCTAAAGTTGAGGCATTGCCGGGCTGAGCCGGCGACGCATCATTATCCACGACATACACCACAAGGAGTCACTATGAAAACCGGTATTGTGTTCGGCCTGATCGCTCTCTCCCTTTCCCTGAACGCCTGGGGCAAGGAGCCAGCGGGTTTCAAAACCGACAAACAGAAATTCAGCTACACTGCAGGTTACCAGATCGGACAAAACCTGAAGCGCCAGAACCTCGATCTGGATTCCAAAACCTTCAGCCAGGGCGTGCAGGACGCCATTACCAATGCGAAACCGCGCCTCAAGCCCGAGGAGATGCAAGCGGCGATTCAGTCCCAGCAGAAAAAGGACATGGAAAAGCAGGCGGCCGTGGCGAAAAAGAATCTGGAGGCCGGGCAGGCCTTCCTCGAAGCGAACAAGAAAAAGGAAGGCGTGGTTACGCTGCCCAGTGGCTTGCAATACAAGGTCATCACCGAAGGCAAGGGCAAACAACCGAAGAGCACCGACACCGTGGTTGCCCACTATCGTGGCGCGCTGATCAACGGCACCGAGTTCGACAGTTCCTACCAGCGTAACGAGCCCGCGTCCTTCCCGGTGGCAGGCGTGATCAAGGGCTGGCAGGAGGCGTTACCGCTGATGAAGGAAGGCGCCAAGTGGCAGATATTCATCCCGGCCGATCTTGCCTACGGCGCGCGCGGTGCTGGCAACGCGATCGGCCCGAATGAAGTGCTGGTCTTCGATATCGAACTGCTTTCCGTGAAGAGCGACGCCGAAGGCGCAAAAACCAAGGAAGATAAAAAGGAAGATAAATAGAAAGAGGCCATCAACCCCGGCGCTTGAGTTTGCAGGAGATCATGTCCTCCACCAGCGCCGGGTAAGGAACAACGTCAAGGTTGTCATATTTTTCGACCGCCTGATTAACGAGCAGATGGACATTCTTCACCTCGGCTGAACCGACGGCGCCGGAATTCAGGAACCGCTGCAACCCCAGCAGGCCGCCGAGCTGGATTTTGACCAGCACACTGTGGGGCATGCTGAGCAGATCGTCCTCCACCCCAAACGCGGGCAGCGCCGCGGCTTTCATCTTCTGGAACAGCTTCTCACAGCGCTGATGGGCGACATCGGATGTGCAGGCGATATCTGGCCCGCCGCGTCGTACTACTTGTGCGCCCTTTTCACATCCGAACTGGTTGGTAATCAGGGTGTTACTGAAGGCGCATTTGTATTCTTCCATCTCTGATGGCTCTCCGTGCTATTCCGGCTTCGCATCTGAACCACTGATATGCCAGTCGTAGGCACAGTCCAGATGGGTGCGCACGGCGATTATGCCGCCCAGTCCATCCTCAAGCATGGCGGCCAACGGCGCGCGGTTATCAAAGCGATGATTGGCCTTGTTCATCCAGATGTTGCCCATGTGCGCGTTGTGCGGATAGGACGTGCGCAGGGCATCGGCAATGCCGATCAGGTGCTCGACACGCTCCATGAGTTGGCTGCTTTCCGGAAACGGGGTGCTCTGACGGAATTGGCGCAGCGCACCAGGACGTGTGCCCTCCGGCAATGCCAGCAAGGCAATCTGCCCGGCGGCGCTGACGCCCCAACTGTCCAGCAGGCCGATGACGGCGCGGGTCAAGGCAACGCGGTCTTCCACATTCATTTTCTGCATGATGAGTTCGGCATGGTAAATCCTGCCGGTGATGGCTGTAAACGCATATTATTCATAATACTTTTAATTCACAGATGAACGCGGATGAAAAAGACGATAAACGCAGATAAACCATACGAGTTTGTGTTTTATCTGCGTTCATCTTTTTAAGATCTGCGTTAATCTGCGGATGATTTTCTGTTTAGTGTTCGCGCGTGGCGAGAAAACGGATCTGCGGCCAGCGTTCCATCGTGAGCTGGAGATTGACCAGCGTCGGTGCCAAATAGGTCAGGTTGCCGGCCCGGTCGTGGGCCAGCCGGGTTTCGCCGTTGCGGCGAAAGTCATCGAGCTTCTTCGGGTCATCGCAGTCGATCCAGCGCGCGGTGGCGACGTCAATGGTGTCGTAAGTGCATTCCACGCCATATTCGTGTTGCAGGCGATAGGCCACCACATCGAATTGCAACGCGCCCACCGCCCCGAGGATGAGGTCATTGCTGATCAGTGGGCGGAATATCTGCGTGGCCCCCTCCTCACTCAGCTGATCCAGTCCCTTCTGCAGCGCCTTCATGCGCAATGGATCACGCAAAACCACGCGCCGGAACAGTTCGGGCGCAAAATACGGAATCCCGGTGAATTTCAGGTCCTCGCCCTCCGTGAAAGTATCACCGATCTGAATGGTGCCGTGGTTGTATAGACCGATAATGTCGCCGGCGTAGGCCTCATCCACCTGTTCGCGCTCGCGGGCCATGAAAGTAATCGCGTTGGCGATTTGTACACCACGATTCAGGCGTACTTGATGCATTTTCATGCCTTTTACGTATTTACCCGAAGTAATACGAAAAAAGGCGATGCGATCGCGATGCTTGGGATCCATGTTCGCCTGTATCTTGAATACGAAACCGGTTATGGGTATCTCGTCCGGCGTGACCGTGCGTGTACTGGTCGCGCGCGCAAGCGGTGGCGGCGCGTGTCGCACGAAGTCACCGAGCAACTCGCGTATCCCGAAATTGTTGATGGCCGAACCGAAAAATACCGGTGTCTGTTCGCCGCGCAGATATTGCGCAGGATCGAATTCATGGCTGGCGCCCTTGACTAGTTCGATTTCAGCCCGCAGTTCTGCGGCCTGTTCACCGAGGATATCGTCCAGTTCCGGATTATTGAGGCCACGAATGACCACGCCTTGCTGAATCTTGCCACCATGTTGCGGACTGAAAAAATGCACGCTGTCCTCGGCCAGGTGGTACACACCCTTAAAACGTCTGCCGCTGCCGATGGGCCAGGTCACGGGCGCGCAACGTATCTTGAGCACGGTTTCAACTTCGTCCATGATTTCGACCGGATCGCGCGATTCACGGTCGAGCTTATTGATGAAAGTCATGATAGGCGTGTGTCGCAAGCGACAAACTTCCATCAACTTGATGGTGCGCTCCTCCACGCCCTTCGCGCCATCGATCACCATCAGCGCTGAATCCACGGCGGTGAGTGTGCGATAAGTATCCTCGGAAAAATCTTCGTGACCAGGCGTGTCGAGCAGATTGATAATGTGGCTCTGATACGGAAATTGCATTACCGAAGAGGTCACGGAGATGCCGCGCTGTTTCTCAAGTTCCATCCAATCGGACGTGGCATGACGCGCCGCCTTGCGTCCCTTGACCGAGCCCGCAAGCTGGATTGCACCACCAAACAGCAACAACTTTTCGGTGAGCGTGGTCTTGCCCGCGTCGGGATGAGAGATGATGGCGAAGGTACGGCGCCGGGCGATCTCGGACAGGAAATCGGTCATGCCTGATGTGAGGAAAATTGAGGCGTACGATTATACAAAAAAGAAACCCCGCCATGGGCGGGGTTTCCAAACAAACGGCTTATGCCAGTCTTAGGCGTCGACGACGACCTTGGTCGCCTGCATGCCTTTCGGTCCCTTCTGGGACTCGAAGCTCACGCTCTGCCCCTCGGCCAGCGACTTGAAACCGCTGCCCTGGATGACGGAGTGATGTACAAACACATCTTCGCCGCCGTCCTGCGGCTTGATGAAACCAAAGCCCTTTGAATCGTTGAACCACTTTACTGTACCAGTACGCATTAATAACCTCGAAATAAAAGTAAGTTGTTGTGTTGCAGAGCGTGAAAGAAATTTACGGGAGTGATCTTTAGAGGATCCACCGAAACACTGACAACAAACTGCAGCCTCATCACTATAGCCGATCATCCAGCGGAATGCCATAAACCGATGACTTCAGGGGTTCCACCCCGGGCAGGGGTCGGCCAGGCCTCAAACCCCGCGCCAGAGGGCACGCAGACGGAACCGCGCCCGCATGGGGAAATCCAGTATCCCGCGGTGCCGGCGCACCTCACGCAGGTACAGTTTGGCGACCCGGAAGCCGAGACGAAAAGAACGCCGGAAATATTCGACCTCGGTCAGATGGCCGCCTTTCAGGGCATGCTCAAAACCGGCATTGAAACGGGTTTCCCGCAGATAGGGTGGAATTTTCAGGCCTATGTCACGCGGCGTCGGATAGGTATACGGCATCATGACCTCCCACAACAAGGGGCATATTTTTAAATATAGACCGTCCTGAGGCCGGTTGTTGCCTTGTATCTTGGCGCGGTCTTTGTAATATCGCGCACCCATGGTCGATTCCCCTTACGTCTTCGACGCCACAACGGATAATTTTCACAAGCTGGTCCTGGAAAATTCCGATCGCGATCGATCTGGTGAAACTGCTCATACTGCAACAGCGTTACTCCCAAGCCGATGAGCTATTGAAATCCCTGCCAGGGGAAGTCCGGAACCATCCGGAAATCCGCAATCTGTCCGTGCACATGAGCCTTATCTGCACGGCGCGGGACGCCCCCGCCCGTCGAGATACTCGAGCGAGCCATTACTGACAATCCCGATGACCTTGAAACACGTTACCAACTGTGCGCGGTCAAAATGACACAGGACGATTTCGAAGCGGCCATGAAACAGTTTCTGGAAATCGTCCGACGCGACGATACTTTTCGTCATCAGGTCGGCCGTGACGGGTTGCATGCGATCTTCAGCCTGCTGGGTGAGGATGACGAGCGTATCCAGCGATACCGCACCCATCTGAACCAGGCGATGCACTAGGGAATCTCTGATTAAGTCCCCTCTCCCTCCGGGAGAGGGCGGGGTGAGGCGGATCCTATAAATCATCTACGCTTGATTTTAAGATCGCCCTCATCCCTTCCTTCCCCCGCGGGGAGAAGGAGAGTGACTTGTTCAGAGCTTCCCTAGATAGGGGAACTAATTCATCTTTCTTTTTGCACAGCTGTATATGCGTCTTTCTCCCCATAAAACATATATTTAAGCCTTGCCTCGACGGGCGGAATTGGCCGTTCGTCGGTCGCATGGCATAAGCCGAGACCTGCGTCGTCTATATACAAGAGATAGGCGGCAACAAAGGGTTGTTTTCGGAGGTTCCATGTCATTCAGATCCACATATTTTTTTCTGTTTCTTTTCCTGTTGATGCCGGGCATGCCGGCAAATAGCACCGGCCTGGACGACGCCGATGAACGCCTGTTCAAGGTGCAACTGGCGATGGCCGAGAAAGGCAATACACGGGCGCAGTATTATCTCGGCGAGATGCACGAGCAGGGATTGGGAACCAAGCAGAATGTCGACGAGGCATTCAAATGGTACGCCAAAGCCGCGGAACAAGGCGATCCCATGGCCAAACGGAAAATTGCGCTGCGTCGGGAAATCATCAGTGAGATAAAGAAGGAACAAGAAGCCGAGAAACTGAAATCCTCCAGAACCACGGTAATTCCGGGAAAATCTGCCGACACATCCAGTAATGCCAGCCTCTCAACGCCAATGGCCGTCGCCCAGGGTGACCAGGCCCGTCAAATGGAAGACAAAATCAAGGCCGCGGAGAGAGAGAAACGCCGCGCCGCGGTGCGTGCGATGATCATCAATCGCATGCGTAATCCGGTGGGTGAGCTGTTCGAATAATTACTGCTGATCGGCATTCAAAGCAGGTTTATGCCACATCGCCAAGCCGCTTGGACGCGATCTTGGTTTTAACGATCTTTTCGATTAGCTTGTCATCAAGCCACAGGAATGCCACCCGTGTCACCGCGGAAACGGTATACATGCGAGGCTTGAGACAGGAGATAGGGTTGCTGGCCGTGGGCGTGCCACCTTCGATATTTTTCGGCACGCCGTCAGCTGCCACCAACTGCACGGCACCATCGATGAGATAGAGATTCCATGTGTCGTTCGTTCCCCGCTCGAGCAACTGTGTCCCGGGTGGTGCTTTGTATACCAGGCATTGTTCAGCAAGCACCTCCAGCTTGTCATGATCCAGATCGCGGAAGCGAGCGAATATCTTCAGGATCTGCGGGTCCGCCGGTTCCGGATGGCCGATGAGCGACGCGGCGATATTCCTGATAAGAATACTATCGTTTGCATGACCCGCCGCCTGACCATCTGTCTTTGAATCCAACGTGACCTGACGTTCCGCACGTTTGTCGACATCCCCATAGGGGTCACTGGTCCCTTCGGCCCTCGCGCTTACCGCGTTACGACGGACATCCTCAATCAATGTAAATTCCGCAGACTTGCGCATGCCCTTCTTGACGATGCCCTGATAAATCTTTTCCTTGAGGGTGCCAATCTCGGGTGTATATCGCTTACTTATCGGGATACCGGCCAGTATATTGAGAATTTCCACCACCGGCGTTTCCCGATCATCCGAAATCACCTGCCGGTCCAGATTCGCCGTGTAGTCGCCCAGCGTCGTACCACGGTCATAAAGTACGGGACAGTACACCGGTAGATCGGGGGTCGAAGTATCCTTGTATTCGAGAAAAATCTCCATGCCACGGTAAATGCTTTTCTCCCGGTTTTTTTTCTGGAAGGCGGTCAAGTCGATCTCAGCCGTCATTCCGTTCACGGGATAGAGACGACGCACGATGCCTTTTTCAAGCAATAGGGTTTCGGAGCCCCATGGCTGCTTGTCCTGCGTCTTGTGAACGATGGCCAAACGGAAATTTCCCTGCATGGGATTTTGCAGATAGGTCATCAGGAAACGTCGGTTGTATTCGGCAAAGACCTTGGTAAGCCTGGCATCCACGACAAATTTCTTGTCCTGGTCATACGTGCCAAGCTGACCGTCGGGAGTCAGCACGTAGAACCCGATCAATCCGGGAAATGTTTTGATCGATTCCATATTTCCTTTTTTACCCAAGACAGAAATTTCATTGGCCGTCGAACCAGAAACACAAAATCCGCAAACCACCGGCATCGGTTTCGTGGTCCTGCACGGCCCGATCCCTGCCGTTTCAATTACCTGTTAACCTAAGCTTAGGTAAAAGCAAGGAACATGCCAGGAAAACCCTGATTTACCGCAGTTTTCCTCATTACGCGTTATATGAAAAGCCCGGATTACTAAAGGAATTTCCCGGTGGGGAACTGATGAGCAGTGAAGGTGGCAAGACAATAAATCGTCAATAAGGCCCCCCCAGTACCCAAACACGGCACGGTCGCAAGGGTAGACAACCTCAGAGGACGGACGGCGGCGGGAGGAGCAAAATGGGAAGCGGTATGCTAACGAATACTCACTCGACGCGACACACCTCGGCGAAATTGAGTCGTGGGCCGCGTGGGTATACGCGGGAAGCATCCGCATAACCAATGGCACAAATAAAATTTGATCTTATTTTTCCGTCAGGGAAAAATTCCGCGTCCAGTTTTTTCTTGTCGAAACCCGACATCGGTCCGCAATCGAGGCCAAGGCTGCGTGCGGCCAGGATGAAGTAGGCACCTTGCAGCGAACTGTTGCGAAAGGCAGTTTCCTGAATTTTCTCCGGTTTGCCCGCGAACCAGGAACGTGCCTCGAGATTGTGCGGAAACAGGCGCGGGAGTTTTTCATAAAATTCCAGATCCATACCGATGATCACCACGACTGGTGCCGTCATGGATTTATTGACATTGCCGGCATCCAGACAAGGCTTGAGACGTTCTTTGCCTTCCTGGCTGCGTACGAAAACCAGTCGCGCGGGTGTACAATTCCCACTGGTTGGGCCCCATTTCATCAGATCGTAAAGATTATGGAGTAAATTGTCGCTGACCGGTTTGTCGAACCAGAAGCTATGGCTCCGGGCGGAACGAAACAGGGTGTCCAGCGCATCATTGCTGAGAGGTTTATGGCTCATGGTGTCTCCAATCCAGGATTGCCATGCCTATTTATCAGATAAACAGGATTCATTCAAAGATCGTCCACGAATTATCCATTGATTCTGCTGTCCAAGACCCCATTAGAAGTTTTTAATCACGCAAGGAAATCATGTCATTCATTCAACAGGCCATCCTGGCCAAAAAAGCGGCGCTCGCTGAAACCGTCAGCGAACCGATGGCGCGACTGGGTAACCGCTGCGCCGACGTCTGGCCCGACGCGGATGCGCTCGATCATCTCCTGAGCGAGGCGATTGGATCCATCCCCCACTGTCATCTGCTCTATGCCTGGGACCTCAACGGCATCGAAATATCATCGATGGTCCAGGCAGGCGTCACCGATCCTTCCTGGCGCGGGCGCGATCTGTCCCAACGACCCTATCTGAAAAACCACCTGCCGTTCAAAGGTGTAATGCTGTCGTCCGTGTACATGAGCCAGTACCTGCCCAAGCAGTGCATCACTGCGCTGCAAGCCGTGACCCGCGACAACAGCCTCCTCGGATTCATCGCCGCGGATTTCGCGCTGGACGATCTGTTGCGCGACTCGGGCTTGACAGCACCCAAAATGCACTGGCAGCAGTTCCGCGGCGATCCTGCGGTGCGCAGTACGCTCTTCATGCAGGAACGTGTACCCAGCCTGTTGGACCAGCACATTGACGAAGTGCTCGATCTCATCCACAACCTGATGTGCCATCACGGCGTGTTTCATAGCAAAATCCATTTTTCCAGCGGGCGCTGCTCGTTATGGATGTTTAACGACCCCTATAACTACCGGCTGCACCAAGTGGATGAAATCATCAATCCGGATTTCTGTCTGGCCTACCCGGTCTGCCCTTATCCAGAAAATGCCAAGGTCTCACCGGAACAGATCAGGCACGTGCTGGACGAGCTCAAGGCCCTGCGTTTTGCCGATGAAACCATTTACCTGCGCTCCAGTTCCCTCAACATCATGAACGGTCTGGTGGGTCTTACCTTCTCCTGCGACGGCTCGCACTATATGCCAGTCGATGAATTCATGGAGAAGGACCTCTCCTTCTGGCTCGGTACGCTCAATATCAAACCGGAAGTGGTTGCGATCTGATTCGGTTTGCGGCTTCTGAAATATACCGTAAGACGAATGCCAGCCGCGGCGACATCTGCGCCTGGCGGCTTCCTTCCCGGATTTGTCTATACTTGAAATGGGGTGTTGTAAGAAATACCCACGTGAGTCTACAGATGTCCAGTACCTCGAACGTGCATCAACCGAACTGGAGGTAGACGATGAAGACGCTAAATTTGCAGCTGATCACCATCGGTCTGGAGAACGGGCAACAAGGGGTTTTCATTGGTGTCCCCCTGATCACGGAGGAAAACAGCGATCTGGACAGTCAGGTGGAGGAAATCTGGTTTTCCAATATTCAGGAAATTCCGGACAATCTTAGCGTCAAAAAACTCATACATTTGATCGCGAGCCAGCTCTGCCGGTGTAGCGCCACATTGCAGTAACCACGGTTCGCGTTCTTCCCGTTTTTCTCCGCCGGTCATACCGGTTCGGAGTTTTGTTTTTCGCGTCACATCTCTCCGCACATTTTACTGGCCCGAAACAAGCCTACCAGCGTTTTGGCGTCCGTAATCTCTCCCGTCCGCGCCTGCGCCAGCGCTTCCGCAAACAGAACCCAGTGCACCTCAAAAACCTCATGCGCCTCGGCATTGGCGGACACATCGCTTAAATCGCGCGCCAGAAACAGATGCACCACTTCGGTGAAAACGCCGGGTGAGCTGATGATTTTACCCAGCGGCTCCCAACGCGCGGCAAGCAAACCAGCCTCTTCCTGCAGCTCGCGCTGCGCTGTGGCGAGCGGCGACTCGCCGGGATCCAGCTTGCCGGCGGGCAACTCCCACAGCCACCCGCCCGCGGCATGCCGGTACTGGCGCAGCAGGCAAACCCGCTTTTCAGGATTGAGGACCACGACAGCCGCGCCGCCCGGGTGTCGCACGATTTCAAGTTCAGCCACCGCGCCATTGGGCAGCGTCACCTGCTCCAGACAAAGATCGATAATTTTTCCACGGTAAACAAGCGTTTCGCTGTCTGCCACGTTCACCCCTCGGCGATGTGAATGGGAGTATCAATTCTATCGGCAAAACCTGCTTTTGACTGCCGCCGAATTAACAGTGGGAGAGACGGAAAGCAAAGGGTAGAATCAGCCACCGTCAGGCCCTGGAGAAATATCGTGCCCGGGAACAATCATTGGCAATTACCGGACAAAAGAAACGATGCGTTACCGCATACCCCTGTTGTTTGCTATCGCAATACTGGCAACCTTTTTCGGCGCCTGCGCCACGGTGCCCGAAACCGGGCGCTCGCAACTGCTCATCGTCAGCCCGGCTCAGGAAACACAGCTCGGTTTCCAAGAGTTTGAAAAACTCAAGAAATCAACCCCGATATCCAAGGACGCCGCGGCCAACGCACAGTTGCAGCGCGTCGGAAGCCGCATCGCTGCCGTGGCGCCACTGCCCAATGCACACTGGGAGTTCGTGCTGTTCGACAAATCCGACACACCCAACGCATTCTGCCTGCCCGGCGGCAAGGTTGGCGTCTTCAGTGGTATCCTGCCGATCACCCACGACGACGCCGGACTCGCGACGGTGATTGGGCATGAAGTGGCACATGCCGTGGCACGCCATGGCGCGGAACGTATGTCACAAGACACGGCGTTTCAGGTGCTCGAAGAACTCGCGTTGGGACGTTCATCACAAGCAAGTCGAGCAGTGATACAGCAAGCTTACGGCCTTGGGTTCGCCCTTCCGCATTCACGCCAGCAGGAACTGGAAGCCGATCACCTCGGCGTGCTTTATATGGCGCGCGCCGGTTACCCGCCGCGCGAGGCACTCGGCTTCTGGAAACGCTTTGCGGAATACAACGCAAAAAAAGGCGGTGGAAAACAAGTCGAATTCCTGAGCACACACCCGCTCGATGAGCAGCGTATCCGGCAGATCGAAGGACTCATCCCGCAGGCCGAGATGGAATACCGGAAACCCTGAATCCACTCTTGGATGATCAGTCCCGGATCGTCAGGTCGCGAGCCAGGATAATTGCATCTTCGCGCCCGCGACGCGCGGGGTAATAGCTCTTGCGCAGCCCGACTTCGTCGAATCCCAGCTTGGTGTAAAGCTTGTAAGCGGCGGTGTTGGACAGCCGCACTTCCAGCAGCGCCATGCGCGCCTTTTTCTGCCGGGCGAAATCGAGCAGGAACAACACCATGCCCTCGCCCAGCCCCTGTCGCTGATAATCCGGGTGAATACAGATATTCAGGATATGGCACTCACCCACGGCCACCGACATGATGCCGTATCCAATAACTCCTTCCTGCGGAGATTCGTAGACGTAACAGTGGCAACCCACGCGTAGACAATCACGGAAAATAGGCAGGGTCCAGGGAAATTCGTAAGCGACGTTCTCCACTTCCATCACCGCCACCAGGTCATGCCCGTTCATGGGACGCAACAACGGCAGGTTTGAGATAACGACGGCGCTCATGAATTCTCCACCTTTTCCATCCTCAGGTCCGCGGGCGCGACATCCGCGTCGTATTTCTCCATAGCGGTTTTGGCGCGGCACAGATCATCCCACACCTTGCGTTTGTCGGCCGGGTTGCGCAGCAGATAGGCCGGATGATAGGTCACGAACAGCGGCGTGCCGTGGTAGGACAACTTTTGCCCGCGCAATTTTCCCAACGGAACCTCGGTCTTGAGCAGGCTGTGCGCGGCGTGCCGTCCGAGCGCCACAATCAGACGCGGCTTGATCAGCTCGATCTGGCGCAGCAGATACGGTTCGCATTGCGCAACCTCTTCCGGCTTCGGATCGCGGTTTCCCGGCGGCCGACACTTGAGCACGTTGGCGATGTACACTTCCTCGCGCTTCAGACCCATCGCAAACAGGATCGCATTCAGCAATTGACCGGCCCTGCCCACGAATGGCTCGCCCTGTCTGTCTTCGTCCGCCCCAGGGGCTTCGCCGATGAACATCCATTTGGCCTGGCGATGGCCGACACCAAAGACCGTCTGCGTGCGCGTCGTGTGCAAGGAGCACTTGGTGCATACGCACACTTCCGACTCCAGTTCCGTCCAAGCGCGGGAATCATCCGGTCTCGCGGAAACAACTGACTTGGAAATTCCCGGTGGAGCAACCGAAATATCAGGTTCAGCATTCACTATTTCCGGCGTGGATGTAACCGACGCATGTCGCGGTTCCCAGCGAGTAATACCGAGCGCATCAAGATACTGCCGGCGACGCCTCTCCTCCTGTACGTTCATGGCTTTAAGCATAAGGCAGTGACATGGAAATACAAGATTATATCGGCTGGCCCACCTGCGGGTGCGTGCGCTCCGCCGGCGCTATCAACTTATTCAGGGCGTTGAGATAGGCCTTGGCCGAGGCGATGACAATGTCGGTGTCCGCGCCATGGCCGTTGACGATGCGTCCGCCGCTTTCCAGGCGCACCGTCACCTCGCCCTGCGAATCGGTTCCGCTGGTGATGTTATTGACCGAGTAGAGCAGCAACTGGCCCTGACGGCCTGACACGCTGTCGATGGCCTTGAACGCGGCGTCCACCGGACCGCTGCCCGGCGCGCCGGCTTTTTTTTCCGACCCATTAACAGCCAACGTCACATCGGCGTAAGGCGTCTCGCCGGTCTGAGAACAGACCTTGAGCGACACCAGGCGGAAGTGCTCGTTCTCCTGCTCCAGATCCGCCTCGGTTACCAAGGCCTGTAAATCCTCGTCGAAGATTTCGTGCTTCTTGTCGGCCAGATCCTTGAACCGCTCAAACGCCGCGTTCAGCTCCTGTTCGGTCTTGAACTCGATGCGCAACTCCTTGAGACGGCTCTTGAAGGCGTTACGCCCGGAATGCTTGCCGAGCACCATGCGGTTTGCGATCCAGCCAACGTCCTCGGCGCGCATGATTTCGTAAGTCTCGCGCTTTTTGATGACACCGTCCTGATGAATGCCCGATTCATGCGCGAACGCGTTCGCCCCGACAATGGCCTTGTTCGGCTGCACCGGAAAACCGGTGATGTTCGACACCAGTCGCGAGGCCGGCACGATCTGGGTCGTGTCGAGCCGTGTGTCGCAGGAGAAAATATCCCGGCGCGTGCGAACCGCCATGACGATCTCCTCAAGCGAGGCATTGCCCGCGCGCTCACCCAATCCGTTGATGGTGCATTCCACCTGGCGCGCGCCATTGAGCACCGCCGCGAGCGAATTGGCCACGGCGAGTCCGAGATCATTATGGCAATGCGTCGACCAGATGGCTTTATCGGAATTCGGCACGCGTTCGATCAGGGTTTTGATGCGCTCGCCCCAGGCATGGGGAATGCTGTAGCCAACGGTATCGGGAACATTGACAGTCCGGGCGCCGGCGGCGATCGCCGCCTCAAACACACGGCACAGAAAATCCATCTCGGAGCGCACCGCATCTTCGGCGGAAAATTCCACATCGTCGGTGTACTGACGCGCGCGCTTCACCATTTGCACCGCGCGCTCCAGCACTTGATCCGGCGTCATGCGTAACTTATGTTGCATGTGTATCGGACTCGTCGCGATGAAAGTATGGATTCGCCCGCGTTTTGCCGGTTTAATCGCCTCGGCGGCGCGATCGATGTCCTTTTCCACGGCGCGCGCCAAAGCACATACGGTGCTGTCTTTCACTTCTGCGGCCACGGCCTTAACCGCCTCGAAATCGCCGGGGCTGGCCACCGGGAATCCAGCCTCGATGATGTCCACGCGCATACGTTCCAGCACCTTGGCGATGCGCACCTTTTCCTCGCGCGTCATGGAGGCGCCGGGGCTCTGCTCACCGTCGCGCAATGTCGTATCAAATATGATTAATGGATCGTTCATGGTCTTCTCTCTGCAAAAAGGGAGTCCTGCTTCGCTCGCCTTGCCATAATATTCGTAGCCCTGCTTCACTCGTCCTGTCATTCATAATTGCGGGCATGATTCTTTCAAATCATGCGGGCTAAAAACAGGTTCTTGGTTGCGTATTATATTCCTCGCCAGGAAGGGGGTTATTTTGCGCCTAGCGGCGCAGCAGCAGTCGGGTGGACAGAGAGGAAAGCGCACAGATCGGCGCCACCGCGTGGCGGTGCTGCCGGATGCTGAAGGAGATGAAGGATGAGTCCTGCATGACCAAAGCTTAAATCAATCCGGGCCAAATTTAAACCCGGCCGTGGGGGTGTTTTTCAGGGTGGTCCTCTTTATCCCGGTGCGTCCGCCGGAACAGGAACGCCATCGGGCCGGACAGCGCATACGCGAGGAAAGTCAGGAACAGCACCTGCGGGGGATCCTGGAACAGCAACACAAACACCAGCGGCAGCGTCAGGATGGTCATGAATGACACCCGCCCACGCAGGTCCACGTCCTTGAAGCTGCGGTAGCGAATATTGCTCACCATCAACACGCCGGCCATGACGGTCACGATCAGCGCCGCGATGCTGATCTCCCTGCCCGGCACTCCATTAGTGTGCATCACCCAGACCAGACCAACCACCACGGCCGCGGCCGCCGGACTCGGCAGACCTCGGAAATAGCGCTTGTCCGCCACGCCAACTTGGGTATTGAAACGTGCCAGACGCAGTCCAGCGGCGGCGGTATATATAAATGCCGCCAGCCAACCCAGCTTGCCCATGCCGGAGAGCGCCCACTCATACATGATGAGCGCGGGCGCAAGCCCGAAGGACACCATGTCCACCAGGCTGTCGTACTGGGCGCCGAAATCGCTTTCCGTGTGGGTCAGCCGCGCGATGCGTCCGTCGAGCGTGTCCAGAATGGCGGCAATGAAAATGGCGAGTGGCGCATATTCGAAACTTCCGTTCATCGCCTGCACGATGGCGTAGAAACCGGCGAAAAGACTGGCCGTGGTGAATAGGCTCGGAAGGATGTAAATACCCCGGCGCCGTTGCTTTTCCTCGGGAGCGGGTGTTTCGTCAAAATGATCCATCATTTCTCCTGCGCCGGCGGCGCAAAGCGGGCGATGACATCGGCGGCGCCCTTTACCTTGTCACCTAGCGAAACCTCAAGTTGCACGTTTCGTGGAAGGTAGACATCCACGCGCGACCCGAACCGGATGAATCCGTAGCGTTCGCCGCGCGCGATCCGTGCGCCCGGCTGTACATAACAGAGTATACGCCGTGCAATCAGGCCGGCAACCTGTACCACTACGATGTCCTGGCCGTCCTCGGTCTTTATCCACAAGGCATTGCGCTCATTTTCGAGAGAGGCCTTGTCGAGGGCCGCATTAACGAATTTTCCCGCGCTGTACCAGCGTTCCATGATTTTGCCCGCTACCGGACTGCGGTTGGAATGAACGTTGAAAACGTTCATGAATACGCTCACACGCCGGGCCGGGCGCTTGAGGTACGGGTCCTCAACATCGCCGAGCGCGATCACCTTCCCGTCCGCGGGACAGATCACGGCACCGGGCATGTCGGGAATCTGGCGGGGAGGATCGCGAAAGAACTGAACGATAAAAACCAGAACTATCCAGAAAGGTGCCGCCCACACGGGCCCGGCGTAATAATGCATCGTCACCGCCATGCCCGCGGCAAGCACCATGTGCCACCGGCCCTCGCGGGCCAGAATGGGATATTTATTTTCCATATATTATTTGTAACCGCAGATTAACGCAGATGGTTTTTATATTTAACCATCTGCGTTTCACAATATTAGTTTTTGCTTTTATCCACGATACGGGTTGCTTTGATCCACGGCATCATGTCGCGCAGTTTGCCGCCGACCTCCTCGATGGGATGTTTGGCCGCCTGGGCACGCATCTCGGGGAAACGCTTGCCACCGGTTTCATTCTCGGCCATCCATTCCTTGGCGAATGCGCCGGACTGGATTTCCTGGAGAATCTTTTTCATCTCAGCCTTGGTCTGCTCATTCACGATGCGCGGACCGCGAGTGTAGTCGCCGTACTCGGCGGTGTTCGAGATCGAGTAACGCATGTTGGCGATGCCGCCCTCGTACATGAGGTCCACGATGAGCTTCAGCTCGTGCAGGCATTCGAAGTAGGCCATTTCCGGCGGATAGCCCGCCTCCACCAGTGTCTCGAAACCAGCCTGCACCAGATGCGTAGCGCCACCACATAACACCGCCTGCTCACCGAAAAGATCGGTTTCACACTCGTCCTTGAACGTGGTCTCGATGATACCGGCACGCCCGCCGCCGATGGCCGAAGCATAGGACAGCGCCACGTCGCGCGCCTTGCCGCTGGCATTGTGTTTGACGGCGATCAGACACGGCACGCCACCACCCTGGGTAAAGGTTGAGCGCACCAGATGGCCCGGACCCTTTGGGGCGATCATGATCACATCAAGATCAGAACGCGGCTGGATAAAACCAAAATGGATCGAGAAACCGTGCGCCACCGCCAGCGTGGCGCCTTTCTTCAGACTTGGCTCGACTTGCTCCTCATAGAGCTTCTTGTGCTGCTCGTCCGGCGCCAGAATCATGACCAGATCGGCATCCTTAACCGCGTCCGGGATGTTTTTGACCGTGAGGCCCGCATGCTTCGCCTTTTGTACTGAATTTGAACCTTCACGCAGCGCCACCACCACCGATACGCCGCTATCCTTCAGGTTCAGCGCATGCGCATGCCCCTGGGATCCGTAGCCCACGATGGCGACTTTCTTGCCGCGGATAAGCGAAAGGTTGGCATCTTTGTCATAAAAAACTTTCATAATTAACCTCTAAGATTTAGAAACCACGGATGAACACAGATTAAGAATAAAAAGTTCGATATTTTTTATCCGCGTTCATCTGTGGTTTAAAGATTTATATCAAACCCGCAGACTCTTCTCACCGCGAGCAATACCGGAAACGCCGGAACGCACCACCTCAACGAGGTCCGCGTGGTTCACGGCCTTCATGAAGGCGTCTAGCCGGCTGCTGGTATCGGTCAGCTCGATGGTGCAGGTCGTTTCGGTTTCATCGATGATCCGCCCCCGATAATCCTTCACCAGCTGGCTGATTTTACCGCGTGCCGCCCCGCTCGCATTAACCTTGATCAGCAACATTTCGCGCTCGATATGCTGTCCTTCCGTAAGGTCGACCAGCTTGACCACGTCCACGAGCTTGTTGAGCTGCTTGGTGATTTGCTCGATGACGTCTTCCGAGCCGCTGGTCACGAGTGTCAGGCGCGACAGGGTTTCGTCCTCGGTGGGCGCTACGGTAAGCGATTCGATATTGTAGCCGCGCGCGGAAAACAGGCCCGCCACGCGCGATAGCGCGCCCGACTCGTTTTCCAGCAGCATGGAGATCGTGTGACGCATTACGGTCTACCTACTTCGCTTCGCTCCGTTCGTCCGGTCATTTAAGTCTCCCTACTTCGCTCGCTCCACTCGCTTCGTTCGTCCGGCCATAAACTATGCCAGTTCCCGATCGGTTGGTACGACAGCCTTGCAAGGCTTCAAATGCATCTCGTGTTGGCCCTTGCCGGCTGCGATCATGGGGTAGACATTCTCGGTCTGATCAGTAATGAAATCCATAAACACCAGGCGATCTTTCATCTTAAGGGCTTCCTTGATCGCGCCCTCCACGTCGCCCGGCTTCTCAATCTTGAGTCCGACATGTCCGTAGGCCTCGGCCAGCTTCACGAAGTCCGGCAGCGCATCCATATAAGAGTGCGAATAGCGCCGGTCGTAAAAGAATTCTTGCCACTGGCGCACCATACCCATGTAGCGATTGTTGAGATTCACAATCATGATCGGCAAATCGTACTGCTTGCAGGTAGACAGTTCCTGGATGCACATCTGGATCGAGGCCTCGCCAGTAACGCAGGCCACCGTGGCTTCGGGGAAAGCGAGCTTCACGCCCATGGCCGCCGGCAGGCCGAAGCCCATGGTGCCAAGACCGCCGGAATTGATCCAGCGCCGCGGCTTGTCGAATTTGTAGTACTGTGCCGCCCACATCTGATGCTGGCCCACGTCGGAGGTAATGTAAGCGTCACCGTCGGTGATTTCGTAAAGCCGCTCGAGCACATACTGCGGCTTGATGAGCTTGCTGTCATGGTCGTAGTCGAGGCAGTTCATCGCGCGCCATTTGTCGACCTGTTTCCACCAGGCCGTCAACGCCTCCTGGTCGGGCTTCTTGTCCGAGGCCTTGAGAAGCCTGATCATCTCGCGCATCACGGATCCAGCCTGACCCACCACCGGGACTTCCACCGGGACGTTCTTCGAGATCGAGGCCGGGTCCACGTCCACGTGAATGATGCGCGCGTGCGGACAAAATTTGTTGAGGTCGCCGGTGACGCGGTCGTCGAAGCGCGCGCCGATGGCGATCAACACGTCGCATTCATGCATCGCCATGTTGGCTTCGTAGGTGCCGTGCATACCGAGCATGCCGATGAACAACGGATCCGTGGCAGGATAGGAACCGAGCCCCATGAGTGTGTTGGTGCAGGGATAACCGAGCAGACGCACCAGCTCGGTGAGCGCCGCCGAGGCTTCGCCCAGCACGATTCCGCCGCCGGTATAAATCATGGGGCGTTTGGCCACGAGCATCAGGTCCACCGCCTTCTTGATCTGGCCCGCATCGCCTTCGGTCACCGGAGCATAGGAACGCATGGAAACACTCTTCGGATACGCGTACTCAAACTTGTGCGCGGTGACATCCTTCGGGATGTCCACCAGCACCGGGCCAGGCCGACCGGTGCTGGCGATATAGAAGGCCTTTTTGATGGTCGCCGCCAGGTCTTTAACATCCTTGACCAGAAAATTATGCTTCACGCACGGACGCGTGATGCCAACGGCGTCCACTTCCTGGAACGCGTCGTCGCCGATCAGGCTGGTGGCTACCTGACCGCTGAACACCACCAGCGGGATCGAGTCCATGTACGCCGTGGCGATGCCGGTGATGGTGTTGGTCACGCCCGGGCCGGAGGTGACGAGCACCACGCCCGGTCGCCCAGTCGCGCGTGCGTAACCATCGGCCGCGTGCGCCGCGCCCTGCTCATGCCGCACCAGGATGTGTTTGACCTTGTCCTGTCTGTAGAGCGCGTCGTAGATGTGCAGCGCCGCGCCGCCGGGGTAGCCGAAGACATACTCCACGCCTTCGTCAGCCAGGCAACGAACAAAAATATCTGCACCCGTTAATTCCACAAAAACCTCAGGGAAATAAAAAACCCGCATACGCCCCAAACCGGGCGCGCGGGCCATGGCGATTGCCGGTTTAAAAGTGAGAAAGTACTTATAACTATCCGCAGGGTCAATAGTGACGTGCAGGGACGCACTAATGCCGCGAAAGGCATGGATGCCGAGAGCGGCGAATGCAGCATCTTTCGCGTCTTAAATTACTGTCGGCGCCAGCTGGTACGGCCGGCGGTATCCTCCAGAATGACTCCCTGAGACTTGAGTTCGTCACGCAAGCGGTCCGATTCGGCCCAATTCTTGTTCTTGCGTGCCTCCGAACGTCGGACGATCAGGGCCTCAATTTGCGCGTTGCTCAGGCTACCCGTAGCACCGCCACGCAGAAAGGCCTGAGGATCATGCTGTAAAAGACCGAGCACCCCGCCCAAGCGGCGCAGGGCCGCGCCCAACGGAGCGGCCGTAACCGAACCATCTTCACGCAGTTTGTTGATGTCACGCGCCAGTTCGAACAGTACCGCGAGAGCGCCGGGCGTGTTGAAGTCATCATCCATGGCGGCCTGAAATTTCTCCTCGTACTCCACTGCCGCCTCGGCCTCTCCGGTTGGGGCCAGGTCCTTGAGCGCCAGATAGAGACGGGTCAGGGCGGCCTTGGCGCCCTGTAAATTCTCGTCGGAATAATCGAGCGGACTACGGTAATGGCTGCCCAGAATGAAATAGCGCATCACCTCCGGCTCGAATTTCTTCAACACCTCGCGCACCGTGAAGAAGTTGCCGAGCGATTTCGACATCTTCTCCTGATCGAGGCGCACGAAACCGACGTGCATCCAGGTGTTGACGAAAGGCTCGCCGGTGGCGGCCTCGCTCTGGGCGATTTCGTTTTCGTGATGCGGAAACTTGAGGTCCATGCCGCCGCCGTGGATGTCAAAGTGACTGCCGAGGCAGGCAGTGGACATGGCCGAGCATTCAATATGCCAGCCAGGGCGGCCCGGCCCCCAGGCTGAATCCCATTGTGGTTCACCGGGTTTGGCGGCTTTCCACAGGACAAAATCGAGCGGATCGTCCTTGTCCTCGTCCACCTCCACGCGCGCGCCGATTTTCAACTCATCCAGGGTCTTTCCGGAAAGCGCGCCATAGGGCTCGAACTTGCGCACACGATAATAGACGTCCTTGTTTTTGGCGGCATAGGCATAATCACGCTTAACCAGCCGGGCGATCATGTCGCGAATCTGGGGCATATGTACGGTTGCACGCGGTTCCTGGTCCGGCGGGATCACGCCCAGCGCCGCGGCGTCTTCGTTCATGGCCTGAATAAAACGCTCCGTGAGCGCGCCGATATCTTCGCCGTTCTCTTTCGCCCGATTAATGATCTTGTCATCGATGTCGGTGATGTTGCGTATATATGTCACCGCGTAACCGCGCGCGCGCAGATAGCGCGCCACCATGTCAAATACCACCATGACGCGCGCGTGGCCGAGATGACAGTAGTCGTACACCGTCATGCCGCAGACGTACATCCGGATATTGCCGGGCGTGATGGGGATGAAGGTTTCTTTTTTCCGGGTAAGACTGTTGTAAATCTGGAGCATTAAAAGTTGCTATGGAAATAGTTTTATTCAATCACTGCACGTCACAATAAAAGCCTGAGCCCAACTGGCTGTCGGGCTCAGAGTTTATTCTTTTGCTCAACCTATTTATAGCACCTAACAAAATGAACATTGCCACGAACCCCCTCTCCCGGCGGGAGAAGGGATCCCCCATCACGCCCCCGGCTGCCAATACACTTCACCGCCATGTGTACAACGGCTCGTTCCCTTCTCCCCTGGCGGGAGAAGGGATAGGGATGAGGGGTAAGCCAAGGTCCATATGAAACGCCGCGCCCCTTATGCGCTGGGCTGCCAATACGCACTCAACACCGCCTGCACCTGACTGGGGTTCTGATCAATCGCCTGATCCCAAGTAATCCCCCCGTTGTTAGCCGAGAACT
>JACXTT010003953.1_pt1 | contig 22327 bp, 22 predicted proteins | sample 9270951 | NCBI WGS metagenome assembly JACXTT01 (sample SAMN15532306, study PRJNA645909) | rock metagenome | isolation source: weathered quartz diorite | place: Puerto Rico | collected 2017-06-21
GGGGCGCGCGACGCAACTAGCAATTCGGGAAGAAAGCGCGCGCGCGCATCATATTTTGCACAGGATTCTGCCGGCGCCAAACCCTCAGGAACGACGATGAAGGGTGTCGAGTTCGTTCCATGAGGAGACGAAATTGACAATAGCCATGAACCGGGTACCGCGGCCGCAACCTGCGCTGGATGAAGGACCTGCGCGTGGAACCAGGGTAACGCGCAACTTTTGGAGGTCTGTTGCGTCTAAACTACTTGTAATATAGCCTTGATTAGCTGTGAAACTGGCGAGCAAAGTCGGCGTGTCGATGCTGTCGCTTTTCGTGTTTGCTACTCCCATCATGGCTTGCGCTCTCCCAGCAGTGGCAATGACGAAGGCAGAACACGAGTGTTGCAAGCGCATGGCGCATGATTGTGGGAAGAGCGGAATGCCGCAATCTCACTCCTGTTGTCAGACCACAACAGCCCCGGATCATTTGCCTGCAATCAAGAATTCGTCGGATGTCACTTCGACCCATCTGTCCTTGATTCTTGTGTCAGCGCTGCCGCCGATACCTGCTGCTGCAATCACCACTGAGTTTGGCTCTTCCGCGTGGGCGTCAGATATACACTCGCCACCTGTTTCACCTCCCGTCTGCATCTCCGTCCTGAGAATCTGATTTCTTTCCTCTGATTCGATTACGCACTCGTGCGTCCGCACGTTCGTGCGCTGCGAAATTCTTGTTTCTGTTATGGAGGAAAGATGCAATCCATTGGCTCATCCCGAGGTTTTTTCGGGCGTACTTGTAGTTCATTCAGAGTAGCCCTTGTCGTTGGAATAATGGCCGCCAACGTTGTTGCTCAACAAACGCCAAGTGCATCCACGATGGAGGCACACTCTGGAGCGCTGACTTCTCTGCACGAGCTCGTGCAGGAGGCGCAACAGAAGAATCCCCAGATTGCGGTGTCGTTTCATGCCTGGCAGGCCGCGCGCGATGTCCCGAAGCAGGCTTCTGCATTTCCCGAGACTCAGGTTTACGTACAGCAGTTCGCTGTCGGAAGCCCCCGGCCGTTTGCTGGCTACAGCAATAGCGATTTCGCTTACATCGGATTTGGCGCGTCACAGGACATTCCCTATCCGGGTAAGCGGCAGTTGCGTGCCCAAGTTGCCGAACACGAAGCTGACTCTATGGAAGCGCAGGCCGATTCGGTCCGCCGGATAGTCATCGGAAACCTCAAGATGGCTTATTTCCAACTGGCCTACATCCAGCAGACGCTCGGGGTTCTACTGAAGAGTGATGATCTGTTGAATCAAGTGCAGGGAGCGGCAGAGGCACGCTATCGAGTAGGCCAAGGCAATCAACAGGACGTTTTGAAAGCACAGCTCCAGCACACGAAGATCCTGCAAGAGATCGCGCATCACCATCAGCAGGAAGGTCTACTGGAAGCCCAGATCAAGCAGCAGTTGGGCCGTCCGCAGGATTCCGCGGACATCGTCGCTGAGCCTCTGAGAGCGAGATCGCTATTATTCAGCGCGCCCGAACTCTTTCAGAAAGCTCGCGAACAGAATCCTGACCTGCATTCAAAGCAAGCCTCAATTCGCCAGCAGGATAGCCAAGTGGAGCTGGCCCACAAGAATTTTCGTCCGGATTTCAACGTCCAATACAACTATCAGCACACCAATGGCGACACACGCGATTACTACATCGCGACCTTTGGCGTCCGGTTGCCCAATCGCGGGCGACAGAAGGCGGAGTTGGCGGAAGCGCAGCAGAGCCAGCTGCGAGCGCAACGAGAGTTGGACTCGGAATCTCAGCGCGTGCTGTCGGAAGTACAACAACAATATGTCCGTGCCAAGACTTCAGAAGAGCGTCTGAAGATCTACAGTGATGGGTTAGTACCACAATCAGAAGCCACATTTCGTTCCGCCCTCTCCGCATATCAATCGAATCGCCAAGATTTCGAGAGCCTGCTTTCGTCGTTCCTTGATGTCTTGAACCTTGATCTGGAATATCGCAGCGAATTGGTGGAGCACGAATCGGCGCTGGCAGTGTTAGAACGCCTCACGGGAGTGGATGTGCTATGAACGAGAGCAACCTCAGAACGAATGCAACCGAAGGATCAAATATGACCCGTGCAGAAGACAACAAGTATCGTCAGGCATTTTGGATCGCAGTGTCCGCAGTCGTAGTGCTTGCCGTCGTGGCCTCCATTTTGTGGTGGCGGTTGAATCACGCGGGAGCGATGTCACAATCTGGCGCCGGGTCGGCAAGGGACTCTATGCCGGGGATGGCACAGACTTCGTCCACGATCGCGACAGATTCAGAACCAGAATCAGCAGGCGAGATGCAGGCCAGCAACATGCAGGAGACACCACTTGCTCCGATCCAGCTCACGCCGCAGCGGATGCAGAGCATTGGCATTGTGCTGGGTAAAGTTGAATCCAAGTCCGTCAGTTCCGATCTGCGCTTCTACGGCAATGTTCAGGTGGATGAGCGCAGGCAGGCTTATGTGCAGACCCGCTTCGCAGGGTGGATCCGCAAAGTTTATGCCGATGCGACGGGCAACTTTATCGGCAAGGGCCAACCCTTGTTCACCATCTACAGTCCCGACCTGGTCGCAACCGAGCAGGAATATCTGATCGCGAAGAAAAACTCCGAGTCCCTGCAACAGAGCAGCGTGAGCGGGGTCGCATCCGGCGCGTCGTCACTACTCAATGCGGCAAAAGAAAGACTGCTGCAATGGGAAATCTCTCCTGCTGAGATCGAAAAACTAGACCAGAGTGGCAAGCCGATTCCCGACCTCACCATTTATTCCTCGGTTTCCGGTTACATCACCGACAAAAAAGCGCTGCCCAACATGTACGTGCAACCGGAAACGATGCTTTACACGGTTGCAGACCTCTCCGATGTCTGGGTGCTAGCGCAAGTTTTCCAAAGCGATGCGGGAAAAATCAAACCAGGCGATCCAGCAGAAGTCACGGTTGACGCGTATCCCGGTCGGGTTTTCAACGGGCGCGTGGAGTACATCCTTCCGCAACTGGACATGAACACACGCACGCTTCCCGTGCGTCTCGTGTTTCCGAATCCCGGCCTCAAGTTAAGGCCAGGAATGTACACGAACGTCCGTGTCAAATTGCCGATGGGCCGTCAACTGGTCGTTCCGGCCTCGGCTGCATTTCATTCGGGAACTAAGAATCTGGTGTTCGTTTATGGCGGTGAAGGCAGCATCGAACCGCGCGAGGTTGAGTTCGGTTTACAAGTTGGTAACGAGATCGTTGTCAGTAAGGGTCTTAAAGCTGAAGAGCAGATCGTTACCTCCGCCAACTTTCTGATTGATTCTGAAGCACAGTTGCAAGCGGCAGCCGGCGCCTTCGTGCCTCCGCCTCCTGGCGCGGGTCAAGCAGCCTCCATGAATGCCGCGGCGCAACAGCAAGCTAATGCTGAACTGACGACTGACCCAAATCCTCCGCGCAAGGGCAGCAATATCATCCGCGTGAAGCTAACGAACCAGGACGGAACCGCAGTCACAGGAGCGAGCGTGACTGTGACTTTCTACATGGCTGCAATGCCAGCGATGGGAATGGCCGCAATGAAGACGGTGATCAACGCGACCGATAAGGGCGGCGGGATGTACGAAGGCCGAGGCGAACTTGGGTCGGGCGGGACGTGGCAGGTCACGATCCGAGCCCAGCAAAACGGTCAGGCCATTGCCAACAAGCAACTCACGGTAAACGCCACGGGAGGTATGTAATCATGATCTCCCAAATCATCGAGTGGTGCGCACACAACCGCTTCCTTGTCTTCACGGGCGTACTTCTTCTGACGCTAGCCGGAATTTGGTCCCTGGGCCACATCCCGCTAGACGCGTTGCCGGACATTTCCGATGTACAGGTGATCATCCACACCAACTGGGAAGGTGAACCTCCCAACATCATCGAGGATCAGGTCACATACCCAATCGTCACCGCGTTGCTTGCCGCGCCCAGGGTGAAAGCTGTGCGGGCACAGACCATGTTCAATGACTCTTATGTCTTCGTGGTCTTCGAAGACGGGACGGACATTTATTGGGCGAGATCTCGGGTCGTCGAATATCTGCAAACCATCGCAGGCCGACTCCCGGCGAACGTTCATCCCGCGATTGGTCCGGACGCGACCGGAGCTGGCTGGGTCTATGAGTACGCGCTGGTGGATCGCAGTCACCAGCACAGCCTGGCCGACCTGCGAAGCCTCCAGGACTGGCATCTGCGCTATCAACTAGCAACTGTTCCCGGTGTGGCAGAAGTTGCCAGCATCGGCGGGTTCGTGCGCCAGTACCAGGTAAATCTCGATCCCAACAAGTTGCTGGCGTATGGTATTCCACTCTCGACCGTGATTGATCGTGTGAAGTCGAGCACGAATGAAGTCGGCGGACGAGTTTTAGAGCTAAGCGGCACACGCTACATGGTTCGAGGCCTCGGCTATCTGAAATCCCTGGATGACTTGGCAAACGTCCCCGTCATGGCGAAAAACGGGACGCCGGTATTGCTCAAGGATTTGGGCACCGTTTCCTTTGGTCCAGACATCCGGGAAGGCGTAGCCGAGTGGAATGGCGAAGGCGAAACGGTTGGTGGAATCGTCGTCATGCGCTATGGCCTTAACGCTCTCAACGTAATCGACGGCGTGAAGAAGAAGCTAGCGGAAATCAAAGCATCGCTGCCGCCTGGGGTCGAGATTGTCTCAGGATACGACCGTGGCGGACTGATTAGCGAATCGATCAACACTCTGAAGCACAGTCTAATCGAGGAAGCCATCATCGTTTCGCTGGTCATTATTGTGTTTCTGTTTCATTTCCGCTCCGCATTGATTCCGATCCTTACACTTCCCATCGCGCTAGCGCTCTCGTTCGTTCCCATGTACTACCTGAACGTGAGTTCCAACATCATGTCGCTCGGCGGACTGGCACTGGCCATTGGCGTGTTGGTGGATGCGGCCATCGTGATGGTCGAAAACGGATACAGGCATCTATCGGAGCGGCAAGCCGCTGCTCTTATATCCAAAGATGGCAGGAGTTTCTCGAACGGGCCAGCTCTCGACCAACAAAGAGACCTAGCTACAATGAAGCACTCGAGGAAGATTGAGGAACGTGAGAGGGTCCGCACTCTTATCGACGCCGCGAAGCAGGTCGGCCCGGCGCTATTCTTCTCTCTCCTCATCATTGTGGTCTCCTTTTTGCCGGTTTTCCTGCTGGAAGCGCAGGAAGGGCGAATGTTTCGCCCTCTGGCCTGGACGAAAACCTTGGCGGTGGGCTTTTCGTCATTGCTGGCCATCACCCTAGTTCCCATCCTGATGGTCATCTTCATTCGGGGAGAGCTGCGGCCTGAGTCGGAAAACCCAATCTCTAGAATTACGCAGGCCCTGTATTTGCCCGTCTTGCGGCTTTGCTTGAAATACCGCAAAACGACGTTGCTGTTGAACCTAGCGTTTCTGTTGGTGACGTTTCCGTTGATGTTCAAGCTGGGCAGCCAGTTCATGCCGCCACTGTTTGAGGGTTCGTCGCTCTACATGCCGACTGCACTCCCTGGGATTTCGATCACCCAAGCCTCACAGCTTTTGCAAGAGCAAGATCGAATCTTGAAGTCCTTTCCGGAGGTTGAGACCGTATTCGGTGCGGTCGGCCGATCCGACAGCGCAACCGATAACGCTCCGCTCGACATGTATGACACCACGGTGATGCTTAAGCCACGTGAGAAGTGGCGACCGGGGATGACGTACGAAAAGCTCATCGGGGAGATGGACGCAAAGTTGCAGTTTCCGGGTCTCACGAACACTTGGACCATGCCGGTCGAGAACCGCCTCGACATGGCACTGACGGGTATCAAGACGCCCGTGGGAATCAAAGTACAGGGCAGCAATCTTGAGCAGATCCAACAACTCGGCGCACAGATCCAGCAGATTCTTTCCGGTTTGCCGCAAGTCCGCTCGGTTTTTGCCGAGCGGGTCTCCCAGGGATTTTACGTGAATGTCGAGGTCAACCGTCGAGAGGCGGCGCAATATGGGCTGACGATCGCGGACGTGCAACAAGCCGTGGAGTCGGGCATCGGCGGCATGAACGTTGCCGAGAACATTGAAGGGCGCAAGCGTTATCCCATCAATGTTCGTTACCAACGCGATTTCCGTGACAACGTCCAGGAACTTAGCCGGGTGTTGATCGCTACACCCTCGGGTGCACAGATCCCGATTTCAGAAGTGGCCAAGGTTTCGTTCGCGCGCGGCCCGGCGATGATCCGTGACGAGGATGGCCAACTGACCGGCTACATCTACATTGATCTCAACACGACCGACTACGGTGGCTTCGTCAACCAGGCGAGCCAAATGCTCCGCCAGAAGTTGCAACTGCCCGCGGGTTACAGCTATCAATGGTCCGGTGAATATGAGTTCCAGCTGCGGGCGAAGGAACGTCTCAAGATCATCTTGCCAGTCGTGTTCTTTTTGATCTTCCTCCTCTTGTACATGGTTTTCCACTCTGTCGCCGAAGCCATGGTGCTGATCTTTCCCACGTTCTATGCGATGACGGGAGGACTCATTCTGCAGTGGCTGCTTGGCTACAACTTCAGCGTTGCCGTGTGGGTCGGGTATATCGCGCTGTTTGGCATCGCCGTGGAGACCGGGGTCGTAATGGTCGTGTATCTGCACGAATCACTTGATAAACGGATTGCTTCAGATCGCCCGCTTACAGAGTCCGACATTCATGAGGCTGCTATCGAGGGGGCTGTGCAACGGCTCCGCCCCAAGCTGATGACAGTCTGTGCCGTACTCGCCAGCCTGATTCCTATTCTTTGGGCGAGCGGTATCGGCTCCGACGTGATGAAGCCGATTGCCGCTCCCATGGTAGGCGGAATGATTACATCAACGATTCATGTACTGATTCTAGTTCCGGTTTTCTTCGTGTTGATGAAAGAACGGGCTCTGCGAAATGGCACGCTCAGGCCGGAACCGGAGGATTAGTGGAGGTCAGTGCATACCCCAATGCCGCAAGAATGGGGACAAAGTAGAGAGACGAAGGGAGATCGGGCCGTATGACAGGGGATCGTTTTCCCTCACAAGCCGCTTGACTCCGTACCATACTACGGGGTTTAGACTGCTTTCAGGGCAGCAGGGAACCGGATATGGAGACACTCACGATCGGCCATCTTGCGAAACGAGCCGGGATGAACTTGGAAACCGTGCGCTACTATGAGCGGCGTGGTCTGTTATCCAAGCCGCCACGTAGCCGTTCTGGTTACCGGTTGTATCCCGCGGAAGCTGCGCGACGCCTAAAGTTCATCCAGCGCGCTAAGGAACTTGGCTTTTCCCTGCGAGAGGTCGGGGAACTGTTGTCTCTTCGAGTTTCGCCTCGAACCAGCCGCGCAGAATTACAGCAGAGGGCCGAAGGGAAGATCGCGGACATACGAGCCAAGATCCAAAGCCTTGAGTCTATTGAAAACAGCTTGCGGAAGCTGACAAAAGCTTGTGGCGGACGCGGCCCGGTTTCGGAATGTCCTATTCTCGAAAGTCTCGATCGAGAGGACAGATGAGCCGCGCATGGAGACAGCATTTGTGGGCAGCACCAGGGGTGGGGTTTTCGCTGCTCCCCAAGCTCGCGTGTCCGGCCTGCTGGCCCGCATACGCAGGTCTTCTAGGTTCAGTCGGCCTGGGCTTCCTGGTTTCTAGCGTGTACGTGCTGCCTCTGACCGTGGCGTCCCTGCTTCTCGCACTCGCGGCATTGGTGTTTAGGGCACGGCAGCGCAATGGATATGGTCCCTTCTTTCTCGGACTGGCAGGAACCGCGGCTGTCCTGCTGGCCAAATTTGTGTGGGAATTAGGCCCCACTGTGTACGGCGGAGTTGGCTTGCTGGTTGGCGCTTCGCTGTGGAACGCCTGGCCGCGACGAATCAAATCTCGCGACCTGGAACCGTGCCCTGGCTGCGAATCAGAGAGAGTTGAATGAACTCGAATTGGGTTGGAGAATTTTTTATGAACACAAGGAAGAAGATTGAAGTATTCAGCGCAGGTTGCACAACCTGCAAGGAAGCCATTGAACTAGTCACGCGGCTTGCCGGTTCTTCCCACGAAGTCGTAGTCCATGACATGAACACATCAGAGATAGCCTCAAGAGCCAAGAAAATGGGGATCCGCAGCGTACCCGCTGTGCTGATTGATGGCAAGCTTGCTTCGTGCTGTGCGGACCGCGGCCCCGAGGAACGAGTGTTGCGAGCCGCGCTGGAATAGTTGGAGTGTTCCCGTCGCGGGCGGCTCAATCGAGCCGCCTCCGTGCACTCCCGAGGTTCCAAATGTTTGAGCGCACAGCGAGGAGCCAGCTGACAGCAACAGTGAGGAGCCTCAGAGTCGCACCAGCTTTGATACTCTCCTGTCATGCTTGATGTCGCGCCAAACCGCCAGGCCATCGCGGAACGCGGAAAGCGGTTGGAATATTTCACGATTGTATGGAACAGCCTTGAAGGGTTGGTCGCAGTGGTGGCTGGCTCTATTGCGGGCAGCATCTCGCTCGTCGGTTTCGGACTGGATAGCTTTATCGAGGTGACATCTGGAGCCACACTGCTATGGAGAATGGCAGTCGATCGAGAAGAGCAAACCCGAGAGAGGAACGAAAGACTCAGTCTCGAAGTTGTCGGAGTCTGTTTTTTTTGGCGTTGTCAGCGTACATCGCATATGAGTCTCTCGCTAATCTTTTGAGCCGCAAAGCCCCTGAATACAGCATTCCTGGCATCATCCTGGCATGTATCTCGTTAGTTGTGATGCCGATTCTGTCACGGGCAAAGAAGCAGGTGGGGAAGGCACTCGCTAGCAGCGCCATGCACGCCGATGCCAAACAGACGGACTTTTGTGTTTATCTGTCCGCGATTCTGCTGGCAGGCCTCCTGCTCAATGCGATTCTAGGCTGGTGGTGGGCTGACCCGGCTGCCGCCTTAATCATGGCACCTATCATTGCCGTCGAAGGTTTCGCGGGATTGCAGGGCAAGACTTGCCCCGATGCTTGCTGAGTCGATCCGCCGTTCCTGTCAGTGTACGTTGCGCGGTACGTCGGGGTTCCGCGGCCGGCTGAAAGAGACGTGTATATAGAAGGAGTTGGCGGCAGGTGATCGCTGCGAGAGGGCGGTGACGGAGTTGTGTCGGGGTTGAAAAGAATCGTTGCAGGTTTTCAGCTTGAGTACCCACAATCGGGAGGGTGGAGGGCGGACGAGTCGTCGGCGGCTAATCGCTTATCAACCGGCAAGTCGGCGCGCTCTCACATCCCGCATGGGCGGTTCACCGAAAAGGCGTTTGTATTCGCGAGTGAACTGACTAGTGCTCTCGTATCCGACTTCGAGAGCCGCCCTCGTAGCATCCAGCCCCTCGACCAGCATTCTCTCCCTCGCGCCCATTAGTCGAAGCTGTTTTTGATATTGCAGTGGACTTAGGGTCGTCACCGCCCGAAAGTGATGGTGCAGCGTTGAGATACCCATACGCGCAACTGACGCGAGTTGCTTGAGGCGAAACGGTTTCATGTAGTTGGCCCTCAACCAAGTGAGGGCCTTCGCTGTTCCACGGCCCGGTTCACCCAATCTCGCAATCGCGCGTAAGCGCTCTCCTTGAGGATATTGCAGCAACCGATACACAATCTCGCGGTGGATCAGATTGCTAAAGAACGGTATCTCCGCGGGGGTATCAAGCAAATCGACCAGCCGAATACAGGGCTGCAGCAAATCGCTGCTCGTCTGCCCCATCGGGCCAGGACGGATCTGAGACTGGCCATCGTGTGCTTTGAATTCTTCACGATCGAGAATTTCACGTACGATAGCCAAATCGAGCTTAAGGAAGAGTGCGAGAAGCGGTGCCCTTTCACTTGCTGCGACGATCTCGCTCACGAGAGGCACGTCGACTGAAGTCAGGAGAAATGTCGATTCATCGCAGAGGTAGGTTTTCCTGCCGAGTACGACTCGCTTTCGTCCTTGAACGATGACCGCCAAGCCGGTCTCGTACTCGGCAGCGTAGCAGGCAGTCGGCGCCGTTAGCCGATATAGCGTGAGACCCGGTATCGCTGTGGCCTGTTCTCCGTGCATTCGAACACGGGCAGCAATCTTGCGAGCCAGTTCAGCCCGCAACTCAACCACTCCTGAAACTCGATTTGCGCTCATGGTTGTCCGTCCGGTCACTATGATAAGCGTCCTAGTTCAAGCTTAGAGTACCGCCAACACCGGAGCCAATACGAGTAGAACCGTGAAGTTGCGACAAGAATAGGCAAGAAATCGGCAGGATTGGGATAGTGCAATACGACGCTTCTGAATATATTCGCTGTGTGCTCGATCAGCTCCATCCCATGGGACCTAGACAGCATACGAGGTGAATCATGAGCAGAATATCCGCAGAGAGAATGGCAAAGGCCCAGGAACAACTTAAGACGATTTCCCCCGAAGACCACGCCAAGGTCAAAGCTATCGCTAATATCGTCAGGCCGTTACGAAGCTTCATCTTCAAGACTCCCGATGACCATGGAATGACTGGGTGGCACGATCTCGTGATTCCGTCAGATGACGGCACTCCCCTCGAAGCCTGGTACATCCCGGCCAAGGGCGGCGAGAGCAATAAGCTCATCATCTTCAACCATGCTCTGCCCATGTGTCGCGCTGGCTTTCCGGGACACTTTGGCGAACCGTGGAGCAGCTACGATGGTGTGGAGATCGACTTTGTCATTCAGTACAAACACCTGACCGATGCCGGGTACAACGTACTGACCTATGACATCCGAAATCATGGCAACAGCAGCGCTGCGAACAACGGCATCTCCGGCATCGGTCGTTGGGAGTGGCGCGATTGTGTTGGTGTGAAGAAGTACGTGGACAATCACCCGAGGCTCAGCAAGATGACGGTTGGACTCTACAGCCAGTGCATGGGCGGCAACTCGCAATACGAAGCCATCGCCAAGCACCCGGAGTTATTCGCGAACGTCAGGTGCATGTGCAGTCCGCTGGTGCCTTCGATGTCGGCTATCTTTCAGGCGTTCTCGGAGCTGCAAGGAGTCGCCCAGTATCAGGAACTAATCGATCTGGAACTGCTGAAGATGGGTGCGTTCCCGGCTGCCGAGATGACACCGCAGCTCTTTGCGTCGAAAATCACGATGCCTAACCTGACGATTCAGGTGCGGGACGATGCGTGGACTAAGAACCCGGAAGATGCGCAAAGGACCTTCGATATGCTTGCAACAAAAGAGAAAGAAATGATCTGGGTTGAAAACACGACGCGACGCTTCAAGGATGGCTACAACTACTTCGGCAGGTATCCGGAAAAAGTCCTCGCCTTCTTCGACAAGCACATGAAACACGCAGTTGATCGCAAGAAGGGTGCTGTCGAGGAAAGTGCTGTCGCATAGGACCTACGATCCCCGTTTCAACACGAACAGATGCGTATTGGCATTCTTGGCTAGGACTTATGGCCAGCAAACTCAATTCTATATTGCTCGAGCTGGCCATGATGTGATTTCAGCTATTTGCGGACTCCCGAAAAAATGGACCCTAGCCAACGATGTCGGCGCACACACGCGAGTAGGAACACTAGCAGACAGGACGCCGGGCTAAGGATAGGCGCTTATGTGACCGCCGCGACGGGGCGGTGAAGTTTCGCTAAGCAAGTACTGCGGTCGCCCCACAAAGGGGAGTGTAATGACGATGGTCAACGGCGCCAGAATTAATAGGTAAAGGAAGCGCTAACGTAGGACTTCAGCGGAAACCCCGTGATCCGCTTGAATGGCGAGCCTTCTCCCGGAAGCGCCAGCGTCTCCACTGTCTGGCCGCCGTATCCGCTGGCTATAAGAGTGTTGACACCGATGTCGAAGCCCTTTGACGGAAAGGGACGGATGATGGCGCCTCGAAATTCGCGAACCGGTACTGCAGTGAATCCATCGCCCAGGGGTTTACGTCCAACATCTTCATATTGACCGCGGGCAACTAGGTGAAACGGCAGTTTGTCCAACGTTGCGAGGATACCCCAAATCTGCCGCGGAGCCTCTGGCGTAGGCTCACCGGTGAGGCGATCCCGCGCGTCTGCCTTCGCGAACAATCCTTGCACAAAGCCAAAGCTGAAATTGCGGCGTGCGCTGAAGGTCAACGATTTCACAATTCCGGGCCCTTCGTCCTCTTGCAGCCCTGTGTCGTTGGAGATACGGGCCAGCTGCTGCGCGGTGGTGACATGAGCCAGGGTTAGACGCAGCTCCGTTTTTCGCGACGGTCTTACTAGCCACTAACTGATAAGCGCGCGCCTTCGCCACAATCGTGCCGCCTTGAACTGCAGTCGTCCGAGCTATCCAGACTAAAAGCGAAGACAGCGCTTCGTGATCTGGATGACGACGCACCAATGATCCGTTTCTGGCACAGACACATCACCGCGAAAGCGCAACGTCATGTGTCGGGAGATGCGCCGGTTATCCGTTTCTGGCAGACGTCAATGGGCGAGCGTTTCTATAGCTACGTTCAGTGGGTCAAGGTGCCCCTCGATGGTGTTGATGACGTGCCTGGGTTCATCAAGCCCAAGACCGACAAAATCTCGACCCGGCTGCCCGACGCTACCTTTACCGCAGAGGAATTACGGAGTGAACGTAGCGTTTATGACCCGTTCCTCATTGTTTGTCATGGCGATGAAAGCTATTACGTCGAGGTCTGGTCCGAGTCAGATTTTGAGCGCCGATACACCTGAGGAATGTGCCGACGACTGACTGCCGAAACTACGGCAAACACTAACAATCCACCAGGTTGCGAAGCCTACATGTAGGCTCACATGCGGTAGAAACTTAACGATCAATTACTTCGAAGGAAGCAGCCGGGGTGGGCGTGCTGCCCCGGTCAATCCCCGAAATCCTGGACGCACGCGATGTATCGGACGAGGGTGCTTTCCCAGCGAGCGAACCATGATTCCAGCGCATCTGGGTGCTTCCGTCTTCGCGCCCGGCCTCAACAAAGACCTCCAGCCCGGAACTCGTGGCTGCAGCGCGACATCAGCTCCCAGGAAGTCTACGGGCTCGACTTCGATGCCTCTTAAGAACTCCTTCTCGGATCCTTAGTGTGGCATGGTATGGAGGTCCAGCGAATTAGAATGAGGCGCGATCTTTAGATTGACGGCCCCAGTCACAGTTTCCAAAAGATGGGTTAGATCTACTGCAAACCTTCTACGTAAATTCAGGCATTTCCAAGTCTTACCGTGAAGGGGATTTTGGGCCGGATTTTGGCGTAGAAGCCCGGCCAGGTTGTTTATCGCAGAATAGATGACGCCCTGCTTTTCGATGATTAGGTTGTGGTTGCAGAGGTGGAAGAATCCTATGGTTTCCGACACCACGCTCCCATCAGAGGCATCACCCCGACGAGACTCCCTAGCTGGGCTTGTTCTTGATGCAGACGCTCGGCGAGTGTGTCGACCCTCACTTCAGGGGCGGTAGTGATACCCACCCGTTCCAGCCTCGGCAAGAGACTTCGGACTGTATCCGCAACGAAGGAGAAAATCTCGGAGTCTGGAGAGCAGTCCACTAGAACCTCAAAACTGAGCTTCGGTGCGGGGAGGCCCACCTTAGCAAACAGAGCAGGCAGGCGCAATCCGATGTCGCCGTCCAGTCCGCTGGTCTTAACCATCCTGTGAAGCCAACCGATGACTTGATCAAACAGCGGGAGCTTGGGAAACGAAAAAGCCTGCGCGAACCAGGGCTCCTGAAACGCGACGATTCCGCCGGAACGCACGTGTTCGGTCGCGGACCTCAGCGCCCTTTCGGGGTCATGCTGGTGCAGTAGTACGCAACGACTGAGTACGGCGTCGAAAAGATCGCTGGCCCGGAAACCGTGGAGATCGCAAACGTGGAACTCAACGTTGCTAAGTTTTTCCTTCGAAGCCCGGTGGCGCGCTCTTCTCAATGCAGAGTCATCCAAATCGATCCCAATGACATGGCCGCCGGGGGCCACCATACGCGCAGCCAACAGGGCTACATCCCCAACGCCGGAGCCCACATCGAGCACCCGCATACCGGGGCGCAAATTCATTTCTTCCAGGAAATGCCGCGTGATCTTCGAGATCAGACGCCCTTGCCACTTCAAGCGATCATGCTCGGCATCTGTCCTGCCGAGCATATATTCGGATTGTTCCAGCGCATGAGACATCGTGTATGTTCTCCGCATCGAAATCGTATCTTGTCACGACCCGGGGGAAAAAACGAGCCCCCGTCCTACGGAAAACTGGCCGGGCTTAGAACAGGCTTTGAGAATTCAAGTTGCCGCACAAACTCCGAATTTAGATAGTGCTCTTCGAGTTCACTCGAGCGGACCAGCCGGCGCAGCACAGGTGTGGTGACATAGGTCGAAGCCACCGCCATAAGCACCAGCATGAAGAACACACTCTTGGGTATAACGCCGAGTTCCAGCCCGATGTTGATGACGATAAGCTCCATCAGGGCCCGTGTATTCATCATTACGCCGATCATCGAGGCTTCCCGCCAGGGCAGGCCATTGAACCGTGCGGCCAGCCAGCAACCGCCGAACTTGCCTACAAAAGCTGTGAGGATGACGAGTCCGCACATGAACCATAGTTCGGAACCCGCCATGGTGCCGATGTCGGTGCGAAGACCGGTGTAGGTGAAAAAGATCGGCAGGAAAAACACGGTCACGAAATCGCGCAAGCGCTCCTGCACGGCCTGTCGGAATTCGTGCTTGTCGTAGAGCATGGCGCCAAAGACAAACGCTCCAAAAATGGAAAAGATTCCGATCAGGTTGGTAATCATGCCAGCTACCATGATCATGATTAGTAGCGATGCCAGCGCGCCAAGGGATAGCTTTCCCTTGTGTTCCCGCATCTGCCGTGCGGTCCATTTCGTGAGCAGCGGACGCACTCCCCACACCATGCATACCGCAAAGGCGACGACTTCGAGAACCATCAAACCGAGTTTGACTGGGTCCAGGCTCGAGCGCGCGATGGCAGTCACCAGAGCCAGCAGTACCCAGCCCGATGCATCGTCTGCGGCGGCCGCGGAAATGGTCAGGGACCCGATCCGAGTACGGTTGATGTTTAGTTCGACCATGATTCTTCCCAGGATCGGGATGGCAGTGATCGACATGGCTACTGCCATAAACAGCGCGAAATTCAACCAATTTCCGCTCATGCCGAGAGCAGAGTGCATCCAATGAGCCAGTAGAAGCCCGAGGCCGAAGGGGAGAAGAATTCCAGCCATTGAAACGGACAGGGCGGCGCCTCCGTTATTGCTCAAGTGTCCAAAATCGAACTCGAGGCCGATCAGGAACATTAATAAGATAAGGCCGATCTGGCTGATGATCGCGAAGATCTGCCCCACCGAAGGGTTGAACACCATCCCGAACAACTGAGGGAACATTCTTCCGAAAAAAGAGGGACCCAGAATCAGACCAGCGGCGATTTCTCCGCAGACCAGGGGCTGGCCGATGCGCCGGAACAAACCGCCGAAGATCCGCGAGGCCGCAACAATCACAATAAGTTGAACGATGACGACGAGCAAAATGCTCTCGGTGTGACCGCCTGTGGGAGACATGTGTTTGATCCTCGTGCGGACGAATTTTCTGATACGTCTTCGCACTATGTACTTGGAAGGAAAAGTTGGGTTGTCAATGCCCTGTAAAAGTCTTGTTATTTCGCCATGAACAACAACGGCGAGAACGAAACGACTTTTGGATGGCGTGAGATAGTCACTGCTCTGTCAGCGGCGAAGCATCAATCTTCAGTGACGAGTTTTTTACACACTCTTCACAAGCCGAGGACAACTACTGGATGTAAGCAGACTATTCTCTGGTCCACCAAGCAACAGTTGCAGAGTTGGGAAGGTGCTCATGGAATATCTTGTAATTGGGGCGGGGCCGGCGGGCTTGCAGATGGCGCACTTTCTTGAACAGGCGGGCCGCGACTATCTCGTTCTGGAGGGTGGTTCCGCAGCTGGAACATTCTTTACTACATTTCCTCGCCATCGCGAACTCATTTCTACCAACAAACGGTACACGGGGAGCGATGATACGGAGTTCAACCTGCGGATGGACTGGAACTCTTTACTGTCGGATGATCCGGCTCTGCGATTTACACGTTACAGCGAACGTTATTTTCCGCCTGCCGACGAGATGGTGCGTTATCTGGGTGACTTCGCAGCGGCATTTCACTTACGTATTCAATATGACACTCGCGTCACCCGTATCACGCGCGACGGATGTTTCCACGCGACCGACGAGCTGGGAAACGCCTATGAGGCTCAACGTCTGATTATCGCCACCGGCATTTCGAAACCCTATGTCCCTTCGATTCCGGGCATCGAGACCGCGGAACTCTACCACACAGTCTCGGTAAATCCTCAGGATTTTGCGGGCCAGCGAGTGCTCATCATCGGCAAGGGAAACTCGGCTTTCGAGACCGCGGACAACCTGATAGAGACGGCTGCCGTAATCCACGTGGCAGGCCCGAATTCAATACGCATGGCCTGGAGGACGCACTATGTCGGTCATCTGCGCGCCGTCAACAATAACTTCCTCGATACTTACCAGCTCAAGTCGCAGAACGCGTTGCTGGATGGAAGAGTCGAACGTATTGAGCGGAGCAGCGATTCATATGTGGTCACGGTGAGCTTCGCACGGGCGAACGAGGTTAAGAGAAATCTCCGTTATGACCGGGTCATCGTATGCACTGGCTTCCGTTTCGACCCCTCAATCTTCGCTGACGAGTGCAAACCCCAGCTCACGATTGGGAACCGCTTCCCGGCGCAGACTTCAGGATGGGAATCGACCAGTGTTCCCGATCTTTATTTTGCCGGGACCCTGATGCAAGTGCGGGACTACAAGAAATCGACAGGAGGCTTCATTCACGGATTTCGCTACGGTGTTCGTTCTCTCCATCGCATGCTCGAGAAAAAATATCATGGCCAAAACTGGCCGCACCGCTCGTTGCGCTGGGAACCGCAAGCGCTCATGGAAACAGTCCTAGCACGCGTAAACCGCTCCTCAGCCTTGTGGCAGCAGTTCGCCTTCCTCTGCGATCTGATTGTCGTTGATGCCGATGGTGGCGCGCGCTACTACGAGGAGCTGCCGGTTGACTACGTACATGACGGCGACTTCGGAACTTCCGACTGCTACTTCACGATCACGCTCGAGTACGGCCTCGATCACGACAAAGTCGATCCGTTTGACATTTCTGTAGCCCGCATCGCGCAGGACGACCCCGCGCACTCGCACGACGCGCGCTATCTTCACCCAGTGGTGCGGCTCTGCAGGCGAAACGAAATCGTGGCAGAACATCACGTGGCCGAGAATCTCGAGAACGATTGGACAGGGCCGGCGCACCGCGCTCCTCTGAATGACTTCTTCGCTCGCTGCATTTCGAACAACGAGTTGGCCGCCCCGGCTGCGGTCTGAGGTGAGACAGGCGATGCCAGCACTCTCAGTGACCGATATAGAGCGCGAGGCGAAGCTGCGGCTCGATCCCGCAGTGTACGACTACTTCGCCGGCGGAGCTGACGACGAGATCACAGTGCTCTCGAACGAAGCGGCGTTCGCTCGCATTGGTCTGCTGCCACGCGTGTTGCGCGGCGCAGGGCCGGCGAACTTGGAGGCCACAATTCTCGGTTGCCCAATATCGATGCCTGTACTGATTGGCCCGACTGCCTTCCACAAGCTCGCGCATCCCGAAGGCGAACGCGCCACCGCGCGTGCCGCCGCGACCGCCGGGACGATCATGATTGTTAGTATGGCTTCCACGGTTGCCGTCGAAGAAGTGGCAGCGGCCGCTCGTGGTGCAGAAAGTGGCGCAAGCAACCTTTGGTTTCAGATTTATATCCAGCCCGACCTCGGTTTCACGGAATCGATCGTTCAACGCGCTGAGGCTGCCGGTTGTTCTGCCGTCGTGGTCACCGTCGACTCTCCAACGTTTGGACGGAGGAAGCGCGACCTGCGCAACGGATTCAACGACCTGCCCGCCGGGATGTGCTGTGAAAACCTGCGAGAGTCCGGAAATGGCAACGGTCACGGCAAGGCGCGGCAGATTATTTTTTCTTCTGATCTCTCCTGGAAAAGCATTGAGTGGCTGCGCAAGATGACTGAACTGAAGATTGTGCTTAAGGGCATCGTGCACCCGGAGGACGCGAAGCTCGCCGTTCGACACGGGGCAGATGCCGTGCTGGTTTCCAATCACGGTGGGCGGCAGCTCGACACTGTCCCGGCGACAATCGATTTACTTCCAGCAATCGTAGATGCCGTTGATGGAAGAATTCCGCTACTGCTCGACGGAGGAATTCGTCGCGGAACTGACGTTTTGAAGGCTCTTGTACTCGGAGCAAGTGCCGTCGCTATCGGCCGTCCGGTGCTTTGGGGGCTCGCGCTCGATGGAGAAGCCGGAGTAGAGAGCGTGCTTGAGATGTTGCACTCCGAACTCGAGCGCGCGCTCACTCTCTGTGGGTGCAGCTCGCTTCGCGACCTTACGCCCGGATTGCTGCAATTCCGTCCAGTGGAGGAACCATGCCCACGTGGATCAGTCTAAGTCTGGGGTTACTGATCATAGTGAGTCTTCCGTACTGGCTGCCGACGGCGATTCTCGCTCTGCGAGCGCACATCTTTACCGCCATCAATGGAGAAGAAGGAATTGCGATTCCGGGCAAGCTCGTGGATGCTGCTCACTTCAGGCAGGTGTATTCGCATCCAGCGGCCAATGGGAGGAGCCGCGGAGCTGCGTTGTCAGACTTGTTCTGGTATTGGCTCTCTCCCGGGCCCGAGATGCATCAGGAGCACATCGAAAACGGCGCAAAGTACGAACAAGTTGAGCGCACCACACGCCGCATCCTGGGCATCTCGAAGAAAACGGCGGAGGAGCTGGCCAGACGCTGTGTCTCTCGGGTGCTAGACAATCAGGGGGTGCAGAAGGCGAAGTTGGTCCGGCTGCGTGATCTCATTATGCCGGCGTGGGCTGAGTTCTACTACGAACTCGTGTTTGGCCTACCCTGCCCGCCGGTTGCGAGAGAGCTGATTGTTGGTAATGCCGATGATGTCGTGACAGCGCTCAAATGCTGCGGCTTGCGGCACATGGAGAAACGTCAGCGTCTGACGAGTTTTCTGATCAAAAAACTGCAAGCCGGCGAGCTGCTGCATGTGCTTCCCGAAGGGCTGTCGATCAAGGAACGCGCTTTTTATCTGCAGGGCGCATTTTTCAATACCGCGGTGGTGCAGATGTCCGAGGCGATGGTTCATCTGTTCATGGCAATTGCACAGCACCCCGAGGTACAGGCGACACTTACCTCAAACCTCGAAGACGATCGCTACCTCGAGCACGTGATTGCCGAGACGTTGCGTGTCTATCCGCTCTTTGGGATCTCACATCGCATCGCATCGGAAGACATTCCAGTCCGCGATGGCACTGTCATTCCCAAACACTCCGTTCTCTGCTTCAATCATGCCGAGTTTCATGGGGCCAGCTTTCAGGATCCGGATCGGTTTGATCCCAACCGCTGGGAGAAGCTCTCCCCGCACTATGAGAACTACATCCCCTTCGGGGTCGCAACGAATCGGCCCTGCCCGGCTTCGGGTTTAGCACCCGTAGCCATGAGAGCTGTGGCGCGTGAGATGCTGAAGCGCTTCGCCTTGTTTTCATCGGCCTCTCACATCCGCTCCATTCCCAATCGTGGACCGTGCCTGCTCGTATCTCGCCGGAGCAAATATCATCCGAATCTCCGTCGAGCGTTGCTCCTCTGGCTGCGTCTGCGGGATCATTGGGAGGACGTGTGGCGTAGTACGATGCAGCTCGTTCTGGGGACTTATATGGTGTGGGATGCCCGCCGGCAGAAGCTTTGCCAGCGTTATTTTGAGGCGCAACATCCCGCCGAGGACAACTTCACTCTACTCAGTACAGCGAACCGAGAATCAGTCGCGTCGCGGTGCCCACATAGCTTCTCTCCCCGGGCTCAGTAGCAAACCTTGCGCATCGAAAAATCCGCTCGGGATGCGTCAACGCCAGGCGAAGACCCACGGGCGCGCCGTAATCGAAGACGTAAATCGCGTAGCGTTCGAGGCCGAATAGTCTCTGTGAAGGAGCCTATGGCCGTGGCCAGGTGCTCAAACGTGTAGTGGAACCGTGTGCGGTCAGGCGCTTCGGAGAAGCCGAATCCCGGGAGGTCGGGTGCGACCACATGGTAACGGTCGGCCAGAGCCGGAATGAGGTTACGGAACATGTGCGACGACGTCGGGAAGCCGTGCAACAGGAGTATGGTTGGGGCGGTTTTCGAGCCGGCTTCGCGATAAAAGATCTTGGAGCCGTCCACGATGGCATGTTGATAGCTAGTCATAATGTGCCTCCTTAGAAGACTTGGCCGGGCGGCAACCTACGATGGGCGCCGTCCCAGCAACGTCTCGCGTATTCATGCCATCAGATTGTCTAACCGATAAAACGATTCGTTATCGGTGTTATCATTTATCGCGGTCGAAAATATGAGCCGGGTTGGGACAATTGATAGTTCGGACTGGAGGGACGGGTTCCTCTTCGTGGGCAACCAGCTGGCTCTGGATTTCCTGAACACGCGTCCCGTCCAGAACGGCGAACCCATGGAGTTGCTGCCTGATTTCAGCGCGCTCTTGAGCTGGTTTCAGGCTGCTGAGCTACTCAGTGCTCGCGACGTGGCGAATCTCCTGCAACAGTGGGGAAGATCGGCCCGAGCTCAGCGCACCGTGAAGGCTGTTCGTGAGCTGCGCGAGAAGCTGAAGAAGGAGGTCCTCGCTTGGGAACCTGGCGGGGCAGTGCATCCGAAAACAATAAACGAACTAAATCGCCTGATGGCGGAGCATCCTATGCTCACCCGGCTCACTGTAGCAGGCGGAGTTTCCTCGATGGATCTGTGGTTTGAACCACGCCAACCGGAAGACCTGTTTGCCCCGCTGGCAGACAGTTCGGCTAAGTTGTTCGCCACTGTGGATCGCAACCGCGTCCGCAAGTGTGCTAGCTGCGTCGGGCATTTTTATGACACCAGCAAGAAAGGAACCCGACGCTGGTGCAGTATGAAATTGTGCGGGAATCGTCTCAAGGTCGCAGCCTACGCGGCTCGGCAACGCCAGCGTGTTGACGGGTAGGCTGGGAATGGCGCCAATTGGAAAGGAAAAACACAACACAACAATTCTTCTGTGTTTGTGGCAAGTGACATCAGAGTGTGCAAAAGGGAAATTGGCGCGCTTCTCGACCCCACACGGCGGGAGCAACTTTCATTCGTCTTGCGCATCAACTGTAGGCGTGTGGTTGGTGGGAACAATGAGGAATTCAATGATTTTCATGGTGTCCCTGCTCTGGCTGACAGCACGGGGGTTGACATCGGGGTCTGTACCGGCGCACGGGTTGGAGGATCGCTCTCCAATCCTGGTTGAACTGTTCACCTCGGAGGGATGCTCGAGTTGTCCCCCGGCAGACAGGCTGCTGCAGGAGCTCGACCGGCAACCCATTCCCGGCGCAGAACTCATTGTCCTCAGTGAACACGTCGACTACTGGAATCATATCGGCTGGAAGGACCCGTATTCTGCACCCTTTTATAGCGAGAGGCAAGGCGCTTATGCCAAGCGGTTCGGTTTGGACAGCGTCTACACTCCTCAAATGGTAGTGGATGGGGCGACCGAGTTCGTCGGCAGCGAATCTGGGCTGGCGGAAAAGGTCGTGGGGAAGGCCCTGCGGACACCGAAGATTCCTGTACATTTGTCGTCAACCTCGGCGGGCGCCTCGAATATATTGCAAGCCCATCTGGAGACTGGAACGCTGGAAGCCTCCGGTGCAGGAGAGGCAGATGTGTTGGTCGCGATTGCTTTGAACCACGCCGAGTCGCAGGTTGCCGCAGGGGAGAATGCCGGACGCCGGCTGGCGCACACAGCCGTGGTCAGAAGTCTCACGAAAGTGGGTTCGCTGCGACCGGGCCAGGGCTTCGTGAAAGATGTTCAGCTTAAGCTGGAGCCTGGGGCTGACCCGGGTAATCTGCGGTTGATAGCAGTTATTCAAGAAGCTCGGCAAGGGCGGGTACTGGGAGTGGCCTCGCTACTCGCAAGCACGAAGTAGGACGGATCATCAGTCATAGTGGGTCAGAGCGCGAGATCTAGCTAGCTAAGCGGATCGTTAGGGAGCGAAGCTCCTCATCTTCAGGAGTCTCGGAATATCTGGAATGCAGCTCGCCCACCTGGGAGGGAGGGCGCGACCGACACCGCGTGCGGAAGGGGTTATCCCAGGCGGATGTTAGAAGCGCGCGACGCGGGATTAGGTAGCGGAAGGAAAAACACCATGTCAGAAGTCGTATATGTTTCAAGCGTTCGCATTGAACGAAAGGTGGGGCCTCTGCGGGTAGCGCATCTCCCG
>JACXTT010003954.1_pt1 | contig 22320 bp, 12 predicted proteins | sample 9270951 | NCBI WGS metagenome assembly JACXTT01 (sample SAMN15532306, study PRJNA645909) | rock metagenome | isolation source: weathered quartz diorite | place: Puerto Rico | collected 2017-06-21
GCTTTTTGTGTGGGGGGATCCATGGTTAGGTTGTTGGTGGAAGGTGGGGAGAAAAGTTTTCCGCACGTCGTCCTTGAACTGGCCGTGCGAAGCGATATGGACGATGGAGAATCGGCCCTCCTTCAACTCGTTTTTAAAATTGGGCAGCACGAACTCGCCGTTCAGCAGGAGCATGCCTGGATAGAGATTCTGTATGGCCTGGAGTTCCTCGAGCACATAGGGGAGCGGAGGGTAATTTTGCACGGACAGGGTCAGGCCGACCGAGAGCGGCTTGAATGCGGACCGGCTGGGCGGTCTCGGGTCCGTCAGACTGAGGGCCGGGGTCACCGCGATGGCGTACTTGCTGACGAGAAACTGCTTTCCATCATGCAATGCCGCCATCGGGATAGTCCGGAGGGACCCGTCCGGCACGAACACCAATGTGTCAACCGGCGAAGAAGCGAGGAGCGGCTCCAGCGGGCGAATGAGCCAGTCATACAACTGCTGTGCGTGCGGGACATACTCCCGGGTCGTCCGTTTTTCCACATGCCGGCGGAATGCTCTGACCTCCTGTATGAGCGTTTTTTCTCCGACCTGAACTGTCACCTGCCTGAGCCGCCCCGCCAAGCTGACTAGGAGTTCCGTCCGGTCGTGAAAAATAATCGGGTAGATCACCGCCGCCGTCCCGGATACCTGTTCCACCGACATGCTCCGCGCCTTGGCGGCCTCCACGCACTGGTCGCGGAAGTAATCCCGCAGTTCCGTTACCTTGAACGCTTCAACGGCCTCCATCGCTCCCTTGAGGAACGGCTTCGCCTGCTCCGGCTCCGGGAACGAGGCGGCCTCCTGAAGCAGCAGGTCCGCCAGTTCAAAGAAGACCGGCCCAACCGACTCGCGGAACGACGACGGCCCGCTGCGGGAAGCCGCCAACAGCTCCGGGCGGATGGACTCGAGAGCCATCACCGCCCGCCGGTATGCCTCGATCGCTTCGCCGCGCTTGCCCTGCGCGTTCAGCAGCCGTCCCGTCTGCCAATGCCAGCGATACAGCGCTTCAGGCGCGACCACTTGCTGGCCCGCCATCACGGCCCGGCGAGTGAGGTCCAAGGCGTCCGCGTACCGTCGCTCCGTTTCGTAGAGGGAACCCAGATGGCCCAAAGCATAGGATGTCGCCAGTGGATTTTCGATCGCCGCAGCGACCTTCACCGCTTCATCAAGAGAGCGGAAAGCTTGCAGCATCAGCGCGCCGTTGGTTCCCGGGAGGTGAGGACGCAGGTCCTTATAAGCCAATCCGATGCTCACCAGGCTGTAAGCCTTGTCGTACGAATCTTTCAAGGTCTGTACCTGTTCGAGAGCCTGGTCGAGCCGGTCTCTTGCGTCCTGATGACGGCCACTCTGTTGCGATGCTGCAGCAGCATTGATAAGCGCGCGCGCCACCAAAGCGTGGTTCTTCGTTACCCGGCCCAGGGAGAGGCTTTCCTTGTACTCCTCGATGGCCTCCTCGTACTTTTTTTGCGACGCGAGCAAGTTGCCTTTGTCATTCAAGATAGAAGCAGCGAGACCGGTGTTTCCGACTTCCTTGGCCAGTTGCAGGCCCTCGTTCAAATACTGAGAGGCTTCCTCCGGCTGACCTGAGACTATATAGAGAGCGCCAATGAGTCCGTTGGTTCTGGCCAGCCTCGACCGCTCCCTCGATCGTTTGACAAGAGACAAGGCGGACTGGAGGCTTTGCAAGGCCTTGGCATAGTGGCCCATAGCCTGATAGGCCTGAGCGAGAGAGATAAGAGCTTCGCTCTGCTCGTTGAGTTTCCCCGCTTGTTCATACAGTCGGGCCGCTTGCGTCCAACCGGCCGCCGCATCCTCGAAGGCGCCGCGTTGGTATGATTTGAGCGCCTGGGCCATAGGCTCTTCCAAAGCCGACGCCGCTACCGCTGCGACGCCAGCGTCCCAAGGCAAAAGCCACGGGCTTCCCGCCAAAACCAATAGCAGGAGCAGATAAGGCGCAAGCGTCCTTCCCGTCATGAAGAACATCCAATCGCAATGGGAGCGAGGATCAAGTCCGATTCCACAAAAGTCCGCCCGATCCGGAGCTCCGGAACATCCGGGACCACGGCCAAGCGGGTGCTCCCCGGACTCTCTACATAAAGCGGACTGGGCAACAAACCGCCCGGCTCCAGGGGAAGGCCGTCGCGCCCAGCTTGCACGAAGCTGCTGTATTGGCTTTCCTGGAAGCGTGCGGCGCACCGCGCCTGCAACAGCGCCGCTGCTTGGACAATCTCCCCTGACAAAGGGGCCAGGGTACCGCTGAGTCCCGTCACCGGCGCCTGGATGCTCACCGTGCCGCTGATGCCGAGAGTGGAAGAAGCGCTGACCACGCTGAACGGATCAGCCAAGAATACGCCGGCCACGATGAGGATGTTGCCGCCGTTGCCGCCGAAGGCATTGGCAAGAATCTGGCTGTTCTGCAAGATGACGAACTGCGGGTCAATCGTGATGTTGCCGCCGTTGCCGGTCCCGCCCTGCACGCTGGTTGTGATCTGACTGTCAGTCAACTGCACCAAACGCCCGACCTGGATGTGGATGTCGCCTCCATCGCTCTGTGTGGTCGCCGTGGAGATGGAGCTATTCTGCATCACGAGGGAGTCACTGGCCATAATGTTGATATTGCCCGCGTTGCCCGTACCGAAGCTTTGGGCAGAGACGCTTGAACCATTGCTCAGTTGTACCTGAGTAGCTTGCAATGTGATGGTTCCACCACTTCCCGACCCTGGATCAGTTCCAATCGTGCGACTGAGGATCCCGCTTGGTTGACCATTGCTCAAAGTGCCGGAGATGGAAATCGTGCCTCCTGCGTTTATGGTGATGTTGCCGCCTTGTCCGGTGCTGCTCGTGCCGCTATTGATCTGGGCTCCACTACCCATGGTCAGTGACCCAGTCGAGATAGACACGTTTCCGGCATTGCCACATGGTCCGGAGCAATTTCCACCTATGGTTAACGTGAAGATTCCGCTCGGCTGAATGGTTCCAAGGGAAAAAAGCGGTTCCGGGGAGAAGCTGCCTGTCTCGCCCGACATCGAGATCGAATCGGTCGTATGGATCGTGACATTGCCGCCATGTCCACTGGTTGCAGTGGTCGTATTGATCCGCGCCCCACCGGTCATCTCGAGTTTCGGTGTAGTAATCACAATATCGCCGGAATTACCTGCACTGCCGAAGGTCCCGAACGAGTTGCTGAAGAGACCACTTGGGCGATCAGCGCCGGTGGCTCGTGATAGGTCAAGATGATCGGTGGCGATGATGTTGATGGAACCCGCATCGCCATCACCGCCGGTACTGGAAACCATACTGCTTCCTGTCGATAACTCGATTGCCCTCCCCGTAACCGTGACCGCCCCGCCCGGCATAAGATTCGTACTTGTTATAACCTGTGAATCAGTGGCTGTCAGTTGATCGGTATTGATGGTGATGGACCCGCCGCGTTGGAATCCCTGACTGCTCACTTGAGTAGTGTCCAAGTTGATGTCATGCACCGAGATGTTGATAGTGCCAGCTTGCCCGGTCGCGTTTGCGAAAGAAAAGGCGTCCGTCACAATTGCAGAAAATGAGGACTGGAGACTGTCGGCCGATATAGTGACGTTGCCAGCGGATCCCGTGACCTCTTCACCGAACAAATTAGCGAGAAAGGTCCCAGTGCTGATAAGAGTGAAATCTATCTCCACGCTTCGTGCGTTAATCGTGACATCTCCGCCATGTCCAGGTCCTTCCGTACCACTGTCAATGAAAGTGGCAAAGCCATTGAGACTACCGGTCACCTGCAGATTGCCCGTCGTAATACTGACGTTCCCGGCTCTTCCGGTTCCTAACGTGTGAGAGTCAATCAATGTCAAAATATCAAATGTGTTCGAAGCGACTGTCAAATTAGCGGAGGAAATCCGAATCTCTCCTGCATCGCCGGAGCCGAACGTCCTCGCTGTCAACGCGGAAACGGTATCGTTCGAGATCAACATGTCGCCGGTAACATTGATGTCGATCGCAATCGAAGCGCCACTGGTACTGACCGTATCGGCCGATAGGGTGGCGTCTACAATCATCAACTGCCCGCCTCGGATGACAATCGTCCCGGCCGCATCGGCGGAAACGTCGACCAAGGCGCCGCCCGAAAGATTGATCGTTCCCATTGACGTAAAGGAGTCGCCGTTGACGTTCGGCCCGTATTGCATGCCTGGAAACAAGACCTCGCCGGCGGACGCGGCGCTCACCAGGTTGATCTGACCGCCCGGCGTGCTCAGCGTGCCGCCCGTCATCGTGATGTCGCCCCCCACCAAAGAAATCGTCTGGCCATCGGATACGGCAAGATTGCTTCCCTGAACCTCAATGCCGCCGCGCGGGTTGCCGGCCAAGATGGAACCAGGATCGTTAGTGGGCAAGAATCCGAATGCGGCAACCGGTGCGCTCGACAGCAACGCATCCGCCGCTGCATCCACTTTGGCATTGAACCGCACATTGTCCGTGAGCCGGATGTAATCGGCCGTGCTGACATGAAAGGACCCGCCGATGTTCAGAGAGGCATTAGGTCCGAACACCACACCGGCCGGGTTGATCAGGAACAGATTCGCATTGCCGAAGCCGGTGGTCTGGATGGTGCCGAAGATGTTCGAGGCGCTGCCGCCGGTGACGCGGCTCAGGATGTTTGTGGTGGGAAGGCCGGTATTGTTGAAAAAGTTGGCGGTGTCGCCCGTTCCGACGTTAAAGAGGCCGAAGCTATGAAACAGGTTAGGGCCGTTCCCAGGCCTGGTCCCTCCGGTAATCGTCACAACGCCGCCGGAGATGGGAGAAACTGCAGTTCCAAGTCCGCTGGAGGTGATGTTGGTCGTGACCTGGGCGAGGCCGGCGTCGGCAAGGCAACACATGAGCATGATGCTCGCCAGAAAGAAGGCTCTGTTCCTCATCAGCACGCCCTCCTTAACGTCTGAAACGCCTCAGTCGCACTGTCTTACCACCTAAATCAAATGCAATGGCCATGCCCTCAGGCGGTATCTATGCTATACCTCCTTCAGTCGAAGGAAAAGAGCCTACACCGAAATTTCAATGGCCAAAAGCGGACAATTCCGCCTCCTCGTCGCGTATCGGACCGGATACACCGAGTATCCGGTCCGATACGAAACTTCGCCTATTGCTGGCACTTACACTCGCAAAATCCACCGTTATTTACTGTCTGACATGTCCAAGTGGAATTAATCGAACTGCAATTCGGCTGATTCTCAATTCTGCAGACATTTCCTGTATTGCATGGGGTGCCCTGCCTTATCTGGCCGTTTGCAGGAACCGGGGGAAGGCAGCCCCCTGCTCCATCTCTACCTCCACCTCCAGGACACTGCACGTTTATGGTCTGGCAGGCAGGCAGGAGTGCAATCAGAAAAAAGAACAAGAGCATCGATCCCACGCGTACGACAGACCGGCTAGTTTTTAGCATTGGCTCCCTCCTTTGGTTATGTAAGTTGCGATTGTGCACATGTGCTTACCCTGCTCCACCCTTGGTTCGTCTTTTTGCCTCCGGAACAAGTTCCTCAAACACACGCTCAGCCGGCAGAGGAGTGCTTATTTTACCTTGCATCAACGGTGTGCCTTCTTTTTCTTTAAAATGCGGGGCCGGACCTATCGGGGTGATTATGAACTTGCCGTCCTTTATATCGCCCAAGAAGTATCGGTTGAGTTCTGGAATAGTGGCCAGAAACCTCATGGGCGAGAAAGCACCAATTTTCACGGTCTCGTCCAGGAGTTGGATGACTCCTGCTCGACCATACACTGTGGTGCGCCACGCCTTACCCGTCTTATGGTCAGGTCGAACTTTTGTCACTGTGAGTGAAGACCGGATTTTTCCATCTACAGTGACCGGATAAATGAACTCGTTTGTAGGCACCAACAACGTCGTCGGAGCCTTGTCAGGCCGAAATGCCAGAAGCTTACCGAAATCTATACGGACGATTGGGAAAGGCTTTCCGAGTTCGGTCTTCATATCTGCCGCCTCAGCAGCCGATTTGAACCCTAAGTCTCGGGCGTGCTTGTCATCTTTCGCAACAAGCCGTTCGAGTATTTGCTTGCCTACTTTTGCTTCATCGGTGGCTTCTTGGGGAGCTTCTGGCCCCACAAAACCAGCAGGTGGCGTGATCGGAGCTGAAGTGGCAGCATCTGCACACTGTGAGCCTCCAGACCCATATACCCATGGCATCGCAGCTATGAGAAGAGCAGCAACCCTACCCAGGTATCTTGTTCGCATAAGTCTCCTTCGTTGCACTGGCAAATTCTACTCAGGCGCGGGAGGCGCCGTGCCCGCTGGAGGAGAAATATTGTAATAGTCACCTCCGTGACCAGTGAGCGGGGGGGCACAATCTAGGTCATCTAAACGATACCGACACACATAGTCGATTTCTGCTTTGCTACTGACTTGGCTACCACCGATTTCGTGATCATCAATGAAGACTGTTTTCCTCCCAGTCACCGGATCTTCGTTATATCCTTCAACGACAGAAGTATGTGCAAACAATATCGGGTTACCATTCTCATCCTGAATCCAGTTTCCATTCACATCCCGAGCGAACCATTGCTTGTAGAAGATGAACGGACGACCGGGTACTCGTGATGCAGATTCTCCTGATATTGGGCAAATCTGATTTTGGACATCGGGCCACTTCAGTGGTTCGTTGGTATAATCATAGGTGATCGGACTCGGAAGGTTGTCAAATACGTACTTCGGCCAGCCATTTTCCAAGCATCGCGCATCGGACCCGGGTGCATTTGATGCGCAGCATTCGAAAGGGCAGCCAGTTGGTGCTCCTTTCCCGATGTCATAAAGCCGACACTGTGGGTAGAGCATCAAATGGGGTGGATCAGTGCTAGGAACTTGCCACTTCAGGTCAAAGAAATCCGTTAACACTTTTGCACTGGCCACCCAGCACCAAGAGCCCTCCTCTTGTACAACATCAGCAAGGTACAGGTATCCGGATGTACCTGAAGGTGAACAGTTTGCCTTTAGTTCTTTAATACCCAGCATAACCAGTACTGTATCCCAATTTACCTTGAGAGTGTCCCGATGTGACCAAATCCACAAACCACCTATAACAATTAATATTGTGATTAATATTGGCTTAAGAGTTTTGATGGCTAGATCTTTCGAATTCATGTCAGCGCCCCTCACAGCAAAAGCCTATTACGAGTCTCAAATTACCTTTCGAGTAGCGAAGAGATCATCTCGCTGTTTCAGCTCGATTCGTTGGCATCTAGCTTCCTCACAACACCTCCACCACCAACTGCAGATGCACGCCGGAGTCCTGGAGATTTCCGCCAGGCGTTGTGATGTGGTTCAGCGGAACGCCCCAATAGATTTCGAACCGGCTCCCTCGCATGATGTTCCAGATGACGCCCAGCCCGAGGCTTCCCAGTGTGTCGGGATCGGGGCTGGCGGCGTTCGTGTTCGTGCCGCGGCCGAAGTCAGCGAACGCCGCCGCCTGTACGACATCCTCGCCGGCGGCGGAGCGCCAGACCGCGTAACGAGCTTCCAGCGAGGCCAACTCTGCGTTGTCCCGCACCAGGGTGTTCTCCCGGTAGCCCCGCACGCTGTACCGCCCGCCGACGGCGATCTGCTCCAGCGGAAAGAGGTGGGCGTTGGAAATCTGCGCAACGAGACGCGCGATGAGCTGGAGCCGCCAGGGATCGAACCGCCGCGCCCACTGGGCCTGCGCCAGCCACGAAAAAAACCGGCTGTCCGCGCTGTCCGATCTCATGGTGTCTTTGCCTGTCGCCCCCAGCACATCCAAACCGACAGAGAGCCGGGAAAACGCCGCGAGCACCTGAACGGGGCTGCGCTGCACCCACTCCTGCGAGAATCGCAGCGCGCTCACCGTTGACCTCCCTCCCTGGCTGCCCGGCGTAAAATCATCCGTCGGCGCCCCCTGCAGAAAGAGCTTATTAGTCAGGTATTCACCCGTCAGCGCAAGCGCGAACTCCTGGCTGAGCGTCTTGTAGAGCGGATGGCGAAGCGTGATCCCCAGCACCTCCGACTCGCTCTTTATGTCAAGGGCTTCAAAGGTGGGATCTACGACGCGGAAATCGTTCTTCCGGTACTCCACCATGGCCGTCGTGTTCTGCGCCGTGAGCGGGAAGGCATACCGGGCCGTGAATTGCGTATCCACGCCGTGCGACCGCCCGTACTGGACGCTCATGACATCGCCGTGGCCGGTGAAGCTCTGGTGCGCGACGGTGAGCAGGCCGTGTTCGGCGCCGACCGACGGGGACAGGTAGTTGTTGAATTCGGCCCAGGCCTTGAGCGGGAAGTCTTCTGCCACCTTGACGTTCAGCACGCTTTGCCCGCGCGCGACGCCCGGCCGGAGCTCGGCATTCAACCGTGTGATGCCGGGGGTCTCCTGCAGGAGCAGCAACCGCTCCTGTAACTGGTTGATGTTCACCGGCGGCCCCGCGCCGAGGGCGATGCGATCCTCGATATAAGAAGGGGTAAACCATTCCGGTTTCGAGCCGGGCTTCTCCCCTTCCACCTCAATGTGGCCGAGCCTCCCCTCTATGACCTGCAACGTCACGATCCCCTCGGTGACCGCCTGGTCCGGGATGATCGCACCGGACGTGACATACCCGCTCTTGATGTAGAAATTCGTTACGGCGACACGAAGCGCTTCCAAGTCCTCTGTGGTCAGCTTTCGGTTCGCGTACGGAGCAGCCACCTTGGCCAACTGTTCCGGAGTGAAGACCGTACTGCCGATTATCCGGATCTCGCGCACGAATACACTGATGAGCGGTACCGGTTTCGTCGGCGGAGGAGGCGGTGGCGGCGGCAAGACCGAGCCGGGAGGCGGCGTCGGACGGATCTCAGGCGGCAGAGACGGCGGCTCGGCCGGGAACGGAGGCGGCACCGGGACCGGCGCCAGTTGGGCCCAAGCCGGTTGAGCGAGCAGGCAACTCAAGACGACCACTCCCCAGAAGAAGAATCCAATTCGCCCATTCATCGTCTCACTTGATATCCATCTGCTTGATCAAGCGCGCCAGATAGGTGCGCTGGAGGCCGAGCCTCTCGGCCGCCCCGGTCTGGCTGCCGCCGGCAAGGGCCAACGCGCGCCGGATGATCTCCCGCTTGTGGTGCTCGACCGCTTCATGAAACGGCAGGTTCTTGCCGCCGGCGTCATCCGCCGAGACATCCATCGGCTGCAGGGCGAAATCTTCCGGCGTGAGGACCTCGCCGGTCTTCAACACGACGGCGCGTTCGATCGCGTTCTGCAGTTCCCGCACGTTGCCCGGCCACGGGTAGGCCGTCAGCATCTTCATCGCGGCGGGAGAGATCCGCATCGCGGGCTTCTTCGCCTCCTGGCAGTACTTCTTGAGGAAAAACTCGGCGAACTGGGGGATCTCCTCGATGCGTTCCCGCATGGGCGGGAGCGTGAGCGACACGACGTTCAGCCGGAAGAAGAGGTCCTCCCGGAAGGCGCCGGCCTTGACGGCCTGCCGGAGATCGCGATTGGTCGCCGCGATCACGCGCACGTCCACCCGGATCGTTCGCGTGCCGCCTACGCGGTCGAACTCCCGGTTCTGCAGAAACCTGAGGAGCTTGGCCTGGAGGCCCGGCTTCATATCGCCGATCTCGTCCAGGAACACCGTCCCTCCGTCAGCGACCTCCAGCTTGCCCTTCTTCTGCGCGGACGCGCCGGTGAAGGACCCCTTTTCATGGCCGAACAGTTCCGATTCCAGGAGTTCCTCGGAGAGAGCGACGCAATTCACCGGCATGAAGAGGCGGTTTCGGCGCGTGCTCCAGTTGTGGATGGAACGGGCCAGGAGGTCCTTGCCGGTCCCGCTCTCTCCGAGCAGGAGCACCGTGCTGTCGCTCTGAGCCGCCTTTTGGGCCAGCTCGATGACCTCTTTCATTTTCGGGCTGGCTGCAACAATCGGATCGAGCCGGCTGTCCAGTTCGGATCGGAGGACCGCCACGGTGCGCTTGAGCTCCCCGCGCTCCAGAGTCTTGCCGAGCACGAGACTCAAGTATTCGTTGTCGAACGGCTTCGTGACGAAGTCGGTGGCGCCCTCCTTCATGGCCTCGACCGCCCGCTGGATCGTGCCGTGGGCGGTCATGACGATCACCGGCAGGTCCGGCCAGTCTTTGCGCACGCGTTTGAGGACCTCCATCCCGTGGACCTTTGGCAGCTCGATATCGAGGAAAATCAGATCAGGCGTGCTCGTCTGTTGAAGAGTCTCCAGGGCCGCCATGCCGTCGCCGGCCGTCATGACGTCATGCCCCATCGCCTGGAGCCGGTCACGCAGCACGGTGGCGATATCGGGACTGTCTTCCACCACGAGGATGAGTCCGCCCATCATCGCACCTCGGAGGCCGGCCCGAAGCACTGTTCGACCGTGTGCTTGAGCTGCGTTGCATCGAACGGTTTGAGCAGATAGGCGCAGGCGCCTTCGGCGGCGGCCTGGACGATTTGCTCCTTTACCGACATGGCCGTGACCATCACCACCGGCAAGTCGGGATGACTGTCGTGAGTCCGCCGCAACACTTCAAGCCCGTCAATTTCAGGCATTCTCATATCGAGCAACACGCCGTCGAACCCGCCCCGCTTGAGAGCATCCAACGCCTCACGACCGTTGATGGCGGTCTCCACCGTATAGCCGTAGGCGCTCATGCGATCCAGGAGGACTTGCCGGATGTCGGGGTCGTCATCCACCACGAGAATGCGCTTGCTCAAGCCGCCGTCTCCTTCGCGCTCGCGTGCCACACCATATCCGGAATGACGCAACTGCAAAGGAAGTGCCGCTACACCCTCCCGGCCTCCAGGACCGCTCATACATCCCGCCTCAGCCGCGCAGAAAATAAAATGGCTCGCGGAGCCGCCACGACTCCGGGACCATGCAATATCACAGCATTTGGGGACAGTGGCAGAGTATCATCTGCTCCTCTGAATCCTACAGATTCAGGCGTAGTGGTGAACTCTGAAGGTTCGGACTGTATGCCAGTATTTCGCTAGTTGTCAATAGCTTTCTGTATCTAATTAGATACTACCTGTACCTATTTCGATACTTTTTGACAGTGAACGCGGTGGGGCAGGTCAGAACTTGAAGGTCAGGCTCACCGTGAGCACGTGAGCCGTCGTCGAGTAGGACCCGAACGCCGTGGGGCCGAGACCGAGCGCACCGCCACGATTATTGGGATCGAGCGTGGAGCTGTCGATGGAACGCTTTTCGAAGAACGCGATCAGGTAGGCGACATCGAACGTCACGGTATCCCATTTATACCCCGCGCCGCCCGTGAGGGCGTGGATGTTCGCATTCGGAATGGTAGGGTCGAAGGTGTTATCGGGGATCGGCGACTCGTCGAAGAAATAGCCGGCCCGCAAGGCTACACGGTCGGTCGCGGCATACTCCGCGCCGATCCGATAGACCCATGAGTTCTTCCAGAGACGCGTGCTGACGCTGTCCAACGCCGTGCTCCCCACAAAATCCCGCTGGAGCGAGCCCACTGTCTTCCACCCTTCCCACTCGATATCGGCATTGATCGTCCAACGGGGAATGATTTTCGTCGAGATGCCGCCGACGATCTGGGGCGGCAGCTTGATGCCGCTGTGAAACCCGGCGGTGGCGAACCCGGTGAGCGACCCCAGCCCAAAGGCGCCCGGGCCGTTGATGTCCGCCTGACCCTTGAGCTTGGCTTGCAGTTCGCTCCGAAACTGCAGGCCGACCGACGTGGTTTCCGTCAGGTGATAGAGCAATCCGATGTTCCACCCGATCGGATGCGCGGTGAGGTTATAGGCGCGCAGCTGGGACTCGCCGTTGCCGATGTTGAATCTTTGCTCGAACTCGGCGGCCACGTCGGCGTACCGGACTCCAGCCGCCACTGAAAGATTTTTCGTGGCTTGGAAGGCTACAACGGGATTGTAAATGGTGGCCCGCAGTCTGGCATTCGTGGAGTCGAATCGGCCTTGCCAGTTATCCGGCCAGTCGACGACGATCCCGAAGGGGGTGAAGACCCCCAGGCCGATGCTGAGCCGTTCGTCCCACTGTTTGAACCGATGGGTGATGTAGAAGTGCGGTACGATTGGGAACTGATCCTGGAGTTGCGTGGACTCGCCGGTGGTCCCGCTCCGAAAGACCGTATCCAAATAGACGATCGAGGTCCCGATCATCACCTGCGTCCCGGGCAACTGGGTGATCCCAGCGGGGTTATAGAAAATGGCGGAGGGATCGTTGGCCTCCCCGGCGAAGGCGTTGGCCTTGCCGGTCGCGGCGGCCCCGTGCTCGGAAAAGGTCACGCCTCCGGCGAAAGCCTCGCCGCCCAGCGCAGCGGTCAGGATGATAACGCTTCCGGCGATTCGTCGCAGCATAGGCGCTCCAGGCAACGTGCAGTCAAAAAGTCGGGACACTATGCCCGCGTCGCTTATTAATGTCAACGCCTAGGCGATCCTTTCCTTACAGGCGGCCGGCTCTGAGAAAGAGTTTGTCGAAGGTCAGATAATAGGTCCAGGCAACAGCGGCAGCGATGACGCCCCACACGACGGCTAGGGGGGCCAGAGGCAGGCGCTTGTACCGCGAGATAAGCGAGATGAGCAGCCAGATGCTTTCAAGGCGTTTGTGCAGGAGCAGGCTCTTAAACCGGCTCCAGAGGGAGAGCGCGACAAAAGCTGCGCTCGCGACGAGCGCGAGAAAGGGCAAGTGGAAGGGCAGATCGAAGAGGTCCCCCACGGGAAGTATCGAGAACTCCAGGATCGGTTTGAGCTCGGGGAGGACAGCGGCGAGCTTGTCCGGAAACGGCACGAAGAAGCCCACCGTGATGGGCTCCCTGATCTGGAACAACGCGAGCGGCCACACCAGGATCTCATTCAGTGTGACGGAGGGAATCCAGGACCAGCCGGCCAGAAACATGGCCCCGGCAAGAAGCCAGGCCAGCCCGGACCAAGCATTCCCCAGCCGAAAGACCTTGAACGTCCGATTTGCGCCGACCGCCAGATGGCGCCGGAGGTCGGGGCTGCCGAACAGGGACCGGATGGCACCGAAGCGCCAGCGGTCCGGCGTCTCCGGAACCGCCGCCACGCCAGCCGCTGGCAATGCGAGCGGCACCACCGTCTTCGCAGCCAGGTAATAGCCGTGGTACATGAGGGCGAAGGCCTCGCGGTCGCTGAACGAGTCGAGGTCGGTCCTGATTTCCGCTACTTCGTTGCGCCACGGGAGCGGCGGCATCCCTCCGGGCGCGGGTGGGATCTCACTCTTTAGATGGAAGAACGCGCAGCCTTCGAGGTTGAAGCGCGCCTGGAGGTCTTGGATGGCGTCCGCCTGCTTCGGCGTGGGAGCCGGAGGCGGCAGAATCCGTTGGCCCAGTTGAAGCGCCCTCAAGTCCTGCGACGCTTCGAATCGGTCCAGCAAGCGTCGTACCTCGCTGCGACGAACCCTTTCCATAAGCACGTCATTGGCCCGTGGAATGACGCCGAACACCTTGCCCGAGATATCGCGTTCGAATTGGAACTGGCCGGATGCGTCGCTGCAGATGACGTGCGTGCATCCCTCCTCGAACAGCGCCGTCAGCCCCTGATTGTCGTACACGCCCCCGTCCACCAGACGCACTGCCTCCACGGTCCGGTCGTCGTACAGGTCGCGAAAGACCAGCGGCTGGAACAGCCCCGGCACGGCCGCCGACGAGCCGACGGCTTCCTCCAAGGTCAGTGCCTCCATGTCGCGATCGCAGGTGTCGGTGACGCGGCCGGCCATACTGGTCAGGTACAGGAGGGCAAACAGCGCCTCACACGACAGTCCGAACTTCGCCAGCGCGGATCCCAAGGTCTTCAAATCGAGGCCTTGGTGCCTGAGCCTTTCATCAAATTGGACGGCAGCGGCAGACCGCCCGGCGATCGGTCCCGAAGCTGCATCCCAGGCAAGATTTCTCAGGGCATACAAGTCCCGCAACGCCAGGGTGGCCAGGCTGCCGCCCCCGCACGCCAGCAACGCATTCCCGATCGGCCCGCCTTGTCCAAGGTCTCCAACGCTCACGCCTGCCGCAAGCTGGGCAGTTTCCGGTGTGAAGTGCCGGGGGAGCGGCTGGGTCCGGTGGTCGGCCAGCCACAGGCGCAGTTCTACGATTTCGGAGACCTCATCAAAGCGGATGAAGCCCAAGTCCGGGTCTCCCACCTCGCTGGCGGTAAACCGCCAATTGTTCCCCGTATTCAAGGTCGTCGCGTTGATGACCAGCATTGGAATCTTATACGGATGCGCGGCGTTGTAGGCCTCGCGTTGGGGGCACCACGGCGGGGTGATCTTGATGTCGCGGAGGGGGACGGACGACAGATTCAGGCCGGTGCACTGCTCCCATATGTCCCGGTAGAAGTAGCGGTTGTAGAGCGTCCCCATCCGTTCGGTCCGCGAGTAGTCCGTCAGGGCCATGCGGACGTTCTGGATCGGATCGGTCACGACGTGCGCGTCCGGATTGTGCTGGACGCCGGCCAGGAAGCGCGCTTCCAACCGGCCGATGAGTGCGATGAAATCAGCGGAGGTCAGCATCGCGGGCGCCGGGGGCGCCGGGGACGGCGCAGCCGGTGTCTCCAGTAGGTCTTTCAGCATCAAGTAGTAGAGGGCGCCGACGATCGAGCCGCCGGAGACCGTGGAGAGGACTTCAACTTTACCGAGGAGGTCCAGTTCGGCCAGTCTGGCCAGCACGCCGATGTGGAAGAGCGACGCGCGAAACCCGCCGCCGGAGAGGGCAAGGCCGAGCTTCATCGAAAGCCTCAGTCCATCGTGTTGATAACGAGACCGGTGAGGGGCTTGGGATAGAAATAGGTGGACTTGTGCGGCATACGGTCGCCGGCGCGGGCGACGTCCTTGACCTCCCCGATCTTGGGGGGATTGAGCAGCACGGCGAGCGCGCCGTCGCCGCGCGCCATCGCACCCAATACCTCCTCCTCATCCTTGATATAGATGAGGCGTTCCTCTTCCTGCGGCGTCATCCGCAGCGCCTCGCGAAAGACCAACCGCTGGAGGATCGCGACGTCCAGCCGTTCGTGAGCCGACATCCCCAGCCGGGACAGGCCCGCTGCATCCAGAGTCAGCACCTCATACCGAGACTCCCCGCGCACGATGAGTCCCATGACATGCGCGTCGGTCGTCCGCGCCGCATGGAGCGCGCTCAAAAATTTCGCCCGCGCCGGCGGCTCCGTTTCCTTCGTAAACGCAAGTGCCTCCGTCGTGAACGTCTCCGACAGGCGTTTCCGGAATTCAGCCGCGGGGCACGGCAACGGGGCTGGGAGCACGCGGTGCGTCGGAAGAATGGTTAGACCCGGATCGTCAAGATTCGAGAAGTACATCAGGACCCAGTCGGAGGGCAGAGATTCTCTGTCACCCGACGCCTGCCGTTGCGCGTTCCGGTACCGCAGCGCCGACTCGTACCGATGGTGCCCGTCCGCGATAAACAGCGGCAGCGGCTTCATGGCCGCCACAACCCGATCGAGCGCCTGCTGGTCGCTGACGGTCCAGAGTAGGTGCCGGACGCCGTCGGCGTCCGTGACGGCGAAACGCGGGCGCCCCTTCTCGACCGTCCGCTCCAGGGTCCGGACGATGGCGCCTTCGGCATCGGAATAGAGCGAGAAGATCGGGCTGAAGTTGCTCCGGCACGTTTCCAGGAGCCGATAGCGGTCGTCCTTCGCGGCGGCGCGGGTGTTCTCGTGCGGGAAAATGCGGCCGGTGCCGAACTCTTCCAGCTTGACCAGCGAGAGGAATCCGCGCATGGTCCGGGTCTGGCCGCCGCGCAGCCGGTATTCAACTGCGTACAGGTAAATCGCCGGCCGGTCGTCGCGGCGGAGGAGTCCGTCGCGCAGCCAGTCCTGCAGGAAACGCTTGGCGCGGGTGTACCGGTTGTCCTGCGGGCCGTCGCCGGGCTGTTCCTCGCCCAGTTCCAGGCGGATGATGTTGCCGGGATGGCGGGCGTACAGCGCCGCCTGCTCGGCCGCCCCGATCACATCGTACGGCGGGGCCACCACGGATGTGATGTCGCCCACCTTGGCTTGGTCATAGAGCACGCCGCGAAACGGAAGAATCTCCGCCATGATCTCTCCTCAAAAATACCGCGCGACCGTAAACCGATAGAATTCGACGCTCTCCCGCTCCTCGATGCCGCCTTTCTTGCGCGCGACCGAAATCTGCTCGTCCACCGAGGCGATCCCTTCGATGTCGGGAAGCAGCAGCCCGCGCTTGCTCCCGGACCTGACGATGACGCCGTACCGCCGCACGTCCAGGTCCCCGGGTCCGGCCACGCGCTCCGGGGGACTCAGGATGTCCACCGACACCACCAGGTCCGGCAATTCGTCTTCTTCGACCGGCCGGAACCGCGGATCCCTGGAAACGGCGCTGATAGCGTTCTCCACGATCTCCACGGCAAGGTTCTCCCGCATGGGCTCGATCGTGCCGATACAGCCGCGCAACTCGCCCCGCTTCTTCAGCGACACGAAAGTCCCTGCCCGCGTGCGCAGGATCGGAAACAGCTCGAACAGGTCTGCAGGCGGAGCGATGACACGAAAATCACTGACATAGGCGGTGATGGCATCAAGGGCAAGTCGGACGAAGGGATGAACCTGAGAAGGAGGGCCGTCGGCCATGAACCCAACAGACTTTAATGATCGCGCGACACCATGTAGTCGGCAACCACTTGAAGGGCCCGCTTGTGCACGGAATCCTCGAGCAGGTCCAGATGCGCCTTCGCGGCCTGCACAAACCCGCGCGCCCGGTCCATCGCGTAGTCGATCGAGCCGTAGCGCTCCATCAGCGACCGGACCCAGGCCAGCTCGCCGTTGCCGTCGGGCTTCGTCTTCATGACCTCCGCCAGCCGCGCCTGCTCTTCATCGGTGCAGTGCTTTCGCAGGTGCAGGAGGGGCAGCGTCGCCTGGCCCTCCCCTAGGTCCTTGCCGAGCGATTTGCCAAGCAACGCCCGCGGCGCGGCGTAGTCGAGCGTGTCGTCCGCCACCTGGAACGCCACGCCGATCGCCTGGCCGAACTGGAACAGGGCATCGCGCAGCACGGGATCGGCGTCTGCCACCACCGCTCCCATCCGGCAGGCCGCCGCGATCAAGGACCCCGTCTTGTGCTCGACGATCTTCAGGTATTCCCGCTCGGTGATCGAGGCGTCGTCCTTATAGGACAACTGCATCAACTCGCCTTCGGCCATCTTCCGGCAGGCTTCCGAGAGACATTCGTTCACGTCCTGGCTACGGAAGCCCACGATGTGGCAGATTGCCTTGGAATAGAGGTAGTCGCCGACAAGAATCGCTACCTGGTTGCCCCACAACCCGTTGGCGGTCTTCCGCCCGCGGCGCAACTCGGCATGGTCCACGACGTCGTCGTGCAGGAGCGTGGCCGTGTGGATGTACTCGATCAGGCTGGCCAGCAAGACGTCGTCCCGCCCGGTGTACCCGCCCGCGCGGGCGCTCAGGATCAGGAGGAGGGGACGAATCCGCTTTCCTCCGCTGTTGAGGATATGGGCCGCGACGGTGTTGACCAGCGCGACCTTCGAGTCCAGGTTCTGGCGGATCTGATCCTCGACGGCGACAAGCTCGCCGCGGTAGTACTCCCAGACATCGTTCATGCCCGCGATGATACAGGTGTTCGCATGATCAGGCATGGGCGGATACTAGGTAAGCGCCGGTGGTTTGTCAAGCGCCCCTCGTGGGTGCTACGCTCGGTCCCCATGCTGCCGTTCCTCAACGTGTGGCTGCACATCCTCGCCGCGGTCATCTGGATCGGCGGCATGCTCTTTCTGTCCTTGATCGCCGTCCCCGTCCTGCGCCGAATCGATTCTCCGCTGGTCCGGCGAGACCTGTTCCGGGCGATGGCCCAACGGTTCAGAGGGCTGGTCTGGCTCTGCATCGCCGTCCTGATTCTGACCGGGATCGTGAACGTGCTGTATTACGGGAACCGCACCGCCGGGTCTCCGTATATGACGGTGCTGCATATCAAGCTCGGACTGGTTGCCTTCCTGGTCCTGATGGGCCTGGTGCACGACTTCGTGATCGGCCCGCGCGCGGCACGGGCGACGTCCCGCGACGGGCTGCCGCCGACCGGTACCGATCTGTTGATGGTGGCGCTGGCCCCCTGGGTCGGCCGGTTCAACCTGCTCCTAGGGATCGTGATTCTCCTGCTCGCGGCGGCACTGACCCGCAGCCACTAGTCCGGACGGTCCCGCTCATGCTCATTGGACCTACCCCGTGAAACACCTGATTCAGCCTGTGTTTTCGGGCCTTCCGGTGCGACGATTCGCTTGACACGTCCGCGCCCCCTCAAGTAGGATGCGACAATACGTAACGGCTTGGAGATCAAAGGAATTCCGTCCATGAATGGAGCCATGCGCATACCCGGCCTCCCCCCGAAACAAGGCCTCTACGATCCCCGTTATGAGAAGGACGGCTGCGGCATCGGCTTCGTCGCCAACATCAAGGGCGTCAAGTCGCACGACATCGTCCGCAAGGGGCTCCAAGTCCTCGCCAATCTGTTTCACCGGGGCGCCCAGGGATGCGACCCCTGCACCGGCGACGGCGCCGGTATTTTGCTCCAGGTCCCGCACGAGTTCCTCAAGCGCGCCTGCGCCGACGTCCGCGTGAAGCTGCCGAACGCCGGCGAGTACGGCGTCGGAATGGTGTTCCTGCCGCGCGACGCCGCCGCGCGCAAACAGTGCGAGACGCTCTTCGGGAAAGTCATCGAGGAGGAGGGCGCGCGGCTGCTGGGCTGGCGCGACGTGCCGGTCAAGAGCGATGCCATCGGAGAGCAGGCGCGCCGGACCGAGCCGGCCATGCGCCAGGTCTTCATCGCCCGGGACATCCTCAACGAGGCGCAGTTCGAGCGCAAGCTCTACGTCATCCGCAAGCGCGTGGAGAACGCCATTCGCGAATCCGCCATCGAGGACCGCGAGTACTTCTACATCTCGAGCCTCTCCGGCAACACGATCGTGTACAAGGGCCTGTTGCTGCCCGATCAGATGCCGCAGTATTACCAGGACCTCACCGACGCCAGCGTGACCAGCTCGATTGCGGTGATCCACTCGCGGTTCAGCACGAACACGTTCCCCACGTGGCCGCTCGCGCACCCCTACCGCTACGTCTGCCACAACGGCGAGATCAATACGCTCAAGGGCAACGTGAACTGGATGCGGGCGCGCCAGGGCCGGCTCCAGTCCGAGTTGTTCGGCCACGACATCCCCAAGCTCTTCCCCATCGTGTATGAACACCAGAGCGACTCGGCCTGCCTCGACAACGCGCTGGAGTTCCTAGTGCTGGGCGGCCGCTCGCTGCCGCACGCGATGATGATGCTGATTCCCGAGCCGTGGGTCGGCAACCCGCAGATGGACTTGGATCGGCGCGGGTTCTACGAATACCACGCCGCCGTGATGGAGCCCTGGGACGGCCCGGCGGCCGTGTGCTTCACCGACGGCAAGCTGGTCGGCGCGACGCTCGACCGGAACGGCCTGCGGCCCTGCCGGTATCAGGTAACGACCGACGACCTCGTCGTGCTCGCCTCCGAGGCCGGCGTGCTCCCTTACGACGTGAAGGACATCCGCCAGAAGGGCCGGCTGCAGCCCGGCCGCATGTTCCTCGTGGACACCACGCAAGGCCGCATCATCGACGACGAGGAAATCAAGGCCGACATCGTGGGCCGCAAACCGTACCGGGCTTGGGTGACTCAGTACCGGATCTCGCTGGACGAGCTGCCGGAACCGTTGAACGTCCCGCAGCCGGACCATCCGACGATCCGTCAGCGCCAGCAGGCGTTCGGCTACACGGTGGAAGAGCTGAAGATGATTATCACACCGATGGTCGTGAACGGCGAAGAACCGGTCTCATCCATGGGCACCGACACGCCGATCGCCGTGCTCTCCGAGCGGCCGCAGCTCCTTTTCAAGTACTTCAAACAGCTTTTCGCCCAGGTGACGAACCCGCCGATCGATCCGATCCGCGAGCAGTTGGTCATGTCGCTCGTCACCAACATCGGCCCCAAGCCGAACGTGATGGACGAAACCCCGGAGGCCTGCCGCCGCATCAAGGTGCAGCAGCCGATCCTGACCAATGCGGAGTTGGAGAAAATCCGCTTGATCGCCGACCCGCACTTCAAGAGCAAAACCCTGCGGATGCTCTTCCGCGTGGCCGAAGGGCCGGAAGGATTGGGCGCGGCGGTGGACGATCTCTGCCGGCAGGCTTCGCAGGCGATCAAGGACGGGTACAAGTTCCTGATCCTGAGCGACCGGGGCGTGAACGACGAGTGGGCGCCGATCTCGAGCCTGCTGGGCATCTCGGCGATCCACCACCATCTCGTGCGCGAGTGCACCCGCACGGAAGTCGGTCTGATCCTCGAGACCGGCGAGCCCCGGGACGTGCACCACTTCGCCTGCCTCATCGGCTACGGCGCGGGGACGATCAATCCGTATCTCGTGTTCGAGTCGCTCGTGGACATGGAACGGGATGGTTACCTGCCGGAGGGCCTCGACGCGGCGACGGCCGAGTCCAAGTTCATCAAGGCCATCAACAAGGGTCTGCTGAAGATCTTCTCCAAGATGGGCATCTCCACCGTGCAGTCCTACTGCGGCGCGCAAATCTTCGAAGCCATCGGCCTGAACCACGAGCTCGTGGACGGCTACTTCACCGGCACCGCCTCCCGCATCGAGGGCATCGGCATGCGCGAGATCGGCGAGGAAACGCTGCGCCGGCACGCGACGGCGTACGAACCGGCGCCGATCCGCCAACTCGACTTCGGCGGCGAGGTCCACTACCGCGTCCAAGGCGAGCACCACAACTGGAATCCCGAGACGATCTACCAACTCCAGCACGCCACGAAGTCCAACGATGCCAAGACTTACAAGGAATTCGCGGCGCTGGTCAACGACGAGAGCAAGCGCCGGTCCAACATCCGCGGGCTGCTGGAGATCAAGGCCTTGCCGACGCCGATCCCGCTGGAGGAAGTCGAGCCGGCGAAGGAGATCGTCCGGCGCTTCACGACCGGCGCCATGTCCTTCGGCGCGATCAGCAAAGAGGCCCACGAGACGCTGGCCGTTGCCATGAACCGCATCGGCGGCAAGAGCAACACCGGCGAAGGCGGCGAGGATCCGGAGCGATTCGTCACGCTTCCCAACGGCGACTCCAAGAACAGCGCGATCAAACAGGTCGCGTCGGCGCGCTTCGGCGTCACCACGGACTACCTCGTCCACGCGAAGGAACTGCAGATCAAGATGGCCCAGGGCGCCAAGCCCGGCGAGGGCGGCCAGCTGCCCGGCCACAAAGTGGATGAGACCATCGCCCGGCTGCGCTATGCCACGCCGGGGGTGCAGCTCATCTCCCCACCGCCGCACCACGACATCTATTCGATCGAGGATCTGGCGCAGTTGATCTACGACCTGAAGAACTCCAACCCCGACGCGGACGTCTCGGTGAAGCTGGTCGCGGAAGTGGGCGTCGGCACCGTCGCCGCCGGCGTGTCCAAGGCCAAGGCCGACAAGGTCCTGATCAGCGGAGATTCCGGCGGCACCGGGGCCTCCCCGCTCTCTTCCATCAAATACGGCGGCATCCCTTGGGAACTGGGGCTGGCCGAAACGCAGCAGACCCTGGTCCTGAACAACCTGCGCGGCCGCATCAAGGTGGAAACGGACGGTCAGATGAAGACCGGCCGCGACGTCGTCATCGCCGCGCTGCTCGGCGCCGAGGAGTTCGGCTTCTCTACGGCTCCACTGATCGTCGAGGGCTGCATCATGATGCGCAAGTGCCACCTCAACACCTGCCCGGTCGGCATCGCGACCCATGATCCCGCGCTCCGCGCGAAGTTCACCGGCCAGCCGGAGCACGTCGTGAACTATTTCTTCTTCGTGGCCGAGGAAGTGCGCGAGTGGATGGCGAAGATGGGATTCCGGAAGTTCGAAGAGATGATCGGCCGCACGGACAAGCTCCGGGCCCAGAAGGCCGTCGATCATTGGAAGGCCAAGGGGCTGGACCTCTCCGCGATCCTGGCCCGGCCGCAAGTCGGGCCGGAGGTCGCCCGGTTCTGCGTCGAGAAGCAGGACCACGGGTTGGACCAGGCCATCGATTGGAAACTCATCGAGCGGTGCAAGCCGGCCATCGAGAAGAAAGAGCCGGTGAAGCTGGGCCTGCCCATTCGGAACGTGAACCGCACCGTCGGGACCATTCTCTCCAGCGCAATCGCCAAGAAGTACCGCCTCGAAGGCCTCCCTCCCGACACGATCCACATCAAGTTCACGGGCTCGGCTGGCCAGTCGTTCGGCGCCTTCCTAGCCAAGGGCGTGACCCCCCAGCCCCAAGGCGGATCCCATGACCATCTAGGCAA
>JACXTT010003955.1_pt1 | contig 22315 bp, 20 predicted proteins | sample 9270951 | NCBI WGS metagenome assembly JACXTT01 (sample SAMN15532306, study PRJNA645909) | rock metagenome | isolation source: weathered quartz diorite | place: Puerto Rico | collected 2017-06-21
GGTGCAAGCCAATCGCCCGGTCGTCGTGTTCCAGAATCTCGGGCTTTCCGCGCTGCCGGTCTGGCATTTCGCGGTGGTGGTCGGGTACTCAGCGACAGGCGATAGCGTTTTGTTGCGCTCGGGCCGCGACGCACGGAAGACGATGAGTGCGTACAACTTCATGCGGACCTGGAGCGCCGCCGGCAATTGGGCGCTGGTCATTCTGCGGCCCGGGGAATTGCCGGCCGGTGACGATCCGGCCGGTTACTTGCGCGCGCTCGCGGCGAAGGAAGCGGTGAGCGGTCCGGCTGGCCTCGTGGAGGCATACGGCGCCGCGGTCGTGCGGTGGCCGGACAATCCTGTCGCCCGCTTCGGCTATGCCAATGCGCTGCAGGCGTCGGGGCAGCTTCCCGGCGCTGTGGAGCAATACAGGACGCTGATAGCGCAGCATCCCGGTCAGGTCGCCGCGCTCAACAATCTGGCGGACGCGCTGAATCGCGAAGGATGCCGTGAACAGGCCCTGGCAACGATCGACCGCGCGCTCGCGGCGGTCGAGGATGCAGAACCGCTTCGGGAGATCCTGGAGCAAACTCGGCGCGAGATACTTTCGGCCACACCCGCAAACGCCCGAGAGTCCACAGTGTGCAGCGAGCAGACGACGCAGTGAGAGAGGCGGGCGCCGGACGCGGACTACATGATCTGGTTCACGACTCCGCCATCGACCCTCAGTGCGGCGCCGGATGTGCCAGACGCGCCCTCGCCACAGAGGTACACCGCGAGATTGGCCACTTCCTCCGCCGACGTAAAGCGCTTGATCAGCGAAGTCGGGCGAAAGCTGACGAAGAAGTCGCGCTCCAACTCGGGGACAGTCATACCTGCCGCCTTCGCGCGCTCCGCACGCAACCGCTCGGTGTTCTCCGTGCGCGTCGGCCCCGGAAGGACCGCGTTGACCGTAACTCCAGTTCCCGCCAGCTCCATAGCGAGGCCGCGGGAGATGGTGAGCTGCGCCGTCTTGGTGGTGCCGTAGTGGATCATTTCGCGCGGAACGTTGAGCGCCGATTCGCTCGAGATGAACAGCACGCGTCCCCAGCCGCGCTTTGCCATGCCCTGCGCGTAACGGCGGGCGAAGCGGACGCCACTCAAGACGTTGACCTCGAACAGCCGCATCCAGTCATCGTCCGGTATCTCGAAGAATGGTTTGCGCTCGTAGATCCCCAGGTTGTTGACCAGGATGTCGATCTCCGGGACGCGTGCGAACACCGTTTCGGCACCCTTGGTTGTCGCGCAATCGGCGGCGATGCCGTCTGCGCGCGCGGCGGGCACCGAGCCGCGCAGGCGTCCCAGTGCCGCGTCGACCGCCGTCTGCGTGCGACCGGTGATGGTAACCTGCGCCCCCTCGGCGGCAAGCCCGTGCGCGATGGCGAAGCCGATGCCAGCGGTCGACCCCGTGATCAGAGCGCGGCGGGTTTCGATACGCAGATCCATGGTTTGTTCCTCAGGTCAACGCGAATCCGTGGACGCCTTGCCACACGCACAACGTGATGATCATGCGCGCTCCTCAAAGACTCGAATCCTAAACCGAACGCGCATTGCGACAAAGGCCGCGCGAGGGGATGCTGCGAGTCTAGGTTCTCGCCGCCGAACGTTGCGCGTGCTTTGTATCTAGAGGCGCGTTAGAACACCTCGAAAGGTCGGCGTCAGCCCACGCGCACCAGCTTGCGCAAGCTGCGCAACCCGCGCGGCTGTTCAGAGCCCGGATAGACCTGCGACCAGGCGGTATACGACACCTCCCCGACGTAGAGGTCGCCTCTGGAATCGGTTGCGAGCCCATGTGGCGCGATGAACTGGTCGAGCCGGGTGCCCGCGTGAATGTCGCCGAGCCGTCCCAGCAATTTCCCCTCGTGGGTCACGATGCTGATGCGTGGCCCCAGGTTCGGGATCTGGCGATTGACAGGCATGGTCGGCCCGAGCTCGCCGATGTAGAAGAGGGGATGGCGGCCGGTTTCCGCGCACAGCCCGCAGGGGCGGTGCATGTTGTTCCACTGCGTCTCGTATTTGCCGTTGCCGTCGAATATCTGCACTCGGTGGTTCTCACGGTCCGCGACGTAGACCCAACCGTCGCTGTCGGCGCAGATATTGTGCGGAATATTGAATTGGCCGGCATCGCACCCGGGTTCGCCCCAGCTCAGGAGAAATTTCCCATCGGGCGAGTATTTGTGCACGCGCGCATTACCGTACCCGTCGGAAATGTAGATATCGCCGCGTGGCGAGAGCGCGGTGTGCGTGCAGCGATGGAACGGTTCTCCGGCCATGTAGGGCGCGGGCTTGCCCGGGATCCCGATCGTGAGCAAGACCGTGCCCTCCAGCGTGCACTTGCGGACGGTGTGGTCACCGTCGTCGGTGCAGTAGAGGCTTTCGTCCGGCCCGATATGCACGCCATGGGCGCGGGCGAAGACCCCTTCCCCCCAGGAGCGCAGAAAGTTGCCTTCGCGGTCGAACACGACCATCGGGTGCGCCCCGCGGTTGAAGACGTAGACTCGATCCTGCTTGTCGACCGCGACCGCGGCGACGTCGTTCAACTGCCATCCGTCCGGCAGCTTGCCCCAGTCGCCCGCTACCTCATAGCGGAAGCGGCCTTCTCCGAGCATGATCGTCATGGCTCGTCTCCTCGTAACTCGTTGGTCGGACCCTGCGGCCTCACGCGATGATAGCAGCGAGCGGCCGCCGCGGTAAGATTGAGGCAGCGCCTGCGGCTACTCATGAGCCAAGAATCCAATCCATTGGCACGGCCCGGTTCGCCTCGGGATCTGTTCATCGCTTTCACTCTGCTGGCGCTCCAGGGCTTCGGCGGTGTGCTGGCCGTGGCGCAGCGCGTGCTCTGCGAACAGAGGCGCTGGCTCACGCAAGAAGAGTTCGTAGAGATCCTCGGCGTGGGCCAGGTGCTGCCCGGCCCCAATGTCTGCAACGTGGCGCTGATGGTCGGCGACCGTTTTTTCGGGTGGCGCGGGGCCTTCGCGGCGCTCGCGGGTCTGATGGCCCTGCCGCTCGGGATCGTGCTGGTGGTCACCGCTATCTATTCCGAGTTCGCGCTGCACCCCGCGGTGTCAGGTGCCCTGAAGGGGATGGGTGCGGTCGCGGCCGGGTTGATCGTGGGCACGGGATTCAAGCTTGCGACCGCGTTGCGCGTCAACCCAATGGGTTTGCCGGTCTGCCTGATATTGATCGTACTGGTGTTCGTGAGCGTTGCACTGCTGCGGTGGCCGTTGGTTTGGGTGCTCGTCGGGCTCGGCGCGCTGGCCGGTGTCTACGCGTGGAGGCGATTGCGCCCGGACGTGTCGCAGGCCGCTCCCCTCTCCAATCCTGCCCGGAGCGCGGGCGAGGGAAAGGGCGGTACCTAGCGCGATGCACTCCGGCATCGATTGGCTGGCGCTGCTCGGCCACCTTCTGCTGCTGTCATTGCTGGCGATCGGCGGCGCGATCACGGTCATCCCGGACATGCATCGCGTGATGGTGGAGCAGATGGGGCTGCTCACCGACGCACAGTTCAACGCCTCGATCGCGATCGCGCAGGCCTCGCCCGGGCCCAACGTGCTGTTTGTCGCGGTGATGGGATACCAGGCGGCGGGATTCCTGGGTGCCGGCGCGACACTGTTCGGCATCATGTTGCCGTCTACGACTCTGGCGCTGGCGGTTGCCCGTTGGGGGCACGCGCGGCGCGACTGGCGCGCGGTACAGGCGTTCAAGGCGGGGATGGCTCCGATCGTAATCGCGCTGATGTTCTCCACCGGCTGGATTCTCGCGGCGGGAACGCAGGGCTGGCGGCATGTATTGCTCACTGTGGCGGCGGCATTGCTGGTGTGGCGCACGCGAGTCCATTTGCTGGTCATGATCCTGCTCGGCGCGATCCTCGGGGCGGCGGGATATATCTGAACGCTTCGCCGCAGTACGCAGCGCCCGCTTACGGTGTAAAGTGCGGGCCATGTCGAGCCTGCCCGAACGCGCGCTACCCCGGAGCCGAGCGAAAAGCGCGCGCCTGCCCCTCAACCGCGAGGCTATCGTCACGGCCGCGCTGGCCGAGATCGACGCCAAGGGACTCGAAGGGCTGTCGATGCGCAGGCTGGGTGCGGCGCTGGGCGTGGAAGCCATGGCCCTCTACCATCACTTCCCGAGCAAAGGCGAACTGCTCGATGGGGTGATGGAGCGCCTGTTGGCGGAGGCCGAGCTGCCACCACCGGGATCGATGCCGCCACTCGAGCGGCTACGCGCATTCGTCCGATCCTACCGGCAGATCGCCATCCGGCACCCGCATGCATTCGTGCTGCTGGCGGTACGCCGCTTCAACACCGAGGCCGCCTTCGCCCTCTACGAACGCATCCTGGATGCGCTCGATGAAGCCGGCTTCGATGCCGTGCACTCGGCGCGCCTGTTCCGCTTGATCGGCTACTACGCGAGCGGGGCGGGCCTCGCGGAGATCGCGAGCCGGGCGCAGGAACCCGACGCTACGCCGGTAAGACTGGAGACTTTCAGCGACCGGCAACGCTTTCCGCGCGTGGCCGCGGTTGCTCGCTACCTGCGGGCCAGTACGCTCGACGCCGTTTTCGAGTTTGGTCTCGACTTGCTATTCGACGAGATCCGCAAGCAGGCGGGCGCGGGCAGGCGCGGCCGCGAAGGGGAATCGAGCGAGTAGTCGAGTTCGGTGCAACGCGCGTGCATTGTCCTTACGCAGATGACTTGGGCTTCATGGCCGCGAGCGGTATGCGGTCCGCGACCGCGGTGATGAGGAACCCCATCAGGATTCCCGTGGGAACATCGACGGCGTAATGCGCCCTCAGGTAGACGACGGCCGGGCACATCAGCACCGTCACCGCCAGCATGAACGGGAACAATCGCGGAGCAAAGCGGTGAGCCTGGATCGTGAGTACGGTCGCCACGGCCAGGTGGGACGAAGGGAAAGCGCCGGCCGGTACTTCGCCGCTTGAGGTGAACAGGAACAGCAGGTGGTTGAAAACATAGCCTTGGTACAGTTGCGGACCGGTGCCCGGCGGAAACCAGTAGTGGGGTGCGACCGTAGGGAAGAGCCAGAACAGCGTGTAGCAGACGCAGAAACACAGCGTCGCGGTGAAGATGACGCGCTCGGCCGTCGCATAGCCGCGCGTCAGCACCACGGTAAACAGCATCGCGGGCGTGAAGAAGTAGTACGCGTAATATGCGCTGGAGAACAACTCCGACAACCATCGCCAGGGTGCGTGCTGGGCGAACGCAACCGAAGGCTGGGTGCCCCAGAGCAAATTCTCGATGCGAACCAGCCACGGATCGAAAGGCTGCTCGTAGAGCACCGGCCAGATCGTCGCCGTCTGCCGGTACAGCACGGCGTACAGCAGTGGTCCATAGGAAAGGCGCAACAGCACCAGAAACCACCACTGCGAGCGGCGCGAAACAAAACAGACGAGCGCGAGGCCGGCGAGCGCGGCCAAATTCACCAACAGCTGCTTGGCACAACCCGGCAGGCCGCCGGCTGCGCCCAACGCCAGCGGAACGGTTGCCACAACCAAATAGCCACCTATGACGGCGTCGAGCGGACGCAATACGCCGAGCGGTTCGCTCAGGCCGAACGGAAAGCGCGCCGTTTCAGAGCCAGCCATGCTCGCGGTACCAGCGCGCCGTCGTCGCCAACCCGTCGGGCAGCGGCGTCGACGCACGCCAGCCGAAATCGCGTGCGGCCTTGTCCGCGCTGCACACCCACGCCGGCGCCAGCATCTCGATCACTTTCTGTGAGCTGAAGATCTCGGGCCGGCCGCGCGCAAGCGCGTATAGATCGGCGATTCGCCCGGCCGCGGCCGCGACGAACTCCGGGAGGCGCAACGGTCGGCCCGCAACGCGGAGTGCGGAGGCAATCAACTGACCAAGCTCGACCCAGCTGACGACCTCCGGTCCGGCGAGGAAGTAGGTCTGGCCCACTGCGGCAGGGGCCGCCGCGGCACGTACCAGCCCGTCGACCAGGTCGTCTACGTAGATCAGAGAGTAGTAGCGGTCGGAGAACCCGACCACCGGCAGAAAGCCGCGGCGCGCGATGCGAAAATAGCCCAGCACGTCGCGCTCGCGAGGGCCGAAGACGATCGGAGGGCGGACGACAGTCCAATCGAGTCCCGTAGTGGCACGGACGGCGTTCTCACCCGCCAGCTTGCTGTGCCCGTACCAGGTCAATGGCTGGGGCGGGATCTCTTCGCTGCGAGGTGCTGTGCCTCCGGGGCTGGGGCCTGCGGCGGCGAGGCTGGAGACATAGACGAAGCGCGAGGGACGAGGTTGCGCGCTCGTTGCGGCAGCCACGAGGTTTCGCGTCCCGTCGGCGTTGACGCGAAACAGATCCTGCTCCCGCAACCCCTTGAGTGCCCCGGCGACGTGAAAGATCAGATCGCAGCCGGCCACGGCCGATGGCAGACTTTCCGGCTGGGTTATGTCGGCGCGCACGACTTCGACGTCGACGCCGGCGAGATTGCGAAGGTCGCTCGATGGGCGCGCGAGGACGCGCACCCTGTGGCCTTGCGTCAGGAGACCTGCACACAGGTGCGACCCGATGAACCCCTGGCCACCGGTTACGAGCGCGCGCATGCGTCAGCGCGGCGGCAGCGGCGCTGTCGGCTTGCCCGCGCGAGTCTCCCAGTGGTGCAGCATCGGATGCTTCTCCCGAAAAAGCGTTGCCGAATGGACTGAGCGGACGGGCTCGATTGCGGCGCGCCTGAGCGATCCTGGAGGTCGACCCCTACAGCGCCCGATCGTAGACTCGGTAGACCTTGGTTCGGCGGGCGTGGATATGGGTGAGGGGCTGCAAAATCGCCTCGTTGTCCTCCAGGATCCAGCCTACCTCGGCGCTGCGATACCCTAGGGGGATGCCGTTCGCAATCGTGCGCTGGATGAGCAGTCCATCCAGTCCCAGCCGCCGGTACTCGGGCAACACGCCCAGCGCAAGCACGCGCATCCGCTCGCATCCTCTCACTTTGATCCGCCACAGGATCTTGATCAGGCCGAAAGGAAACAGTCGGCCCCGCGCGAGCTTGAGCGCCTCGTTGGCGTCGGGCACTGCGATCAGGATCGCGGCAGACTTCCCGTCCACCTCGCCGACGAGTGCGAAGCGCGGATCGATCAGCGGCTTGAGCTCCTTCGCCAGGGCCGCGAGCTCGCGATCGGTCCAGGGCACGAACCCCCAGTTGTCCGCCCACGCCTCGTTGTAGCAATGGCGAACGAACGCCAGCTCCTCATGCCAGCGCTTCAGGTCCACGGGGCGCACCTTGACCCGGCCGCGCTGGAGGACCTTGCGCGCGAGCGCTTCCAGCTCTCCCTTGTAGTCGTCTGCCCTGACTTCGAAGGCGAACAGATCCTTTACCTTGGACAACCCGAACTCTTCGAACTGAACCGCGTAGTACGGCGGATTGTAGGGCATCAGAATGGCGGGATCTTCCTCGAATCCGTCCACCAATAATCCAAGCACGTCATTGGTAGTGAAGTTGGTGGGTCCGCGCATGACCGACAATCCGCGCGATTTAAGCCATTCGGCCGCCGCGGCGAACAGCGCGTGAGATGCCTCCGCGTCGCGTTCGCATTCGTACAACCCGAAGAAGCCGATGTTGCCATCGCGCGGGTGGTATTCACCGAAGCGGGTGTTCTTGAGCGCGGCGATCGTCCCCACGACGCGCGACCCACGCCGCGCAAGGAAGGGCTGGATCTCAGCGTATTCGTAGACGGGATTCTTGCGCGGATTGAGGAAATCGCGCCGCTCCATCAGCAGCGGCGGCACCCAGTGCGGAAACCCGCGATATGCCTCGAACGGGAAACGGATGTACTGCTCGATGTCTCCCGGCGCTGCGGCCGGCCGGACGCTCAACCCCGCGCCCACGGGCTTACCCGATCAGTCCGAATTTGCGTCCCGCCTCGGCGAGTTTGTCCAGGGCCCAGGCGAGTTGCGGCCGCGTGTGACCTGCGGTGAGCGAGATCCTGACCAAAGTGCGTCCGGGGGGGACCGCGGGTGGCACGACCGGGTTGATGAATATGCCCTCGTCGTGCAGCCAACGCCACACCTTGAAGCAACGCTCCAGTTCGCCGACGACGATCGGAATGACCGGCGTCTGGGATGCGCCGGTGTCGAAACCCAGCTCGTCCAGTCCCTGCTTCATGAACCGGGTGTTCTCCCACAGCTGCTCGATCCGCTCCGGCTCGTCGCGCATGATGTCGAGCGCGGCGAGCACAGCGGCCACGCTGGCCGGCGCCGCCGAGGCGGCGAAGATAAACGGGCGTGAGTGGTGCTTGAGATAGTTGATGACCCGCTCGGATGACGCGATGAAGCCGCCGATCGCCGCCAGAGACTTGGAGAAAGTCCCCATGATCAGATCGACGTCATCGGTGAGATCGAAGTGCGCGGCCGTTCCAGCTCCGCCCGGACCGAGCACGCCGATCGCGTGCGCGTCGTCGAGCATGACCTGAGCGCCGTATTTGCGTGCCAGCTTCACCATCCCGGGAAGCTCGCAGATGTCCCCCTCCATCGAGAAGACCCCATCCGAAACGATCAGTTTGCCGGCGGAGGCGGGCAGATCGGCCAACCGACGCTCGAGGTCCCGCATGTCGTTGTGGTTGTAGCGAACCATCGTGCCCGGTGAGAGCTGCGCTCCGTCCACGATGCAGGCGTGGTTCAGCTTGTCGGAGAGGATGTATTCGCCGCGCTGGACCAGGCAGGACAGCACACCGGTGTTGGTCTGATAGCCGGTGCTGAAGACCAGCGCCGCTTCCTTTCCGACCAGCTCCGCCAGCCGGCGCTCCAGCTCGAGGTGAATGGGCAGCGTTCCGTTCAGGAAGCGCGAGCCCGCGCAACCGGTGCCATAGCGCCGGATCGCCTCGATTGCGCGTTCCTTGACCTTGGGATGGGTCGTCAGCTCGAGGTAAGAGTTCGACCCGAGCATCAGCATCTTGTGGCCATCGACGACCACTTCGGTATCCTGCCCGGTCTCGATCAGGCGGAAGTAAGGATAGATCCCGAGCGCCTTGGTATCGTCCGCCTGGGTGTATCGCAGACACTTGTCGAAGATACTCGGCCGGTTGCGCTCTACCGCAGTCCTGAACACGGATTCTTCGGCCCCGGGGGGCGGGGGAACCTGCATCGATACTCCTCGGGCAAGTGACAATGGCGTGGCGCGCATATTACACTGGGATTCGACTATACAGAAAACGAGGTTTTCGAGCCTCCTTTCCGGTCCTGCCACGCGGATTCTTGCATAGGCCGCAAGGTGTTGCAGCGTCGGCGCACGGAAGCGGAATTGTGCCGTTCGTCAAGCCCCTACCGGAGACTTAGCGCCCCAGACGTTCAGTGGCCCCAGCCAGCCGGGAGCTGCAGCCCGCCGCCCGGACGAGCCTGTAGAACGTCGGCTGCGTCGTTATCGGCAGACAGTGTTGCTCGGCTACTGCAGCGGCGGGGGCTTCGAGTATTTTTCATTGCATTCGCCCCCTCTCGCCTGCTACCGTTGCTGTTCCCGGGCCAAGCGACTCTCGGGGGGAGACAAGAAATGAACGGAGACAGTTCGGCATACCGACTCGCAGTAGTCGGCGCCGGGCGAGTGCGCGGCCAGATTGCCATGGCTGGATGCCCTGGGCGGGCCGCGGGGATGCTGCTGGCATCGAACAGCGCCTGGCGCCTGCAGCGCGACGTCGCGACGCTCAAATACTGGGGTGCGCAAGCACTGGTCACGCTGCTGGAGAAGCCCGAGCTGGCGTTGATGCGCCTCGGGGAGCTGCCCGCGGTAGCTGCTGCACACCACATGGCCTGGTATCACATCCCTCTGCGCGATGGACACATCCCGGACGAGCGCTTCGAGCTGTTGTGGCAAGGTGTCGCGCCCCGCCTTCGGCGCGTGATGTGGAGCGGAGGCCGCGTCGCCCTGCACTGCGGAGATGGCCGCTCGCGCACGGCGATGATCGCGGCCAAGCTCCTGGTCGAGCTGGGATGCCCCGCGCAGGATGCGCTGAATCGAGTGCGCGGCGCGCGGCCCGGCGTTCTCCTGCACCCTGACGAGGAAGCGTTCGTTCGAGCGCAAAGTCCGGCTGCCGAGGCGGCCTTCGGAACTCACGTCAGTCTCGTGCAGCCCCTTACGGTCGGGAACGCGCAAGCGCGCGGCGAGCAGCCCGAGGCTGACTCGGCGCTGCTGCCCTTCGACAATCCGAACCAGCTCGACCTTCTGCGCACGTCTCAGAAAGACTAGCAGCGCCGCGGTCAATCCAGTAGTCCCACCGCGCTCGGAGCGTCCTCCGGGCTGAGTGCCAGCTCTTCGAACTCCATGATCTTGTCGATCTCGGTTCCCATGGAGATGTTGGTGACGCGTTCCAACATGATCTCCACCACCACCGGCACCCGGTACTGCGCCATCCACTCGTACGCTTGATCGATGGCAGGATCGATCTCTTCCTGCCTGCGCACCCGGATCGCCTTGCAGCCCAGGCCTTCTACCACCTTGAGATGGTCTACCCCATACTCGCCGAGCTCCGGCGAGTTGATGTTCTCGAACGAGAGCTGCACGGCGTAGTCCATGTCGAATCCCCGTTGCGACTGGCGGATCAATCCGAGATAGGCGTTGTTGACCAGAATGTGGAGATAGGGCAGCTGAAACTGGGCGCCGACTGCAAGCTCCTCCAGCATGAACTGGAAGTCGTAATCGCCCGATAGCGCAATGACCTTGCGATCGGGATCCGCCGCCCGCACACCGAGGGCGGCAGGCACAGTCCAACCGAGCGGACCGGCCTGGCCGCAGTTGATCCAGTTGCGCGGCTTGTAGACGTGCAGAAACTGCGCGGCGGCGATCTGCGACAGACCGATGGTCGTGACGTAGCAGGCGTCCCGGCCGAAGGCGTTGTTCATGCATTGATAGACCCGCTGCGGCTTCATCGGCACATTCTCGAAGTTGGTCTTGCGGAGCATGGTGCGTTTGCGCTCGCGGCATTCACCAGCCCACGCGCTGCGATCCTTGAGCCGGCCGGCAGCCTTGCGCTCCTCGGCGACTTGTACGAAGAGCTCCAGCGCCGCCCCCGCGTCCGAGACGATGCCGTAGTCCGGGGCGAACACGCGCCCGATCTGTGTCGGCTCGATGTCCACATGCACGAACTTGCGTTCCTTGGCGTAGACGTCGATCGAGCCGGTGTGGCGGTTGGCCCAGCGGTTCCCGATGCCCAGCACGAAGTCGGCAGCGAGCATCGTCGCATTGCCGTAGCGATGGGAAGTCTGCAACCCCACCATCCCGGCCATCAGCGGATGGTCGTCGGGAATAGTGCCCCAACCCATGAGCGTTGGGATCACTGGGACACCGGTGAGCTCGGCGAACTCGACCAGCAGCGCTGAAGCGTCGGCGTTGATGATGCCGCCTCCCGCTACGATCAACGGGCGCTGCGCCTCGTTCAGCATATCCAGCGCTCTCTCGATTTGTCTGCGACTGGCTTTGGGTTTGTAGACCGGCAGCGGCTCGTAGGTGTCGGTATCGAACTCGATCTCGGCGACCTGCACGTCAAACGGAAGGTCGATGAGCACTGGCCCCGGGCGGCCGGAGCGCATCAGGTGGAAGGCCTGCTGAAACGCGCGCGGCACCTGCGCCGGCTCGCGGACGGTGACGGCCCATTTGGCTACGGGTTTGGCGATGGACTCGATGTCGACCGCCTGGAAGTCCTCTTTGTACATGCGCGCGCGCGGCGCCTGACCGGTGATGCACAAGATCGGGATCGAGTCGCCCGAAGCCGAGTACAGGCCGGTGATCATGTCTGTCCCCGCGGGTCCGGAAGTGCCGATGCAAACGCCGATATTGCCGGCCTTCGCGCGAGTGTAGCCCTCGGCCATGTGCGAGGCCCCCTCGACATGGCGCGCGAGATAGTGGCGGATGGTGCCGGCCTTGCGCAGCCCCGCGTAGAGCGGATTGATGGCGGCGCCGGGGACGCCGAACGCCGTCGTCACGCCCTCTTTTTCCATCACGCGCACGGCCGCTTCTGCTGCGGACATCTTGGCCATTTGCGGTCTCCTCTTCCTCTCCTAGGCTGCAGAGCTTTGGCGGTTCTCGGGTTCGCGCAGCGGCTGCACATTCGGACTGTCGGCCTGACGCTGCATCGCCAGCCGGGCGCGCTGGCGCACGAGGTCGATATGCTGCCGGAAAACGTACAGATTCTCCGAGTATGCGAGCGGCGTGCCGAGCCGATTCACCGCATCCTCGATCTGGTCCAGGCGCTCGAGGACGCGCTGCAGTTCCTCCGAGCTGCGGTGCTCCGCGAGCTCCAGTTCGATTTCTTTGAGCCTGGCGTACCAGCGATAAATGCGGGAGCGCACACGCCAGCGGTAAAGCTGCGGCAGCAGCCGTCCTGCCGGGATCAACACCACGAGGGCTGGGATCAGCAGCACCAGCACGCGATCCACCAGATTGGCGGCCCAGTAGGGCAGGTAACGCTGCAAGAGCGGCGGCCCGGACTTGTAGAAACGGGCGGCCTCGGGACTGAGCGGCAGCTCCGTGTCGTTGGGGGCGGGAAACTCGCGGAGTCCCGAGAACAGGGTGGGGCGGCTGTGCACCTCGGTCGCTGCGCGCAGAAGCAGGTAGGCGAGCGCTGGATGCAAATCGTCCTTGACGACGAGGTTGGCGGTGGTGCCGACCAGGACGACCTCGCGTTCGGGGATGTTCGAGGCCAGGTCGAAGACGCCTTGCGGCAACGTGAATTTAGACAAGTAGAAGTGCAGACGCGTGTACGCGTCGGCGCGCCCGAAGCTGAGCAAGTGGATGTGCTTCGCACGCAGCAGCTCCTGTATCACTGGTGCGCCCGGAGCAGCGACGAAGAACGCCACGTCGATCCCACCGGAGAGCAGCAAATTCGCCGCTGCGCGCCCGCCGAGCTTCATGACGGTGGTCGGCGGCTTGGCGATGCCGGTGGCTTCCAGCAACATCATGGCCAGCGCTGCCGTGCCGCTGTTCTCCGCGCCGACGGCGATCATTTTTCCGTTGAAAGGCGGCAACCTGTCCAGGATGCGATCGCCGCGGTAGAAGACCCAGAGCACCTCGTTGTATACGCTGCCCAGCGAAACCAGCCCCTCCATGCTTCCGGCCGGCGCTGCGCTGACGATCCCGCCTTGAACCAGCGCGACGTCGACGTGCGCAGACGGGTCCGCGAGGCGGCGCAGATTCTCCACGGCGCCGCCCGATGGCCACAGGCGCAGCGTCACACCATCGCGAGCCAGGATGTCGCGATACTTCATCGCATACGCGTGATAGCTCCCGTCGGGGGTGCCGGTCGACATGACCAGCTCGGAGGGCGGCGCGGGGCGCATGACGAGCAACGTCACGGCGAAGGCACCAACGACGATCAGAGTGGCGGGCAGGGCGACCAGGAGTAGATCGCGGTTCAGCCTACGCTTGGTGGCGGCCATGACGGGGCGGGCCTGCAGGGGACGGGTTCCGATTATAGGCTGTGCGACAGAGCCACCCGATAGCCGACCCGCGGAAAGTGGACGCAAACCGTGCCCACTCGCGCATCCTCGCGCAGGATTGCAACGCTGTCGCGGTCCACATAGCGGAGCCTTCCGACGACCGGTGACTCCCCGCTATCGAGGTCGGCGACGACGCTCACTGTGTGTCCGGGTCGAAGACCCTGCGGATCTTTCGGATCGCCTTGCTCCAGCGTGGCCGGCTGGCTCGACCGCGCGACCTCGAGCGCTTCGCCGGAGGTCATCGCCGACGGGCTGCCGTGGCCAATCGCTTTCACCCGCTGCTCCCACCCTTCGAGCGCCGGGAACTCGGACAGCAGGCCCGGCCCGCCTTGCCAGCGGGCGCGTACGAACCACACCAGGTAGTAGGTGAGCGCATCGGGCAACGCCGGTTCATTGCCCAGCATGAAGCGGCGACCGCCGGCGAGGCGCTGATCGATCCAGCCGAACTGAGCGCGCAGTTGAGCGATCGTGTGCGGCAGATCGGCCTGCGCTTGCTTGAGATCCCCGTTCGGACCCAGGAACAGACGCACGCGGTCCTTTGCGAACGCTTCCGGCAGCTGATCAGCGTTCGCGCCCATCGACAGCCGGACGGCGACATCGAACAACGCATCGGTCCAGCGGCTGATGCCCCACGGCAGCCCGTCGCCGCCGCCCGGGAAGAACGTCGGCTCGGGAAAGCGGCGCTGCAGTTCTCGCAGGATGCACTGGCTGTCGCAGTAGATATCCGCGCCGATCTGCAGGATCGGTGTACGCCGGTAGCCGCCGGTGAGGGGCATTACATCCGGTTTCGGCGGAAGGCGGGGAATCTCGACCGAGCGCCAGGCGAGGCGCTTGATGCCCAGGCCGACGCGAACCTTCTCCGACACGGGTGAGGCCGGATAGTGATGCAGAATGATCTCGCTCATCGTGAGCTCCTGTGAGACCGAGGCTTGGATCTCGAGTCTAGGCGAGTGTGGGCATCGCGTCACGCGGCACGAAACGCGCAATAATTGCGTCTTGCCTCATCCGAAGTTGGCCGGCATAGCGATTGGGGCCTTGAATAGCCTAGGCAAAGGAGCACACCGAAGATGCGTTATGAGCTTTACTACTGGCCCGGCATCCAGGGCCGGGGCGAGTTTATCCGGCTCGCGCTGGAGGAGGCTGGCGCGGACTACCTGGACATGGCGCGACTGCCCGACCGCGATGGCGGCGGCATACAGGCGCTGAACCGGTTTCTCGAAGACCCTGCGGTCAAGCGTCCTCCGTTCGCGCCCCCCTTTCTCAAGGCCGGGAGGCTGGTGATCGGGCAGAGCGCCAACATCCTCCAATTTCTTGGTCCGCGGCTGGGTCTCGTGCCGGCAGACGACGGTAGCAGGCTGTGGGCGCACCAGCTGCAGCTGACCATCGCCGATCTGGTGGTCGAATCCCACGACGTCCATCATCCGGTCGCAGTTGCTCTCTACTACGAGGACCAGAAGCCCGAAGCGCGCCGCCGTGCGCCCCATTTCACCGGCGAACGCATGCCGAAATATCTCGACTACTTCGAGGGGGTGCTCGCCCGCAACAGCGGCGGCAAGCGCTACATGGTAGGGCGCGCGTTGTCCTACGTCGACCTGTCGATCTTCCAGCTGATCGCGGGCTTGCGCTACGCTTTCCCCAAGCGGATGGCGAAGCTGGCGTCGAAGTATCCGGCACTCGTCGCATTGCACGACCGAGTCGCAGCGCGCCCGAACATTGCAGCTTATCTGGCTTCCGAGCGGCGCATTGCCTTCAACCAGCACGGCATCTTCCGCCACTATCCGGAGCTGGACGCGTAGCGCGATCACAAAAGTAGTCTGCTTGAAGGAGGAGGGAGTGCGTACCTATGTCATCGGCGCCGGCGCCATGGGCGGAATCTACGGCGGCTTGCTCGCGAAGTCCGGCAACGACGTCACATTGATCGACATCAGGCAGGATCACATCGGACTGATCGAGCGCGACGGACTCGTGGTCGAAGGCGTGCGCGGACGTCACGTCGTCCAGGTTCCGGCCCAGACCAGCGGCGCCGGTCTCCCGCCTGCGGACTTCGCGATCATCTTCACCGACGCGAACTCGACGCAGGACGCCGCACGCGCAGCCGCGCAGCTCCTCAAGCCGGACGGGTTCGCGCTGACGCTGCAGAACGGCATCGGCAACGTCGAGACGCTGGTGGAGGCGCTCGGCGCGGGCCGCGTTGTAGCGGGCGTGACGATGAACAGTGGCGCGTTCCCGCAGCCGGGACACGCGGCGTACACCAACGCCGGGCTGACTTCGATCGGCGAGCTGGACGGACGCAAGACGCCGCGCATCGAGGAGGTCGCCCGCATGCTGAACGCAGCCGGCATCGAGACGCGAGTCGTCACCGATCCCATGGCCGAGATATGGAGCAAATTCGTCCTGAATTGCGCGATCAACTCGCTCACGGCGGTCACCGGGTTGCGCAGCGGCGAGATGTACCGCACGCCGGAGGTAAATGCGCTGCAGGATCGCATCATCGACGAGATCCTCGCGGTGGTGGAGCGCAAGGGCATCAAGCTGGCAGAACCGGCGCCGCGCAAGAAGATCAAGGCGCATTGCCGCATCCGTTACAACCGGCCCTCGATGATGCAGCATATGGAGCAGGGACGCCGCACGGAGATCGACGCATTGAACGGCGCGCTGGTGCGCGAAGCAAAGGCTCTCGGCATTCCCGTGCCCTATAACGAGGCTGTCGTCGCGATCGTGAAGGGGATGGAAAGGAGCCGGCGGCAGCTGCTCCACGAGCCGCCCCGCGACTACAAGAAGCTCGAGGCGGAGGCGGAGGCTGAGGTGCGCGCACAGATGGCGGGTTCCCAAAGCTAGGCAAGCGCGACGCTCCGAACTGCGTTGACGCTGGCAGGTGCCCCAACGTGGCTGTGTGGTTGCCTCGCTGGCGGTCCTTGACGAGCGTTGCGGGAGCGCTTACCCGATCTCCGCCACCACGCGCCCGACGATCTTGCCCGCCTTGAGCTCGTCCAGCGTGCGGCTGACCTCGGACAGCGGACGTTTCTCGATCGGTATCCTGGGCAGCTTGCCGGCGCGGGCGAGCGCCACGACCTCCTTGAGCTCGGCGACCGTTCCCACGCTGGAGCCCTCGATCGTCAGCGCGCGCTGCACCACGGCGACGAGCGACAACGGGATCTCGCCGCCGTAGAGGCCGACCATGATCAGCCGTCCGCCTTTGCGCAGCGCGGACAGCGCCAGCGTCGCGGTAGCGGTGTTGTTGACCAGATCGACGCCGCCGTACAGCGGACCGCCTGCGATCTGCTGCAGTTTCTTCGTCGCTTCGGGGTCGCGTCCGTCGAGAGTAGCGGCGGCACCCGCTGCACGCGCCGCGTCGAACTTCGTCGGGTCGACTTCCACCGAAACGACGCGCTCGTGCCCCATCGCGCGCAGCATGCCGATCGCCATCAAACCCAAGCCGCCCGCGCCCAGCACGACCACCCATTCGTCGCGCGGTATCGGCGCCAGCTTCGAGACGGCAGAGTACGTCGTCAATCCCGAGCACGCCAGGGTGGCCGCCCAGAGCGGATCGATGCCGCTCGCATCCACGAGATAACGCGGATGCGGCGCGAGCAGATGGTCCGCGTAACCGCCGGGGCGCTGGACGCCCAGCCAGCGCGGCGCCATGCAGTGATTGTCCTGGCCTTCGAGGCAACGTGCGCAGGTGCCGCAGCCTGTCCACGGGCAAACCAGGCGGTCCTGGCCGATGGGTACGTCGCGAGCTCCGGGGCCTGCCGCGATCACGGTCCCGTAAGGCTCGTGCCCAAGGGTCAGGGGCGGCTTCATGCCGCGCTCGCTCATGTGGAAACGCTTACCGCCACCCATGTCGAAGTAGCCGTCACGGATGTGCACGTCGCTGTGGCAGACGCCGCAGTACTTGAGCTTGATCAGGACCTCGGTCCCGGACGGGGCTGGCGTCTCGTGTTCTCGCTTCTGGAGCGATTGCCCCCATTCGACGACGTCGTAGCTCAGCATGTTCTCCTCCGATGGTCCCGCGGTCTCCGCGCCTGGGTTGAGGTCGGTATGTTCATCCGGCTGTCAGGCGCCGGCGGTCGCGATGGCACTACTCGTCGCGTTTCTTGCCGCGCGCCGAGATGAACGAGCGCACGAGGTCTCGATGCTCTTCAGTAGTGGTGATCACGGCGTAGTGCGAAGAGATCAGATCCAGGTTGGTGCGCAGGTCGTTGCGCATGCCTTGATAGATGGCGCGCTTGGTCATGCGCAGCGTCAGACTGGGTGCTTTGATCATGCGACTCGCGATCTTGTCGACCTCTTCGGTCAGCGTTGCATCCGGGAACACCTTGTTGACCAGGCCGATGCGCAGCGCCTCTTGCGCGTCGATGAAGTCTCCCGTCAGAAACAGCTCCAGCGCCTTCGACACGCCGACCAGGCGCGGTAGAAAGTGCGCGCCGCCGGCGCCCGGCACCAGACCCACCTTCACGTAGGTTTCCGCGAAGCGCGCGCTTTGGGCGGCGTAACGCAGGTCGCACATGAGCGCCATGTCCATGCCGGCGCCCGTGGCGACGCCGTTCACCGCGGCGATGACAGGCTTGTCGAGATCCTCCAGCGCCAGCGGGATGCGCTCGATGCGATGGAACAATTCGCTCTTGCGCTGCTCCGGCGTGTGGTCAAGGCGTTCGCCCATCTCCACGATGTCGCCGCCGCTGCAAAATGCGGGGCCCGTCCCCGTAACGATCACCACTTTGATCGCGTCGTCGGTACGGCATTGCTGCAACGCCGCCGTCCAGGCCTCGATCATGTCGAAGGTGAAAGCGTTCATGCGCTCCGGGCGATCGAGCACGATTCTGGCGATGCCATCGCCGATCGAAAATTTGAGCTGCGCGGTCATGGATCCGTATCTCCGCAATAGGAGTCGGCGCTCTTGCGCACGGATGCCGCAGTGGCGCTGACATCGATGACGGCCTCAATCTCCCGGCTGGAGAGCCCCGCCTCCGCCAGTACTTCGGCGGTGTGCTCCCCGAGCCGGGGTGCATGGCGCCGGATGCGAAACGGCGCGCTGCTGAAGGACACGGGGCTGCGCACAGTCCGGTAACGACCTTCACTCGGATGCTCGGCGGTGCCGAACAATCCCACCGCCTTCACGTGCGGGTCCTCTGGAAGTTCGGCGAGCGAGAGCACAGGCATGCACGGAATGCTGACGCGATCGCAGAAAGCGACCCACTGCGCGGTGGTTCGCTTAGCCGCTTCCTCCTGCACCATCTCGTAGAGGATGGCGATGTTCTCCACGCGGGCGGAAAGCCGCCGGAAGCGTGGATCGCTCTTGAACTCGATGCGACCGGTGAAGTCGTAGAAATCCTGCCAGTTGCGGTCCGAGTAGGGAAGGATGCATGCGTAGCCGTCCTGGGTGCGGTAGGGCTTCCGCCGGCGGCTCAGCAAGCGCGTGTAGCCCGGCTCTCCCAGCGGCGGCACGAACGCGGACCCGCCCATGTGCTCGGCGAGATTGAACTCGATGCTGGTTTCCAGCATGGGCACTTCGATTGCTTGGCCGCCCCCGCCGCGGGCGCGCTGGAACAACGCCGCCAGGATGGCGTAGGTGACCGCCTGCCCCGACAGCTTGTCGCAGACGACGGTGGGCACGTAGGCAGGTTCGCCATGCACTTGCCCGTGCAGCGCCGCCATGCCCGAGCCCGCCTGGATTGCATCGTCGTAGGCAGGCTTGTCGGCATAAGGGCCTGCCGTGCCGAAACCCGAGGCTCCGCAATAGACGATGTCCGGCTTGATCGCGCGTACCTGCTCGTAGCCGTAGCCCAGGCGCAGGATCGTCTTCGGGCGCAGGCTGTGCACGAACACGTCGGCCCTCTCGATCAACCGATTCAGCGCTGCGCGACATTCCTCCCGCTTGAGATCGAGGACGATGCTGCGCTTGTTCCGATGCAGATTCAGAAAGCTCCCCGACATGCCCGGATGGCGCAGCGGCTCGTGGTGGCGCAGAGAATCGCCCTCCGGGCCTTCCACTTTGATGACGTCCGCACCGAGGTCGGCCAGCACATGGGTCGCGAACGGGCCCATGATCACGCTAGTCAGATCGAGAATGCGGATGCCGCCGAGCGGTCCGTCTGCGGGCGTGGTCGTCACGGCGGCTCTGGTTTCACGTCCGCGCTCGGTCAAGCGCCAACCAGCATGGGCCACAGCGCTTCGCCACCCGCGCTGCAGACGACGCGACCGATGCGTTCCTGCCAATACGTCTCGTGGCCGAATTCATCGCGCCACGACCACAGGCGGCGCGTGGCGAAATGAAGCGGGTGTTCTTGCGTAAAGCCGATGGCGCCGTGCACCTGGTGACAGACTTCAGCGACCTTCCCGGCGGCCTCGCCTACGCGGGCCTTGGCGATCGCGACCGCAAAGTCGAAGCCGGCGTTGCCGAAGGCTTCCACGCCGAGTTCGGCTGCCGCCGCTGCGGCGGCGTATTGACCGGCGGCGTCGGCCAGCATGTGCTGCACGGCTTGGAACTTGCCGATCGGGCGGCCGAACTGCTGCCGCTCCATCGCATAGGCCAGCGCGTAGTCCAGGCAACGCTCCATCGCGCCGACCATCTGCTGCGCGCGGATCAGGGCGCCGAATACCAAGAACCCATCCGCGCACGCAGGCGGTGCCGGGCGGACCGCCTCCGTGGAGACTGCGACGTTATCGAGCAACAGCGTGTCGCGCGCTTCGTTGGCGAGGTTGCGATTGCGTTGCGGTGGTGCCGCGGAAGACTGAAGCAACACCAAGTATCCGGCTCCGGAAGCGTCCCGCGCATAGAGGAGGATGTGGCCGACTTGGGCTGCCCACGGTATGCGCTCGGCCCGTCCTCGCAACACGAAGCCACGCGCGTTGCGCTCGATGCCGATCGAATGGTCCGCGCCAGTCGGAGCCAATGACAGCGCCCCTTGCGTCAGCGTACCGGACGTCTCGGCCCAGAGCGCTGCGGCAAGCATGGTTTCCGGCAGTGGCACCGGCAGAGTGTGATAGCCGGCGCGTCGGATCAGCCGGAGCGCGTCGGACGCCGGGAGACCAGCGCCGCCTCTAGCCTCCGGCACGAGCGCGAGGGGCAGCCCGGCCCGCTCGATCGCGTCCCAGATCTCCGACGGCCATGCGCCGCTGTCGGCATCGGTCATCCGTTGTTTGGTGGCTTCTCCTCGGAACAGTCGATCGGCCTGTTCCAGCACGATTGCCGATACGTCCTCCGTTTCTGAATCGCGGCGCAGCGAGGTCGTAGCCATCGGTGCGCCCCGCTTAACGCAATCCGAGACCGCGCGCGATGATCCCGCGCAGGATTTCGCGTGTGCCGCCGCGCAGCGTATATGAGGGCGCGTGCAGCACGACGTGTGCGAGCGTCTCCGATAGCGAATTGCCTGGTTCGTCGAGACACGCTTCGACCTGGACCAGGCGCCGAGCCATCTCCGGCAGCTCGCGTTCGAAGGCGGTACCGACGTCCTTCACCAGCGCTGCCTCGGTATTCGGGCTCGTCCCCCGGTCGAGCAGACCGGCGACGGAGGCCGACATGCGCTGCAGCGCCGCCAGATGGCCGACCATGCGGCCAATCTCCACCGCCTGCCGCTCGCTCGCTTGCGGGCCCGCTCGATCGATCAGTTCGACCAGCAAGCGGTAGTCGGACAAAAAGCGGTCGGGCCCGGAGCGCTCGAACGCCAGCTCTTCGGTGACCATCGACCAGCCCTGACCTTCGCTGCCCACCATCATGTCGTGCGGCACGAAGTAGTCCTGAAAGAAGACCTCGTTGAAGTCGTGACCGCCGGCCAGGTTGTGGATGGGGCGGACTGTAACACCGGGCTGGGCGAGATCGATGATGAACTGGGTCAACCCGCCGTGCCTGTCCTCCCCTGCGTCCCCGGTGCGCGTCAGCGCGATGAGGTAGTGAACGCGATGCGCGTTCGACGTCCAGATCTTGCTGCCATTGATGACCCAACCGTCGCCACGCCTCACTGCGCGGGTGCGTACGGCGGCGAGATCGGAGCCCGAATCCGGTTCGCTCATCCCGATGCCGAAGAAGCATTCCCCACGACAGATGCGCGGGAGGATCAGCAGCTTCGCCCGCTCGCTGCCGTGGCGCAGGATCTGCGGGCCGGATTGGCGGTCGGCGATCCAGTGCGCCGCGCAGGGCGCGCCTGCGGCGAGCATCTCCTGTGTGATAACGTAACGCACCAGGCTGGACAGCGCTTGACCGCCGTACTGCTTCGGCCAGGTGATCCCGATGAATCCTGCTACACCAGCCCGGCGCGTGAACTCGGCGTCGAAGCTGTTCCAGGAGGAGCGATGCGGCACGTAGCGGCCGGCGTCGCGCTCCGCGGCGAGAAACCCGCGCACACGGCGCCGGGCCGCAGCGGCTTCCGGCGGCAGTCTGGGTGCTTCGAACTGGAATGAGCGCATACCGGCACACGCCGTGAACAGCAGGTTGGGAGCATAAACTACTTTCTACCAGGTTCGCTTCTTTCCTTGACTAGGGAAGCTCTGATCTATTCTCGCGATGCGCGTTGCGTCAGGTGCGGATGACTGCAAGGCGCCGCGACGCCGCTAAGGTAGGTACCTTTGCAAGGAGCGCAACACAGCAGGCGCCGCACCTGACGCAACCCGATAATATGTCGTCTCTTTCGAGGGACCGTGGCGATTCGGGCCGATGACTGCGTCGGCTCCTCCTTGTGTAGGCCGGCTACACGGCGTCATCGCCGTCTTGCCCTAGGCCCGAATCGCCGCCGTCGCGCACGTGAGAATAGATCAGAGCTTCCCTGCAGCAGCGTCAGTGCAAGCGCTCAGACGGTTCGACGCACCAGCAGCTCTTTGATGCGTCCGATGGCAGCCGTGGGGTTGAGGCCT
>JACXTT010003956.1_pt1 | contig 22311 bp, 21 predicted proteins | sample 9270951 | NCBI WGS metagenome assembly JACXTT01 (sample SAMN15532306, study PRJNA645909) | rock metagenome | isolation source: weathered quartz diorite | place: Puerto Rico | collected 2017-06-21
GGAAATATGGGCCGTGATGACGTGGCCGTTTTCCAGCTGCACGCGGAACATGGTGTTGGGCAGGGTCTCCTGGACCGTACCTTCCATTTCGATGACGTCGTCTTTGGCCATGCGTTCCGGTGGGGGCTAGGGCAGCCGTCATGGCCGCGTAAGCGGTCGATTATGCCACAAGTTGGCCTGGTTAAAGAAATATCAGCCGAAATGCTCATCCAGCTTGCGACGGATTTCCTGCTCCACCATGCCCTTGAGGGGGGCCAGCATCATGCCCAGCTCGGCCGTGACCTGGATGGCGTCGCTCTCCACGGCAATGCTGCCGTTCACCCCGGGGCGGGAAAACCGGAGGGTGTCGCCCTGCCACTGGCCGTCCATGCCGAACTTCTCGCGCATGCGCGCGGCGACCTGGTCGACCACGGCGCGGGCCTCGGCGATGGGCAACTGGTGGGGCCGGCGGATATCGATCTTGGGCATGGCTTGCTCCTTCAAAACGTAAACCTACATCGTATGCCAGATGTGCTCGGAGAGTGCGTACGCATCTGCTAGAGTCCCCGCCGACTAGTCAGCGGTTCACCGATGCGCATCGAGTTTCCCAATTCGGCCCGAGAGGATTTCCACTGGGACGCCCCCGCCTTGCGGATCGGCAGCGCACCGGACAACGACCTGATCCTGGCAGCCCACCAGGCGGGTACGCATCACCTCAGGATCCTGCTCGATCGCCGTGGCTGGGTGTTGCAGGTGCTGCCCCAGGGCAACCGCGTCTACGTGAATGCACGACCGGTGCGCGAGAAGGCGTTCCTCCGTGCGGGCGACATCCTCAGCGTGGGCGACTGCCGCATGCTGTTGCGCTCCGACGAAGAGCCCGCGCACAGCTCGCCGGTCACCGTGCCGGCGGAAGGGCGGTGCACGGTGGCGCTGCGTGCCGTGGCCGGCCCCCTGTCCGGGCGGGTGCTTTCGCTGCAGGACAAGCTCGAACTGGGGCCGCTGGGCCGCATTCCGCTGGAGCTTCCACAGGGCGAGGCCGCCTCGATGTCGGTCTTCTGGCGTGACGGCCAGCTGTGGCTCGAGGCCGGCCAGCAGTCCGCGCGTTATCCGCTGCGCGTGAACGGCACCCCGGTCGGGCAGGCCACCCTGCGTCCCGGCGACCAGGTCGGCCTGGGCATGCATCGGTTCGTGGTCGACGCCCCGGGGCTGGAACCCGAGCCCGAGATTGTCATGCCCGCGCCCGAGCCCGAGCACCTGCCCGAGGAGGACGCCGGCCCGCGCGGCGAGGTGTGGTGGCTGATCGCCACCGCCGCCGTCCTCGCCCTGGGCATCGCCGTGGCGCTGCTGGTGCGTTTCTGAGGCGTGGGCCTGGCGATCGGACGACACCATCCCGCCCGTTGACGACCTGTTGCTGCGACGCGGCATAATGCGGTGACACTTACCGCCAAGGCGTCTTTCGTGAGCAGACTCTGGAACTTCAGCGCGGGTCCCGCCGCGCTGCCGCAGCCCGTACTTGAGCGCGCCCAGCGCGAACTGCTCGACTGGCAGGGCTGCGGTGCCTCCGTGATGGAGCTTTCCCACCGGGGCAAGCTGTTCATGGGGCTGGCCCAGCAGGCCGAGGCCGACCTGCGCGAACTGCTCGCCATTCCCGAAAACTACGCGGTGCTGTTCCTGCAGGGCGGCGCGACCCAGCATTTCGCCCAGATTCCGATGAACCTCGCGGACGAGGGCGCCAGCGCCGATTACGTGGTGACCGGCCACTGGGGCGAGAAGGCGGCCAGCGAGGCGGCGCCGTACCTCAAGGTGAACCTCGCCGCCAGCAGCAAGGGCGAGCACTACCTGCGCCTGCCGCCGCGCGAGACCTGGCAGCTGGATCCCCGTGCGGCCTATGTGCACTACACGACGAACGAGACCATCCACGGCGTGGAATTCCACGACATTCCGGACGTGGGCGACGTGCCCCTGGTGGCCGACATGTCGTCGGACATCCTGTCCGGCCCGATCGACGTGGCGAAATTCGGCCTGATCTACGCCGGTGCGCAGAAGAACATCGGCCCCTCGGGCCTGGTGGTGATGATCATCCGCCGCGACCTGCTCGAGCGCGCCACGCGCCCGATGGCGCGGATCTTCCGCTACGCCGACCACGCCGCGAACGATTCCATGCTCAACACGCCCAATACCTGGGGCTGGTACCTCGCCGGCCTCACGTTCCAGTGGCTGAAGGAGCAGGGCGGCCTCGCGGCCATGGGCGAGCGCAACGCGGCCAAGGCCGCCTTGCTTTACGACGCGATCGATCATTCCGGCGGCTACTACCGCAGTCCGGTCGAGCCGTCGGCGCGTTCGCGCATGAATGTGCCGTTCACCCTGCACGACAGCGCGCTCGACGCGGCCTTCCTCAAGGAGTCGGAGGCAGCGGGCCTGCTGGCGCTGAAGGGGCACAAGGCGGTGGGCGGCATGCGGGCGTCGCTGTACAACGCCGTGCCGGTGGAAGCGGTGCAGGCCCTGGTGGCCTTCATGAAGGACTTCGCCAACCGTCACGGATGAAACCGTTGCACGCAAGTCGTTAGATCGGGGACTATCCCCGGTTCCCCGTTTGGACTGCTTTACCTCCAGATCACGACATGACCGACAAGAAATCCTCGCTCTCCGACGTGCGCCAGCGCATCGACAGCATCGATCAGCAGATCCAGCAGCTGATCTCCGAGCGCGCCGGCTGGGCGCAGGAAGTGGCGCGGGTCAAGGGCGAGGGGCTTTCCGCCATCGACTATTACCGCCCCGAGCGCGAGGCGCACGTATTGCGGATGGTGGTGGACCGCAACAACGGTCCGCTGACCGATACCGAGATGGTGCGGCTGTTCCGCGAGATCATGTCGTCCTGCCTGGCGCAGGAAGACCCCCTGAAGGTCGGCTTCCTGGGCCCCGAGGGCACGTTCAGCGAACAGGCCGTGCGCAAGCATTTCGGCCATGCCGCCTACGGCCTGCCGCTGGGAAGCATCGAGGAAGTGTTCCAGGAGGTCGCCGCCGGCCATGCCGATTTCGGCGTGGTGCCGGTGGAGAACTCGGGGCAGGGCATGATCCAGGTGACCCTGGACATGTTCCTTACCTCCGAAGCCACCATTTGTGGTGAAGTCGAGTTGCGTGTTCACCAGTGCCTGCATTCGTTGCATGGCCGACTGGAGGACATCAAGCGCGTCTATGCCCACGCGCAGTCGCTGCAGCAGTGCAAGACCTGGCTGCGCATCAACCTGCCGAACGTGGAATGCGTCGCCGTCGGCAGCAACGCCGAGGCCGCCCGCCTGGCGCGTCATGCGGATGATGCCGGCGCCATCGCGGGCGAAACGGCGGGCCGCGTGTACGGGCTCAAGACGGTGGCGCAGGCCATCGAGGATCGCGCCGACAACACCACGCGCTTCCTGGTGATCGGTCGCTCGCTGTTCCCGCCGTCGGGCAACGATCGCACCTCGCTGCTGATTACCGTGAACGACAAGCCGGGCGCGCTCTATCACGTGCTCAAGCCGTTCGCCGAGCACGGCATCAGCCTCAATCGCATCGAGTCGCGCCCGGCGCATTCGGGCAAGTGGCAATACGCGTTCTTCATCGACGTATCCGGCCACGTCAACGACGACCCGATGCAGGCCGCCATGAAGGAAATGGGCGAAGCCGCCGCGCAGGTGCGCGTGCTCGGATCGTACCCTGTCGCCTTGCCCTGACACGTACGCGGTCGCCATGGCGACCGCCGGAGATTTCATCGTGACCCGACTCGACTGGACCAGCCAACCCGCTGGCGCGCTGCATGGCAGCGTGCGCGTGCCCGGCGACAAGTCCGTATCGCACCGCGCGCTGATGCTGGGTGCGTTGGCGGACGGCACGTCGCATATCCACGGTTTCCTGGAAGGCGAGGACACGCGGGCGACCGCGGCCGTGCTGCAGCAGCTGGGCGTGCGCATCGACACGCCCGCCGACGGCAAGCGCGTGGTGCACGGCGTGGGCCTGCATGGGCTGCGCGGCACCCCGGAACCGCTCGATTGCGGCAACGCCGGCACCGGCATGCGCCTGCTGGCCGGCCTGCTGGCCGGCCAGGCGTTCGACAGCACCCTGGTGGGCGACGAGTCGTTGTCCAAGCGTCCCATGCGTCGCGTCACCGATCCGCTGGCCCTGATGGGGGCGCGCATCGACGCCCACGAGGGCCTGCCTCCGCTGCAGGTGCGTGGCGGGCAGCCGCTGCACGGCATCTCCTACACGCTGCCGGTGGCCAGCGCGCAGGTGAAGTCCGCCCTGTTGCTGGCGGGCCTGTACGCGCAGGGTGACACCGAGGTGATCGAGCCGCACCCCACGCGCGATTACACCGAACGCATGCTGGCCGCTTTCGGCTGGCCGATCGAGTTCGCGCCGGGTCGAGCGCGCATCGCCGGCGGGCATGCGTTGCGTGCCACGGATGTCGACGTGCCGGCGGATTTTTCCTCCGCGGCGTTCTTCCTGGTGGCCGCGAGCATCGTGCCGGGTTCCGAGCTGCGCCTGCCGGCGGTGGGACTCAATCCCCGGCGCACGGGCCTGCTGCAGGCCCTGCGCCTGATGGGTGCCGATATCCGCGTCGAGCATGAACGCGAAAGCGGCGGCGAGCCGGTGGGTGACCTGGTGGTACGCCACGCACCGCTGCATGGCATCGAGCTGCCGGTAGCCCTGGTGCCGGACATGATCGACGAGTTCCCGGTGCTGTTCGTCGCGGCCGCGGCGGCAACCGGACGCACCGTGGTGCGCGGCGCGGCCGAGCTGCGCGTGAAGGAGTCCGATCGCATCGCCAGCATGGCCCGTGGCCTGCGGGCGCTGGGCGTGGCCATCGAGGAGGCGCCGGATGGCGCGACCATCGAAGGTGGCGCGATCGGTGGCGGCGCCATCGACAGCCATGGCGATCATCGCATCGCGATGAGTTTTGCCGTGGCCGGGCTGGTCGCCGGCGGACCTGTACGGATCGGCGATTGCGCCAACGTGGCGACCTCGTTCCCCGGGTTCCTCGCGCTGGCCAACGATTGCGGTTTTCGACTGGCGTAGGTGCCTCTCCGCCTGTAGGAGCGCACCCAGTGCGCGACCGCGGCGCGGCGATCCTGCCGTTCCATAGGCTTTTCGCGCACTGGGTGCGCTCCTACAAATGAAACGTGGTTTGCGGTTAGGCTTGGCGCCTCGCATCGAGGTTGCCATGTCCGCCATTCCGCCTTTCATCGTCGCCATTCCCGCTCGATACGGTTCCACGCGACTGCCGGCGAAACCGCTGCGCGCGATCGCGGGCGTGCCGATGGTGGTGCGCGTGGCCCAGCGTGCGCTGCAGGCGGGTGCGACCCAGGTGGTGGTGGCGGTGGACGATCAGCGGATCGCCGACGCGCTGGCCGGGCAGGGCGTGGAGGTGTGCATGACGCGCAGCGACCATGCCTCCGGCAGCGACCGCCTGGCCGAGTGCGCCCTGCATTACGGCTGGCCCGACGATGCCATCGTGGTGAACCTGCAGGGCGACGAGCCGTTCGCACCCGCTGCAGGCATCCGCGAAGTGGCGCGCGCGCTGGCCGAAGACGATGCGCCGATGGCCACCCTGGCCACGCCGATCAGCGAGGCGCACGAACTGTTCGATCCGAACGTGGTGAAGCTCGTGCGCACCGAGGCCGGTCGTGCGCTGTATTTCAGCCGCGCCCCGCTGCCGTGGGCGCGCGATGCGTTTGCCTTGCATCGCGATGCGCTGCCGGCAGAGGTGCCGTTCCTGCGCCATATCGGCATCTATGCCTACCGCGCGGGTTTCCTGAAGCGCTACACCACGCTTTCGCGCACGCCGCTGGAACAGGCCGAATCGCTGGAGCAATTGCGCGTGATGGAGCATGGCCATCCGATTGCCGTGCGGCTCACGCCCGAACCGTTCCCGCCCGGCATCGACACCGAAGCCGACCTCGAGCGCGCCGAGCGCTGGCTGGCGGCGGGTGGAGCCTCCTAACGGCGGCGCCGGACCAGGATCACGAACAAGCCGGCGAGCAGCAGGCCCAGGACCAGGCCGACCGCGGCACCCCAGACGGCGCCGTCAGTGCCTCCGACGGCCCGGCCGATCAGCAGTCCGAGCAGGAACAGCAGGGGCAACGGCAGGCAGCCCACGCTGGCCTCAGTGGTTCGAACGGGAAGGGCGTGCGGTCACGTGTCGTTCCGGGCGCAGGCCCCGGCGACTCAGGACTTGACCGGGGGCGCGGGCGCCGGGGTCGGCGGAGCTTCGGTGGTGGCCGCCGCGGCGGGTATGTAGCCGTGGCCCTGGCAATTGGACGGCGCGAGCGAGGCATCGCCGAGCACGACCTGGCAGGTCCAGGTGATGTCGGCGCCGGCCGAGCCGCTGCCTTCGGTGGGGATGAACATGATCACCGGATCCGGGCTGGCGCCCGTGTCGCGCGTGGTCAGGGTGATGAGCCCGCCATCGGCCACCTCGACATTGGCCACGTTTTCACCGCTCGATGCCTTGGCGTTGTACTGCAGGTCGCTGGCGCGAACCTGGGCCAGGCCGCCGTGGACCGTGGCGGCTTCCATCACCACGAGCTTCACGGCATCCGCGCCTTTCAGTGCATCGGCGACGTGCTGCTTGATGCCATGGCTGCGCCATGCGGGCACGATGAGCGCGACAAGCACCGCGATGACGGCCGCGATCACCAGGGTGTTGATCAGGCGGCGCGAACGATGATGATGCCTCATGGCTCCTACTCCCCCTTCGGGATCCTTGGCTGGCTCGCTGGAACATGCGTGCGACCGCACTTCCGCCTGTGCCGGCCACTGTTCGATCTTGCCCCATGGCGGTGTACGTACCGTTAATGGCGGCCGCTGCCGATCAGGTGCTCCATCCGGTGACGGGCCTGCCGGACGACAGGACGGCTACGCTCCTCGTGCGCACGCGCCTTGACGGCCGGCTCTCCCGCAGCCATATCCCCGGGTGCGGCCCCGGGTCGGACCTGCAGGGCCCCCGCCCGGAACATGGGTCTTCCGGGCCGGCGCGCCCTTCCCATTACCTTTCCGCCGCCCCGTGGGCGCCATAAGCACATGATAAGAAAAGACTATCCATCGATTCTCTTCGTCTGCCTGGGCAACATCTGCCGGTCGCCGCTGGTGGAGGCCGTCGCGCGCCGGCGTTGCGAGGAAGCCGGGCTGTCGGTCCGGCTGGCATCCTGTAGCACCGGTAACTGGCACGTGGGCAAGGGCGCCGACCCACGCATGCGCCGCGCCGCCGAGGCCGCGGGCTACGACCTGGCACCGCACCGGGCGAGGCAGGTGCGCGCCGATGACTTCATCACTCATGACTGGGTGCTGGCGATGGATGGCGAGAACCTCGGGGCACTGCTTTCGTTGCGCGGGCAACGCGGAACCGAACCGGCGTTGTTCCTGCCCTGGGCAGGCGTGGCGTCACCGCAGGAATTCCCCGATCCGTACTTCGGCGACGAGGAAGGTTTTCGCCAGGCCGTCACGCTGGCCGAGCGCGGCGTGGACGGCCTCATCGCCCGCCTTCGCGCGAACCACGTATCGCCTTGACCGGCTAGAATCCCACGATGCAGCCCACTTCGCCGCAGGCCTTCGACGGCAAGGCTTTCGTAAAGACCCTCGCGACTTCACCCGGCGTCTATCGTTATTTCGACGAGGACGGCGACCTGCTGTACGTGGGCAAGGCCGGCAACCTCAAGAAGCGCGTCGGCAGCTATTTCCTCAAGCCCCGGATGGAGCCACGCATCGCCGCGATGGTGTCCCAGATCGCGCGCGTCGAGATCACCGTGACACGCACGGAGGGCGAGGCGCTGCTGCTGGAATCGCAGCTGATCAAGTCGCTCAAGCCGCGCTACAACATCCTGCTGCGGGACGACAAAAGCTATCCGTACATCTACCTGTCGGGCGGCGAGGACTATCCACGACTGGCGTTCCACCGTGGCGCGCGCAACATGCCGGGGCGCTATTTCGGTCCGTATCCCAGCACGTTCGCGGTGCGCGAAAGCCTCAACCTGATGCAGAAGCTGTTCAAGGTGCGCCAGTGCGAGGACAGCTATTTCAAGAACCGCTCGCGGCCGTGCCTGCAGCACCAGATCGGCCGCTGCACCGCGCCGTGCGTCAAGCTGATCACGGTGGAGGACTACCGCAATGACGTGCGCCACGCCGAAATGTTCCTCGAGGGCCGCAGCAGCGCGGTGATCGACGAACTGGCCGGCCAGATGGAGCGCGCCAGCAAGGCGCTGCAGTTCGAGCGCGCCGCGGCGCTGCGCGACCAGGTGGCCGCGCTGCGCAAGCTGCAGGCGGAACACCATGTGCAGGGCGCCAGCGCGGACATGGACGTGCTGGCCTGCCGCATCGAATCGGGCATGGCCTGCGTCAGCGTGCTGTTCTTCCGCAACGGCATCAGCCTGGGCACGCGCGACTTCTTCCCCCGACTGCCGCTGGATGCCGAACCGGCCGACGTGCTGGAGCAGTTCATCGCGCAGTACTACCTGGATCGCCCGGTGCCACGCGAACTGATCCTGGGCGAGGCCGTGCCGAGCCAGCAGATCCTCGGCGAGATGCTGGCGCAGCAGTCGGGCCATGCGGTGGAGCTGAAATCCAGCGTGCGCGGCGAGCGTGCGCGCTTCCTGCAGATGGCCGAGCGCAACGCGCAGGCCTCGCTGACGGCCAAGCTGGCCAGCCGCCAGACCCTGGGCGCGCGTTTCGACGACCTGCAGAAACTGCTGGAGCTGGACGAATCGCCCCGACGCCTGGAGTGCTTCGACATCAGCCATACGCAGGGTGAACTAACCGTCGCCTCGTGCGTGGTGTACGGCCCGGAAGGCCCGGAGAAGTCCCACTATCGCCGCTTCAACATCAGCGGCATCACGCCCGGCGACGACTACGCGGCGATGCACCAGGCGCTGGTGCGGCGCTTCCGCAAGGTGGCGGAGGGCGAGGGTGCGCGGCCCGACGTGCTGCTGATCGACGGTGGCAGCGGGCAGGTGGCGCAGGCGCTGGACGTGCTCAGGGAGCTGGGCGTCACCGGCATCAACGTGGTGGGCGTGGCCAAGGGGCCCGGGCGCCGCGCCGGTGAGGAAACCCTGATCCTGGCCGATTCCGGCCGCAACCTGCATCCGGGCCCGTCTTCGCCGGCGCTGCACCTGGTGGCGGCGGTGCGCGACGAGGCGCATCGATTCGCCATCAGCGGTCATCGCAAGCGCCGCGAGAAAGCCCGCGAACGCAGCGTGCTGGAGGACGTGCCGGGCATCGGCGCACGCCGCCGCACGGCCCTGCTCAAGGCCTTCGGCGGCCTGGCCGGGGTCGAGGCCGCCGGCGTGGAAGAACTCACGCAAGTCAAAGGGATTGATCGCGGCCTGGCGGAACGCATTTATGCTGTGCTGCATGGCTAAGCGTGTCGCAGTCCGCTGCCCGTGCCGCCGCTTCGTCGGTACGCTTGGCCTGTATTGCTGAAGAACAGCCCCGGAAAGGATCTATGCACATCAACCTGCCCACCTGGCTCACCCTGTTCCGCGTGCTGTTGCTGCCGGTCATGGTGCTGGTGTTCTACTGGCAGTTCCCGGGACACAACATCACCGCCGCGGTCGTGTTCCTGCTGGCGGCGATCACCGACTGGCTCGACGGTTATCTGGCGCGACGCATGAACCTCACGTCGGCGTTTGGTGCCTTCCTCGATCCCGTGGCCGACAAGCTGATGGTGGCGGTCACGCTGTTCCTGCTGGTCGAGTCGCACCGCGGCGGCTGGTCGGGCATCGTGATGGCGATTACGGCGGCGATCATCGTCGGGCGCGAAATCAGCGTCTCGGCGCTGCGCGAATGGATGGCCGAGATCGGCATGCGCGCCACGGTCAAGGTGGCCTTCATCGGCAAGCTGAAGACCGTGATGCAGATGGTGGCGCTGGTGGTGCTGATCGTGCAGCACGAGAAAAGCGCCGAGGCGCTGCGCCTGTACCACATCGGCGAAGTGCTGCTGGTGATCGCCGGCATCCTCACCATCTGGTCGGGCATCTACTACCTGCGCGCGGCCTGGCCCAGCCTGAAGGGCGACGCCACCGGCCACGTCCTGCCGCGGGACGAAGGCTGAACTAGAGCCTGTTGGCGCTATTCGCGTAGCTCGCGTGGTTCGTCCGTGGTCGTTCAGTGGTAGTGCGTGGCGCCGGCCTGGCTGGCCGCCAGGTCAAGCCGCGCGCTGCCGCTGGGCGGCCACGGACGAGCCACCCTTCGGGCCGGGTCTGATTGCCCACCAAGCCGCGTCATCGTTCGGTCGTGTACGGACGTACACTCCCTCGCTCTTCCTTGCCTGGCGAGCAAACAGCTCCCGGCGCGAGCCACGCGAATAGCGCTAACAGGCCCTAATTCATGACAGGTGCTTGACGGGCCGCGATTACCCATTACAATGCGCGACTCCGATGCGGGAATAGCTCAGTTGGTAGAGCACGACCTTGCCAAGGTCGGGGTCGCGAGTTCGAGTCTCGTTTCCCGCTCCAGATTCCGTTGATCGATGCATCGCGATCAACAAGAAAAGCGACCTTAGGGTCGCTTTTTTATTGCCTGTTCGCCGGCTGCACCCGGTGGACCGGCGACGCGCGGTCGCCGGTCCGGCAGCATCAATGCGTGAGCTTGCGGTGCTCGATCGCCTGCCTGCGGTAGAACGGATAGCAGATCGCCAGGGCCATGAACCACAGCGGCGCATAGATCAGGCCCTGCAGCGTGTCCTCCTTCTGCGCGAATACCCACAGCACGAAGGCGAAGAACGCGAGCACCAGCCAGCACATCGCGACGCCGCCGGGCATCTTGAAGATCGACGTCGCATGGCGCTCCGGGTGCAGTTTCCGGTAGCGCATGTACGCGATCATGATCAGCGACCACACGAAGATGAAGCAGATGCTGGAGATCGTGGTGACGACGGTGAAGACCTTCATGACGTCGCCTTCCTGGTAGAGCAGGAATACGCCGATGAAGAGCAGCATGCAGGAATAGGCCAGGCCGTTGGCCGGCACGTTGTTGCGGCTGAGGCGGGCGAACGGCTTTGGGCCGAGCCGGCCTGCCGAGAGGCCGTACAGCATGCGGCCGGTCGAATAGATGCCGCTGTTGGCCGACGAGGTGGCCGAGGTCAGCACGACGAAATTGATCAGGCTGGCGGCGATCGGGATGCCGATCAGCATGAAGAGATTCACGAACGGGCTGCGGTCCGGCGCCACCTGGTTCCACGGCGTGACCGTCATGATCACCAGCAGGGCGAGCACGTAGAACACGATCACGCGGATCGGAATGGAATTGATCGCCTTGGGCAGCGTCTTCTCGGGATCGCGCGCTTCGGCCGACGCGGTGCCGACCAGCTCGATGCCGACAAAGGCGAACACCGCGATCTGGAAGGCCGCCAGGAACCCCGCGCCCCCATGCGGGAACCAGCCACCGTTGGTCCACAGGTTGGACACTGCGGCCTTGGCGCCGGAGGGTGAGGTAAAGCCGATGGCGATCAGCACGACGCCAATGGCGATCAGCGACACGATGGCGACGATCTTCACCAGGGCGAACCAGAACTCGAGTTCACCAAACAGCTTCACCGTCAAAAGATTGAGGCCAAGCAACAGCAGGATGCATACGGCGCCGGGCAGCCACAGCGGCACGCCGGGCGCCCAGAACTGGATATAGCCGGTGATGGCGGCGATGTCGGCAATGCCGGTGACGACCCAGCAGAACCAGTAGGTCCAGCCGGTGAAGAAGCCGGCGCAGGGACCGAGCAGGTCGTAGTTGAAGTCGACGAAGGACTTGTAGTGCAGGTTGGAGAGCAGCAGCTCGCCCATCGCGCGCATCATGAAGAACAGCACGCTGCCGATGATGGCGTAGGCGAAGATCACCGACGGGCCGGCGAGGCTGATGGTCTTGCCCGAACCCATGAACAGGCCGGTGCCGATGGCGCCGCCGATCGCGATCAACTGCAGGTGGCGGTTGCGCAGGTTGCGTTGCAGGTGGTGTTCCTGCGCGGCGGGCCCTACGGTGGTTTCGTGGGTCTTCATCGTCGGCACGGTCCTCTCGGCGGCGGGGCGAAAGCAGCCATCCTAAAGGATTCGCATGCGGCCGTGCCGGCCGGACATCGTTCGGAGCAGCGTCTGGGCAAGGGGGCAGCCGGGCCGGCGCGGGCCGGCTTTTCTGGCTACGCGGACTCGGCAACGGCAGTCGCGGGCTCCCCGGCACCGGCGCCCGGCAAGGCATCCGTCCGTTCGAAATAGCAGCCGTGATAACTGCCCACCTCGTAGCCCGGCTCGAACGGTATGCGCAGCTGTCGTTCGTCGAGGCGCCAATGATCGCGCAGGCGATAGCCACGCGCTTCCATGTCCTGGATCAGGCGATCCTGCGACTCCACCCGGTAGGGGCAGATGGCGATGCCGAGGTTCTGCAGGGTGAAGAACGACTTTTCGGCGTGCAGCGGCGTGAGGTTGAACAGAACGTGGCGCGGCGGATGGTCGAGCCGATCGATCAGGTCGGGCAGTCGGTATTGCAGGTATTGCAGCGCGCCGGAACTGATCAGCAGGTCGAAGCCATCACCGCCCGAGGGAGTCTCGGCGAACTGCAGGGAACCCGCGTGGTCGAGCTCTTGCGCAAGGGTCTTGCCTGCCGCCATCACCCGGGGCAGGTCGTGCACGCGCCACACCAGGTCTGCCGGGTAGGCGATGTAGCGGTGATAACTGTAGTAGGCGAGGCCCAGGTGTCCACCCAGGTCGAAGACGCGTCGCCCGCCGTCCCTCAGGATGCGATCGACCCAGAACAGGGCGGGATAGTCGCACGGTCGCAGGGACTCGATCTGGTCCAGGTACTTGGTCGTCGCGCCGTCGACATCGTAGGTCGAGGGCAGTTGCGCCGAGGACAGCTGGCGCGCCTGCTCGAGCGCATCCTCATAGGACGGGTAGACACCGAAGTACAGGTTTCCCCGGCGGCAGGGCTTGCGGAAGAAGTTGCGGTAGAGCGGGGCAGTGAAGCGCCGAACCACGGGAAGCTCGGCGACGCCGCGCGCCATCAGCGCCAGGTGCCTGCGCAGATGCAGGTGCTTTCCGCCGCCCAGATTTTCGTCGGTGACCATGGTCCGTGTCCTGCGGTGGCCCTGCTGAAGGAACCCCTGTGCGAGGCGAAAGTCGTGCATTGATCGCCGTGCCTACCAGTACCACGCGCCCTGACCTCATCAAACATGGCTTTCGGCCAAGGCATTCGTCGTGATCGACGGACGTTCGTCCGACTGGCCGGTGTGCGCCAGGCGCGAGCCCGTGGCGATCGGTCGAAAGGCGTGTAACGTCGGCGGAACACGATGAGTGCCTGGTCAGGTATTTTCGGTCTTGTGGCGGTGCAGACTCGTCCACGTCTGCTCCACGCGCATCTTCCCCCTTAGCCCTTGCATGGAAGGAAAGGCCATGAAGCTCCGCACCAAAGCACAGGCCATGGCGTGCGCCATCGCCCTGACGTGTTCACTCGCCGCAGTCGCCACTCCCGGTTCCTCCACCGGTCCCGGCGCACGCCCACCGGAGTCCCGCTTGCTCGGCAGCTGGTCGTTGGACACCTCGCGCATGCCCGTGCCATCCGGGCAGCGCCCGACGAGCGTGAGGTTTACGTTTGCCGATGTGGGCGAAGGCAAGTGGACCACGCACGTCGACATTGTTTATGCGCCGGGGGAGGAAGTGCATTCCGTCGGCACGGCTGCGCTGGATGGAACGCTGTCCGTGGTCAGGAACAGTCCCGAGGCGGATTCCGCGGCCGTGAAGCAGCCTTCGCCCGACGTGCTGGTCATGGCGTTGCAGAAGGAGGGCGTGCTTGTTTCGACGCGCATCTACGCGGTGATGCCGGATGGCCGGACGCTGGTGGAGACCGCGGTGTATCCCGGCCATGCGGGCACGCCGGTCATGAAGACCAACTACTTCACGCGCGTTCGCTAGGCCGGTGGAGTCGAACGCAGTGACGGGCTCATCGAAGTCCGGTTCGGGCACGTCCCCGCCGATACAGGCTTCATGGCGGGGACCAACGATGCACATGCCTACTTTCTTCGCGCATAACCGACCGAGCGCATTAGGATCAGTGCGAACAAACACGCGATGAAGATGGCATAGGCATACTGGCCCCTCGCCACGCCTGTTCCATAAGGAAACCAGATGCCGGGGATGCCGATGGCATTGAGCTCGGTGGCGAACAGGCCGACACCCACCAGGATCGCGGCGAGTGCGGCCAGGCAAGTGGACGGCCTGGTCGAGCGGGCCAGGCCAAGGCCGATGATCCACAGATAAAGCGCGGCGAACGCCAGGCGGGCGCCTGCGACTGCCACCTCGGCGATGGTCTTGAGGCCCCGGGTCTGCTCGGGTGCGAACCAGGGTCGACCCAGCAGTGCGAAAACCAGGTACGCCACCGCAAGCGCACCGACGGCGGGCCGAAGCCAGGGAAGTCCACGCAGGCGAAACCAGTCCCGCCATGCCAGCGCCCATGCGGCCAGGACGAGAGGACGGAGTATCACGGTCACGGCAACGTCGTAGCGGCGGAGGCTCAGGTAGGGCGTCCAGTAGAACAGCACCTGATGGACGCGTAGCAGCGCGAGCAGGACCAGTGCAGCGACGAGCCATCCATAGGCGTCACCGGATCGGCTCGCGACCAGGGCCAATACCATGATGGCGAGCAAGCCGAATGCGAACGGTTCGATCGCATCCACCACATAGCCCTTGAAGGTCTGCAGCCACTGCACCTGATGCACCATGCCGATGCCCTCCATGTCGCCGATCATCGGTGCGACATGCATGCCGCCGCTTTCCTCGCTCGCGTCAAGCGGATCCATCCAGACGCGGAACGCCATGACATAGGTTTGCGCGCGCGCAGGCGACGACATGGGCAGTGGAAACGCGCTCGGCCGCACGCCGTACACCGCGGGTGACGCGCCTGCAAACACGCCCGGGCCACCGAGTCGTTTGCCGTTGACATAGAGCTCATAGGTCGAATCGACCAGGGTCGGGCCAGCCAGTGCGAGTAGTGTGCCCTGGGTGCTGTCGACGACGATCTTCATCCGGTACCACGCATACCCGGCATAGCGAGGATGGCCGCGCCGGCTCCAGCCGGCCACGTAGCCCGGCAACCCGACATCGCCGTCATGGGCGCCGGGCGCAGGCGTGAGGTCGACGGTTTCCCACGCGCTGTCGTCAAAGTCCGGAGAGGCCCAACGGGCATCGTCGCCGACCTGAAATCGCCACGGTCCATTCAAGGGAACGACGGAATGGCCGAGCGTGATCTTCGCGACTTCGGCGGGCTCGGCCGAGGCCAGGCGGCTTCCGCCGAACACAGCCATGAACACGAAAAGAGAAACCAGGATCCCTGCCTGTCGCATCGCGTCGCTCCCTGATGGGTCCCGACGGAGTCTAAGAGAGAGTTCCGGGCAGCGCATCGGCGGCGCCCAAGCCTGAGTGCCGGACGATCGTGCAGGAGCCAGTCGTGATCGAAGCGGTGGGCGTGCGCTGGCGAGGACCGGGACAGCCCGAGCCTGGCGTTCAGCCCGGCACGGTGGTGCGCCAGCGCGTGGGTGTGGCGCCTTCCCATTGGCGGAAGGCGCGGTTGAAGGAGTTGAGCTCCTCGAAGCCGAGCACGAAGGCGATCTCGCCGACATCAAGATCGGTGGCGTCGAGCAATCGTCGCGCGAGGTGATGGCGGACCTGGTCCAGCACCTGTTGATAGCTGGTGCCCGCTTCACCCAGGCGGCGTTGCAGGGTCCGCGGACTCAGGTGCAGCACATCGGCCACCTGGGCCATGCGCAGATGACCGCCGCGCATGCCGCGCGCCAGCACGTTCCAGACCTTGTCACGCAGTGGCGTGGCTGCCGTCTGTTGGCGCAGCGAACCTTCAAGATGCGGCAACAGGCTGGACAGTTGGGTGTCGTCCTGCGTGACGAAGGGCAGCTGCAGGTCGGAACGCTGGTAGACGATGCGGTCCTGCGGGGCGTTGTAGCGCAGCTCGCAACGGAAGTGGGATGGCAGCAGGGCGCCATCGGCCGGTCGTCGCGTCAACTCGATGCGGCGCAGGTGCAAGGCACGGCCGGTGCCGCGCTCCGCCAGTGCGAAGTTCGAGGCGAATATGGCGTCGACCAGCAAGGGCGGGGTGTGGCCCTCGGCCAGCATCCATCGCATGGAGACGGCAGCCTCGTCGCTGGTGTGCTCGACCACGATGTCTTCGGGACAGGTAAGGCGCTTGTAGCGCGCCAGCTTGTCCAGCGCGTCGCCGAGGGTGCCGGAATGCAGGGCCGCGGCGGTCACCATGTCGTACACCTCGGTGCGCGTCCCGTCGCCGAGCCGAAGGCCCAGCGACGGATCCTGGCAGACGGCCTCCACCGAGCGCCAGAACGCGAAGAACTGCGCCGTGGTGACCACGGGACGAGGCGCCGACATCAGCTCCTGCGAGAGGCCTGCGTGCGCGAGCACGGCGGGCACGTCCAGGCCGAGTGCGTTCATGCGTGCGAACGCGCCACGGCTCAGCGGAATCTGGTCGGCTCTCATCGTCGCGTCACCCGGCAAGCGTGTCACAGCACCGAACGCACCATCCGTTCGCGGTCCTCGGCGGCCTGCGGCGAGAGGTCGAAGTCGGTCGAGAGGCTGAGCGTACGCCATTTGGCGTCTTCCGCCGCGATCCTGGCCAGCTGCTGCTCGGCCAGGTACACCGCGTCCGAGCCCAGCAGCAGGCGCAGCGGGGGCTGCGGGTCGCTGGCGATGGTGAGGATGGCCTGGGCCGCCTTCGCCGGATCGCCGCTTTCGTTGCCCACGTAGCTCTGGCGTGCGGCGAACATGGGCGCAAGCACGGCGGTGTACTCCGAATCCGCCGAGGGCTCGAACACCGTCATGGACGGGCCGCCCCAGTCGGTGCGGAAACCGCCGGGCTCGACCAGGGTCACCTTGATGCCGAACGCCGCGACTTCCTTGGCAAGCACTTCGGAGAAGCCTTCCACCGCCCATTTGGCCGACTGGTAGGCGGCCAGGCCGGGCACGCCGATGCGCCCGCCGATGGAGGAGAACTGGATGATGTGGCCCGAGCGCTGGCGGCGCAGCACGGGCAGGGCGGCACGGGTGACGTTCACGGTGCCGAAGAAATTGGTTTCCAGCTGCGCGCGGAAGTCGTCGTCGCGACCTTCCTCGATGGTGGCGAGGTTGCCGTAGCCGGCGTTGTTGACCACCACGTCCAGGCGTCCGAACGACGCCACGGCGGCCTGTACGGCGGCATCAGCGGCCGCGGCATCGGTCACGTCCAGGGCGACGGTGCGTACCCGGTCGCCGTAACGCTCGACGAGGGCATCGAGTTGGGCGGGCTGGCGTGCCGTGGCGATCAGTCGATGGCCGGCGGCCAGGACGGCCTCCGCCAGCGCCTTGCCGAAGCCGCGCGAGCTGCCGGTGATGAGCCATACCTGAGACATGGGGTACCTCCTGCGGGGTCTTGTGGGTGAGACAGACCTTAGGAGGTGGGCGGGGGCGCCAGATAATCCGATTGCGCCAAAAAGGGAACGCCGTGCTGCGTTACCAGGTCAGGTCGTCCGGGACCTTGAACTGGCTGTAGTACTCGTCGTCCTCGCCCTGCGGCGTGGTATCGGACGGCTGGCCATGGTCCAGCACGATGGCCGAGGCGTCGCGTTCGCGGACCTTTTCCGCGGCGGCACGCGGCAGCAGCTCGTAGCCGTCGCCAGAGCGGACGACCACCAGCGAACCCTTGGCCAGTTGCGCGCGCAGCGACTCGTTCACCAGCACGCTGTGGATCTTGTCGCCGTCGGTAAAACGATAGCTGATCTCGCCCTCGCGCTTGACCTTGTTGGCGTCGACGATCTGGCGGATCTGGGCGGCAAGTTCACGGGCATGGGCCTGCGCGTTGCGCTCGGCTGCCAGCGTGCGATCGCGCTCGGCCCGTTCCGCCTGCAGGCGTTGCGCATCAACCTTTTCGGAGGGAGCTGCGGCCGGCGCCTTGCCCTGGCGCTGCTTGGCCTGCTCGCGGGCGATCTGGTCGACCTTGCCCTTCTTGGCGAGACCGGCCTTGAGTAGTTGTTCCTGCAGGGGATTGCGCATGGCGAGACGTCTTGGGGACTGGCGTGACCCTGGATTGTAGCGTGCCGGGCCGGGCCTGCCGCGTGGCTGGCTGCACGGCGGCGCGACGCGGCCAGGGTGCATGATGAGTACCGCCCGGGTCGCCGATACCCGCATGGGAAGGGGCTGCCGTGATACCTCGTTTCTCCGATCATTCGGCCAATGAGCGCACCTACCTGGCCTGGGTGCGCACGGCCATTTCGGTGATGGCGTTCGGCTTCCTGCTGGAACGCTTCGACATCTTCCTGCTGTATGCGTCGAGAGCCGCACCGAAGGCGGTGGAAGGGCTGCACACCAAGGCTTCGCAGTGGCTGGGCCTGTCCCTGCTGCTGGTCGGCGCGCTGATGATCGTGGGAGCGACGCTGCGCTTCTACCGGAACCGCCGCACCATCGAGGCGGCCGAGTCCTCGCAGTACGGCGACAGCTGGACAGCGCGGGGCATGGCGGTCCTGCTGGTGCTGATGGCGATCTTCCTGACCCTGTACGTGGCCAGGCAGATGGCGGCGCTTAGTTGACCGCACCATTTCCCATGACCGTCATTCCCGCGAACGCGGGAATGACGGTGTGGAGGAAGTGGTCCAGGACGCAAAAAAACGGCGCCGTATCGCTACGGCGCCGTTTCTCATTGCAAAGCAGGGCAGGTCAGAGCGCTTCGAACACGCCCGCCGCGCCCATGCCGGTGCCGATGCACATGGTCACCATGCCGTACTTCTGCTTGCGGCGGCGCATGCCGTGCAGCAGGGTGGCCGCGCGGATCGCGCCGGTGGCGCCCAGCGGGTGGCCGAGCGCGATGGCGCCGCCCAGCGGGTTCACCTTGGACGGGTCCAGGCCGAGGTCGCCGATCACCGCCAGCGCCTGCGCGGCGAAGGCTTCGTTGAGTTCGATCCAGTCCAGCTGGTCCTTGGTCAGGCCCACCTGCTTGAGCGCCTTCGGAATCGCTTCCTTCGGGCCGATGCCCATCACTTCCGGCTTCACGCCCGCCACCGAGTAGCCGACGAAACGGCCGATCGGGGTGAGGTTGAACTCCTTGATCGCCTTCTCGCTGGCCAGCAGCAGCGCACCGGCGCCGTCGGACATCTGCGAGGAGTTGCCGGCCGTCACCGAGCCGCCGAACTTGTCGTTGCGGAACACCGTGCGCAGCTTGCCGAGCACGTCCATGGTGGTGCCGGCGCGCGGACCTTCGTCGGTGTCGATCACGCGGCTGTCGGTCTTGATGCCGCGCGTGGCGAGGTCGGGGTAGTGGTCATCGAGCTGGAACGGGGTGATCTCGTCCTTGAACTCGCCGGCGGCGATGGCGGCCAGCGCGCGGCGATGGCTTTCCACCGCGAAGGCGTCCTGCTGCTCGCGGGTGACCTTCCACTGCTCGGCCACCTTCTCCGCGGTGATGCCCATGCCGTAGGCGATGGCCACGTCTTCCTTGTTGGCGAAGATGGCGGGGTTCATCGCGATCTTGTGGCCCATCATGGGCACCATGCTCATGCTCTCGGTGCCGGCGGCGATCATCAGGTCGGCAACGCCGAGCTGGATGCGATCGGCGGCCATGGCGATGGCCTGCACGCCGGAGGAGCAGAAGCGGTTGATGGTCACGCCCGGCACCGTGTACGGCAGGCCGGCCAGCAGCGCGCCGATGCGGGCGACGTTCATGCCCTGCTCGGCTTCCGGCATGGCGCAGCCGACGATCACGTCCTCGATGCGATGCGGATCGATGCCCGGGGCCTGCGCCATCACGGCGCGGATCACGTGGGCGAGCATGTCGTCCGGACGGGTGTTGCGGAACACGCCGCGCGGCGCCTTGCCGACCGGCGTGCGGGTGGCGGCGACGATGTAGGCGTCTTGCACTTGCTTGCTCATGGTTTTGCTCCGTGGCGTCGCGCGTATGTCGCGGCGACGCACTCAAAGTTTTGTTCGCTCGAAAGACGCGCTATCAGTTACGCAGCGGCTTGCCGGTCGTCATGGTGTGCGCGATGCGGGCCTGGGTCTTCTCCGTCTTGGCCAGCTCCACGAAGTGCTTGCGCTCCAGCGCCAGCAACCACTCCTCGTCGACCTGCGAGCCCCGCTCGATCTTGCCGCCGCACAGCGTGTCCGCGATGCGCGTGGCGATCGCCACGTCATGCGGCGAGGCGAAGTAGCCCTCGGCGAGGTTGGCGAGCGAAGCCTGGAACGTGGCAGTGCCCACGTCGCCGGCGACCGGGATGTTGCGGCCCATCATCGGCGGACGCCAGCCGCTTTCGGCCAGCGACAGCGCGACCTTCTTGGCGACGTAGAGCAGCTCGTAGGCGTTGAACACCACCACGTCGCTGTCGCGCAGCAGGCCCAGCTGCTTGGCTTCCAGCGCGCTGCCGGAGACCTTGGCCATCGCGACCGTCTCGAACACCTTCTTCAAGGACTCGAACGGATCTTCCGGATTCGCCTTGGCGGCACGGACAGCCAGTTCATGCAGACCGCCACCGGCCGGCAGCAGGCCGACGCCGGCCTCGACCAGGCCGATATAGCTTTCCAGCGCGGCCACGGTGCGGGCCGAGTGCATCTGGAACTCGCAGCCGCCGCCCAGGGCGAGGCCACGCACCGCCGACACCACCGGCACCAGCGAGTGCTTGATGCGCATGCTGGTGGCCTGGAAGTTGGCGACCATCTTCTCGAAGTCGTCGAACTTGCCGGCCTGGAGCAGGCCCAGCGCACCCTTGAGGTCGGCGCCGGCCGAGAACGGCTCGCCGGTCTGCCAGATCACCACGGCCTTGAGCTGCTGCTCGGCAACGTCGATCGCCTGCTGCACACCGTCGAGCACGGCGTCGTTGACCGTGTTCATCTTGGTCTTGAACGAGATGATGCCCACGCCGTCGTCGCCCAGCGTCCACAGGCGCACACCGTCGTTCTCCCACACCGTGGTGCCCTGGTCGAACTTCTCGCCCAGGATCGGATCGGGGAACAGCTGGCGCTGGTAGACCGGGTGCTGCGAACGCGGCTTGTCGGTGTTGGCGCTGGCCGAGTACGAACCGGTCTTGCCATGCACGCCGTTGCGGCCGTCGGTGACCCACGCCGGCAGCGGGGCCTTGCTCATGGCCTTGCCGGCGGCGATGTCCTCGGCGATCCAGCCGGCCACCTGCTGCCAGCCAGCGGCCTGCCAGGTCTCGAACGGACCGAGCTTCCAGCCGTAGCCCCAGCGGATGGCGAAGTCGACGTCGCGCGCGGTGTCGGCGATGTCGGCCAGGTGATAGGCGGTGTAGTGGAACAGGTCGCGGAAGGTCGCCCACAGGAACTGCGCCTGCGGATCGCTGGACGCGCGCAGCTTGCCGAACTTCTCGGCCGGGTCCTTGATGGCGAGGATGGCAGACACCTCATCCGAAGCTTTCTGCTCGGACGCGCGGTAGTCCTGCTTGGCCACGTCGATCACGACGATGTCCTTGCCCGCCTTGCGGTAGAAGCCGGCACCGGTCTTCTGGCCGAGCGCGCCCTTCTCGATCAGGGCGCTGAGCCACACCGGCGCCTTGAAGTACTCATGCCACGGATCGTCGGCCAGGGTGTCGGCCATGGTCTTGATCACGTGCGCCATGGTGTCCAGGCCGACCACGTCCGCGGTGCGGTAGGTGGCGCTCTTGGGACGGCCCACGGCCGGGCCGGTCAGCGCGTCGACCACGTCGAAGCCCAGGCCGAACTGCTGGGTGTGGTGCATGGTGGCCAGCATCGAGAACACGCCGATGCGGTTGCCGATGAAGTTCGGGGTGTCCTTGGCGATCACCACGCCCTTGCCGAGCGCGGTGGTGAGGAACGCCTCGAGGCCTGCCAGAACGTTCGCGTCGGTGAGCCTGGTCGGGATCAGCTCGACCAGGTGCATGTAGCGCGGCGGGTTGAAGAAGTGCACGCCGCAGAAGCGGTGGCGCATCTCTTCCGGCAGCGCCTCGGCCAGGCCGTTGATCGACAGGCCCGAGGTGTTGGACGCGATCACGGCGGTCGGCGACAGGTGGGTAGCGATCTTCTTGTAGAGATCCAGCTTCCAGTCCATCCGTTCGGCGATCGCCTCGATCACCAGGTCCACGTCCTTCAGGTGCTCCAGGTCCTCGTCGTAGTTGGCGGGGATGATCGCGCCGGCGATGGTCTTGTCGGCCAGCGGGGCAGGCGAGAGCTTCTGCAGGTTGGCGATGGCCTTCAGGGCGATGCCACTCTTGGGACCTTCCTTGGCGGCCAGGTCGAACAGCACGGTTTCGACGCCGGCGTTGGTCAGGTGCGCGGCGATCTGCGCGCCCATGACGCCGGCGCCGAGCACCGC
>JACXTT010003957.1_pt1 | contig 22299 bp, 21 predicted proteins | sample 9270951 | NCBI WGS metagenome assembly JACXTT01 (sample SAMN15532306, study PRJNA645909) | rock metagenome | isolation source: weathered quartz diorite | place: Puerto Rico | collected 2017-06-21
GGCGGGGGGGCTTGCCTGGGGGTGATCGGGGAAGGCCGGTTGTTTGGGGGGGGCATCCTGGGAGTTGGCGCGCATGGCGTCGCGCTGCGTCGGGCGTGCCTGCTGAATGATTTGCACCTGTGCGTCAGTCAACGACAGATACGTTTTCAGATGATCGAGCCTGTCGCCACCGCCTCTCTGCGGCGGTTGAGCCAGACAAGTCAGGCCTAGGGTCAAAGTTACAATAGCTACCGGTTTGAACATGGGACTCGGTGCTCCTTTCGTGTTCTCTGCCTGATTAAACTCGGTTTTTTACCGGAAGTTCGTTAAGGAGCGGCAAAGTTCGGTAAAGTTAACGTGGTTATTGCAAAGATCGGGTAAGGCTGCACGGTCCCGGACGGTCTCCGATATGATAGTTGGTCGAATCATGATGCTCCAGACCACTTCACGCACGTCCCTCGTTTTCCGCACGGCGCTGGTTGCAGTCCTGCTGCGTACGCCGATCTATTCGCAAAAGGTCCCCGAGACAAAAGCTCAGGTCGCACGTCCCGACGCAGGCTTGAAACTGCCGGGCAATCCGAAGGTCGCGCTGGTCAAGGTCGCCGATGGCTTCAACGACCCCACCAACGTCGCGTCCGCGAACGACGGCACCGGACGTTTGTTCGTAGTGGAACGCGTCGGCCGCGTGAAGATCGTGAACAAGAACGGCAAGGTGAATCCAACCCCGTTCCTCGATCTCACCAAGATCAACCCCCTCGGCACCGACGTGCAGACCGGGTTTGTGGAACAGGGCCTGTACTCGATGGCCTTTCACCCCAAGTTCAAGCAGAACGGTTATTTTTACGTGCACTATGCTTCGCTGCCGTTCAACGGCGCGGGCGTGATTGTGCGCTTTCAGGTGGACCCGGCGAGCCCGGACGCGCTGACTCCGGAACGCACCAACAAGACGGCCAAAGTGCTGATGCGCATTCCGCAGCCGTACTACAACCACAATGGCGGGCAGATCGAATTCGGTCCCGACGGCTATCTGTACATCGGCATGGGCGATGGCGGCTGGGAAGGCGATCCGTACGAATCCGGCCAGGACCTCAGCGTGTTGCTCGGCAAGATGTTGCGCATCGACGTCAACACCGAAGACAACGACTCGGTACCCTATAAAATTCCGCCTACCAATCCCTTCGCGACCGCAAGCAACGAACGGCTGATGCAGTTGTTCGGCGTCACCGAAGTGGACTTCGCCAAGATCAAGACGCGCGCCCGTCCGGAAATCTGGTCATACGGGCTGCGCAATCCGTATGAGTTCTCGTTCGACCCCAAGACCGGCGATCTCTTCATCGCCGATGTTGGCCAGAACCATTGGGAAGAGATCCACTGGGCGCCGGGCAACAGCAAGGGCGGCGAGAACTACGGCTGGAACAAAATGGAAGGCTCGTGGTGCCACCCCATGACGGGTCCGAACGACAAGTGTGCGCAAGTCGGCCTATTGCCGGCAGGCGAATATCCGCATGAAGTTCCCTACCCCGGCGCGGCGCCGCTCAAAGACGGCCACGGCTGCTCGATCGAGGGCCTCGGCGTTGCGAATTACGGCGGAATGAAGGGCGTCTATCTCGTCGGCGACTGGTGCACGGGCCGCTTGTTCGGACTCGGCTGGAACGGGCAGAAGTGGGTGCTCGAGGAAATGCTGCACACCAACATCCAGTTCACGGCTGGCGGCAACGGCGAGGACGGCTACGTGTATGCGGTTAACTGCAATTGCTTCTACACGGCGGATCGCGGACCGATGGGCAATCCTCCCGGCGCTCTGTGGCGGATCGTACCGGCGTCCGAAGTGAAGCCCGGCGACGAGACGGTGCTAACGGTGCAGCAGGTATCGCAGATGACGGCGCCGGCGGCGGGTGCGCCCCAGTTCAAGCATCCGCTGACCAACAAGCCTGTGAAGCTGGATCTGTATCCGAACGAGACGGTGACGGCAAAGGCGATCCAGTTCCAGAAGACGGGCAAGAATCCATATAATGGCGACAAAGACGCGATAGCCAACGGGCGCGCTCTGTACGACCAGTGGTGCGCGGCCTGCCACCTTGCGGATGGAACCGGGCGCATCGGGTCGAACCTGGTGGACGCGCAGGTTACCTATCCTCGAGTCGCCAACGACGTCGGGATGTTCGAAGTGATCTACGCCGGAGCCTCCGGCGCTATGCAATCGTTCGGAGGCCGCCTCACGCAGGACGAAATCCTGCGGATGATGTCCTTCATCGACAGCATCAAGAAGAAGTAGCTCAATTATGAAAAGGGGACACTCCAGGAGTGTCCCCTCTGTCCCTCTTCTATGCCTTGGCCTATTCCTCCATCAGAGGAACCCGCTACTTCAGCATTTCTTCGAGGACCCTGCCGTAAGCGCCCGACGGAATCTCGATGTCCAGCATCGTCGCGAGAGTCGGCGCAATGTCGTTCACCGCAATCTGCTTGTGATAACGCCCGGCCTTGACGCCCACTCCCATGAAAATCACCGGAACATGCGTGTCAAACGAGAACGGCAAACCATGCGTCGTGCCAGACTTGTCATAGATGAAATATGGGTTCTGCACCACCGTCACATCCGCCGACCTCGCCGGAAAGAACCCGTTGTTGACCCGCGAATTGAACCGGTCCGCCGGAACCTGGCCATGCGACAACTGCGTGTGGGTGTAAACCCGGAACACCCCCGGCAACGGCCGCAGCGCGTCCGCGGCGGTCTCCTGCACATCCGCCAGCGCCAGGCCCTTGGACGCAACCAGCTTGTGGTTGAGAGTGATGCCGTATTCGGCGCGATTCGCAATCCATTTGCCTTCGCCGTACTTCGCGGTCAATGCTTTTTCGACTGCCTTGTTCTGATCGGCGGCCACCAGCCGCTCGCCAGGCATCTTACGGGCTTGGTTCACCTCTACGACCGGCGCGACCCCATGGTCCGCCGAGAAAACGATCAGCGTGTTTGCCAGGCCGACCTTCTTGTCGAGATACAAAAAGAACTTCTCCAGCACCTGGTCGGTGCGCAACGCAATATCGTGGACCTCCTCGGAATCCGGTCCCTTCGCATGCCCGACATAATCGTTGGCTGAAAAGCTGACAGCCAGGAAATCAGTAAGCGATCCCTGCCCTAGCTTTTCCGCGTCAACAGCGGCCTCAGCGAGGCCCTCGACCAGGTCGTTGGCGAACGGGGTCGCATCCAACTCGGAGTATTTCGATACGGGACTCGTCGTCACAGGGCGGGCAAACACGTGCGATGGGTCGCTCAACTGCTTCCATTGAGAGGTCAGGTATTTGTCCACAACGCGCGTCTCGTTGAACTTCGACACCCACGCCGGCAGTTCCTTCATGTAATAGGTGCTCGTCACGAAATTGCCGGTTTCCGCATTGAACCAGAAGGATCCGTTGGACATGTGCCCGGCTGGCAGAATCGCACTGCGGTCCTTGATCGAAATTCCAAAGGCCTTACCGCCCTTGCCGGAAATCTTCAACTCATCGGGCACCGTGGAAACGAGCAGGCGGCGGGGGGACGAACCAGTGCCCGTGGTTCCCACGAGATCCGTCTTGTCGTCGGTCACGCTGGTGACGGTCTTCGCAATTGCGTCATCCCACCAGGCGTTGCCGATGATGCCGGAAATGGAGGGCGTCGCGCCGCTCATGAACGTCGAGTGGCCAATCGCTGTAACCGTGGGAAAGTGTTCGTAGTGGGCGTTTGTGAAAATCGCCGCCTGCCGGAAGAAACGGGCGAATCCGCCGGTGTATTCCTTCTGAAAGCGACTCAGGTAGTCGTACCTGAACTGGTCAACGATAATGCCGACCACCAACCTGGGTTTCCGGGCCGCCTGGGGGGCCGCGGGCGATTGCTGTTGCTGCTGCCCGAAAACCAGACTGCCCGCCAGGAGCAGGGAGACGAGGGTGCGAAAGGTCATTCGAGACCAGTTTACACGGGTCCGGATGCCGGAGGCATTTCAACGGACATCAAGGCCGATTCCTGAGTGGTGATCGGAGCCCGATACAGGTACCAGGCAACCGCTGCAACCACGATGGTGGTGAAGACGCTGCCCTCAGGGCCATAAGCGCCGCCGCTCAAGGGCGCATTGACGTCCGGCTGTAACTGAAGCCCTGTGACTTGCATCGTGAAGCCGGAAAGGTTCGCGCCGAGCATCGGCAGCGTCCAGTTCCAGCCGAAGTGAATCCCCATCGGCAGCCACAGATCGCGGCTGCGGAGGAAGGCGTACCCAAGCAGGATTCCCCACGCTACCGTATTGACCACAGCCAGAAGCGTCACGTTCTTGTTGCCCATGTGGGCGAAACCAAACAGTACGCCGCAAGGCAAGACCGTCGCCCATTCGCCGATGCGCGGCGCCAGGTATTGAAACCCGTAGCCGCGGAACATCAGTTCTTCGCCCGCAACGCCGGCCATCAGGAGCACCGTGACGAACGCCACGCTGCCGGCATCGAATTCTCCGGCGCGGGTCCATTGCGCCGAGCCGCTGATCAGAAGCCCAAGCAGAACGAAGATAGCCGCTCCCATGCCGCCGACGAGGCCGAACAGCAGGTTCCGCGTGGAAGTCGGGTTCCACCGCAAGCCGACGGCGACCAAAGGCATGTCCTCGTAGATTTTCAAGGTGAAGAGATTGGCGACAAGTCCGGCCAGGAACGTGGTCAGCGCCGCCGCTCCAAAATAGCCAAAGAGGCCGTTCAAGGGCCAGGGGAACAGCGCCAGCCCGAGCACGATCAGCAGGACATAAAGCCCCGCCCGGAGGATGATGCCTTGCCAGACTTTGCCGTTCACTTCGTTATGGTCTTGACCTGTACGCCCTGCGGAGCCACCTTGACCGCAAGCACCGTGGCGCCTTCCCTGGTGATGAGATCCGACACCCGCTGCTTGGCGTCGGGTTCGACTAGGAAAACCACGCAACCGCCGCCGCCTGCTCCGCAAACCTTCGCGGCGGTGGACCCGGCTTTGCGCGTCACCGCGATCAGCCGGTCGATCACCTCGGTAGTAATGCCAGGGGCGTTGGTGCGCCTGTGATCCCACTCCGTTCGTAGCAGCCTCGAAACTTCCTTCCAATCGCTTTTCTCGAGCGCGCTGCGCATGGCGTTGGCTATGGCGGCGATTTTCTCGAAATTCTTGTGGACCTTCTTATCCCCGTCAATATGGGCCTTGGTAACTTCCCAGTTATTGACGCCGGAATTGCGAGGCACACCCGTATAGGCAAGCACCACGCGGCTTTCGAGATCCCCATGACTAACGGGCAGGCCAACACGCCGGACGCCCGCCGGACCGAATTCAATCGCGCTGACGCCGCCGTACATGGCCGGGTAGTAGTCCTGGCCGCCTGTCGGGACATGAATGATACGCGCTTCGATGTTCTGGGCGATTTCGCGGACGGTCTCGAGCTTGTAGCCGGTTCCGCAGAGCTTGTTCAGCGCGCTGGCGGAACTAATCAGCAGGGACGAAGATCCGGAAATGCCAGCGCCGGCGGGCGCTTCTGAATTGGTGGTGATATTGAGTCCGGCCGGCGGGGTGAAGAACTTCAACAGTTCCGCAATCAGCGGCAATTTGTGCTTCTTGGCCGAACGCAGAGCGTCGAGAGACGGGTAGACATCGGTCCCTTTCAAATCCAGCGACTCGATGTGAATCTCATCGTCGTTGCGGTTTTGGAGGACGCAGGTCGTATACCGGTCCACTGCGAAATTGACGACCACGGCATTAGCGTGGAAAAGATAGAGCGGCCAGATGTCAAGCGTTCCGCCGGCCAGGTCGACGCGGCAAGGCGCCTTTGTGACGATTTTCATGCGCGAAATGTTATCGTCGCATATCTGGCTGGGTTACGGGTGAAATGGACGAAGCGGACTCACCGAGCAATTTGCGCAATTCCTGCGGATCGAAGCGCCTGGGGAAAGGCTTGAACCCGAGGTCAGTGAGGATTCTGTTGGCCGCATTCATGTCGCTGCTGTTCTCGAACGGTCCAACGATAATGCGGCTGACGACGGACGAAACGCCAGGCGCGACGGTCGCCTGAATGCCGCGGGCGCGCAGGCCCTGCGTGAGCACTTCCGCCACGCCCTTTTCGAGGGAACCGACCTGCAGATAAAAGCGGTTGGCGACAGGCTGTTCGAGCTTGTTGGAGGAAAGACTCGCGGCAGCGGCGGACTGTTGCGGCTGAGGGACAGTGGGAGGCGGAGGCTCCTGGAGCTGCGCCGCCACAGGTTTTGCCGAAGCATTGGCGCCGCCGGCCTGTTGCGGTTGCTGCGGAGGAGCGGGTTTGACATCCTTGCCATCCTTGGCGTCCTTCAATTCCGCGACCGGTGCGGGCAAAGGAGCTGCTGGGGCCACCGTAGCCACAGGAGGCGGCGCAGGGGCAGGAACGGCACTCCTCCGTGACGCCAGATATGCGACTGAGGAGCCAACCACCGCAAGAAACAGTGCGACAAACGCGTAGAGGGCGATCTGCTTCGCCCGGTCCGTCTTTGGCGGTTCTACGGCCGGAACTTCGATGGCCTCGACGCCCTCGTCGATGGTCACTGGCTCTGGATGGTCTTTCCGGAAGATCGAAGTCATACCAACTCCTCTATCGGCTGACTCGGGTGAACACATTAGAGACCGCGAGAGATACAATTCCCCGATATGGCTGTCAAACGCAAGGTCATTCTCGGCGTTGGCATGAGTCTCGACGGCTACATCGCGCGCAAAGATGGATCCGTGGACTTTCTCTTCATGCCCAAGGACTACTCGATGGCGCCGTTTATGGAGAGCATCGACGTGTCCATCATGGGCCGCAAAACCCTCGACGTAGCCCTGATTCACGGCGCCTCATTCGACAAGGGCGACCCGTCGAAGACATTCGTGTATTCGAAAACCAAACCGGAAGGCGTGAATGGCGGACTCACCTATACCCGAAAGGATCCGGCGAAGCTGATCGCCTCTATCCGCAAACGTCCTGGAAAACACATCTGGATCATGGGTGGCGGGGAGATTGCTCGTTCTTTTCTCGAGTCCGATGCCGTCGATGAACGGTACCTGGGTGTAGTGCCGTCATTGCTCGGCGAAGGGATCCCGCTGTTTCCACCCGGGTTTCCCCAGCGAAACTTCACGTTGACTGAAAACAAGACCTATTCGAAAGGTTTGATCGCGCTCACCTATGCGCGGTCCAAGCGAAAGTAGCTCTATCCTCCGCCCACTTCGTACGGCTTGTAGCGGTTCTCGACTAGAAACTGCCGGACCGTTACCGCCCGATCGGGCGCCACATAGAAGAACGCTCCGACGCGTTCCGTTTGAAAAATGAGCCCGCCGCGGTACTTGTCCGGCTCCACCAGGTAGTCGATGCCGGCCGCCGTGAGTTGCTCTTCGAGCTTCAGCGCCTCTTTCAACTTCTTGGCGATGTAGACCAGATCGAGCTCTACATCGCCAAAGAATTCAATGTCCCTCTGCATCGCCGTCTAGCGTGCGCCGGAAACCCGCGCAGTAAAGGCGCTATACGCTTCGGGATCCAGGCGGTTCAAGTGCTCGATGAAGCGCTCCGCCACGATTTCGAGGTTCTTCCACAAACCTGGGTTTTTGTAAGCCTTGCGAAGTTCGGGCAGCATGCTGCTGACGCGCGTCCAGACAAGGAGGAGTTCCTGCCCGCTCTGGAAGAACAGCGTCTCATTGAGGACGTCGTTGGCGACTAGCGACGAAACCATCTCCCAATACGTAATCACCTGGCGGGCGTAGGCGTTTTCTTGCGAGCCAGCCGGCGCCACCTTGGTGTACTCCTCGACATTCTTGCAGTGAAAGTTCTTCACAAACCAGGCGCGCGCCTCTCGCATTCTGTCTTCGCGCCGCATCTCGTAGAGGCGCAGAATGAGGTTCGCGTCATCGTAGGTTGCTGGTGTTGTCATCGATTTCAGGCTAACGCATTCGGCGGCCGTATCTCATACAATCGTAGTGACGATTATGAGCTGGGGCTACCTCGAAGATGCTAGCGGCGCCAAGGGCCACGCGGACCGCATCTGTGTACCGAAAGACGAGCCGGAATTGCTCGCCACCCTGGCGGAAGCGGCGCGCGGCCACATCCCCGTCACGATCGCCGGAGGCGGCAGCGGACTCACCGGAGGCCGCGTTCCCTACGGCGGCTGGTTGATCTCGATGGAGAAGTTCAACGGAATCGAGGTGGACGCGGGCCACGCGGCCGCCGGAGCGGGCGTCACGCTGCACGAACTGCACGCCGCAGCCAAGCGGACCGGACAGTTCTATCCGCCCGATCCGACCGAGACCATGGCGTTCCTCGGTGGCACGGTCGCCTGCAATTCCAGCGGCTCGCGGAGCTTCAAGTACGGCGCGACGCGGCGTTGGATCGAGCGTTTGCGCGTCGTGCTGTTGAGCGGCGAAATCCTCGATGTCTGCCGCGGCGATGCGATTGATTTCGACGTGCCGGAGATTCCGCAGCCCGCGGCCAAAAAGCATTCCTGCGGCTATCCGCTGCGGCCCGGAATGGATTGGATCGACCTTTTCACCGGCTCTGAAGGGACGCTCGGAATCGTGGTGGAGGCCGAAGTCCGCCTGCTGCCCAATCCACCGGGCTTGCTGAACGGCATCATCTTCTTTCCCACCGATGAGTCTTCGCTCGACGCCTTGGACGCCTGGCGAAGCGTTCACGGATTGCGGATGCTCGAATGGGTGGACGACCCTGCCCTGCGCATGATCGCGCAGCGCTACCCCGACGCGCCAATCGAAGCAAAAGCCGCGTTGATCATTGAGCAGATCGTCGAAAACGATGCCGACCTCGACGCGTGGAGCGACCGTCTCGCCGCCGCGGGCGCGATGGAAACGCAAAGCTGGTTTGGTTCCTCCGATGCCGATCGCGAGCGGTTCCGCAAGTTCCGCCACGCGCTGCCTGAAACCTCATTGGCGACTTCGACTCGCAACGGATTCCCCGGGCTGGGCACCGACTACTCGGTTCCGGTACCCAAAAACCGCGAGATGCTGGCCTTCTACCGCGAGCACATGGAACGCATCATGCCCGGCCACTACTGCATCTTCGGCCATGTCGGCGATGCGCACCCGCACGTCAACATGCTGCCCGCGACGCAAGCCGAATACGACGCCGGCTATGCCGCGCTGCCCGTCTTTGCCAAACAAGCCGCCTCACTGGGAGGTTCGGTAGCCGCGGAACACGGCCTCGGCAAGAGAAAAGCCCGTTTGCTGCCAATCCAGTACACTGCCGAACAAATCGAAGCGATGAAAGCAGTCAAACGGAGGTTCGACCCTGAGTGGCGGCTCGCGCAAGGAACCTTGTTCGAGGTTTGATCCCCGCTTCTTTATACTTTCTTTACACGCGGCGGCCCCGAACTTAGCCGCCTTTTACGCCCTTTTCCCTAGCATTGAGTTGTAGCCACGAACCCCTTCGTGGTGGAGAGTGACCCAATGCTGGATCTTGTATTCCTCCTTCTGACCGCCTTCTTCTTCGCAATTTCCGCGCGCATGTTCCTCGGCGCCGGCGATCGGGGAGGCCGCCAGTGAACGCCCTCTACATCGTCTGCGGCATCCTGGCCCTGGCGCTGCTCGTCTACCTGACCTTCGCCCTCCTGCAACCGGAGAAGTTCTAATGAGCGGCGCCGATCTATTGCAAATTGCCCTCTATTTCGCGGTTCTGCTGGCATGCGTCAAACCGCTCGGCGACTTCATGACACGCGTGCTGAACGGCCAACGCACCTGGTTATCGCCGGCGCTCGCGCCCGTGGAATCGACCCTTTATCGCATCTGCGGCATCCGCCCAGCCGACGAAATGACCTGGCGAACCTATGGAGCCGCGTTCCTCACCTTCAACCTGCTGGGCTTGCTCGCCGTCTACGGGTTGCTGCGCCTGCAGCACCTACTGCCGTGGAACCCACAGAGTTTCGCTCCAGTTGACACGCACACTGCGTGGAACATCGCCGTCAGCTTCGCCACCAACACGAACTGGCAGAACTACGGCGGCGAAACCACTCTCGGATACTTCGTGCAAATGGCCGCGCTCACCGTGCAAAACTTCGTCTCCGCCGCCTGTGGCATCGCAGTAGTGGCAGCCCTGGCCCGCGCCTTCGCCATGAAAACCTCGCACACCATCGGCAACTTCTGGGCCGATATGGTTCGCAGCACTTTGTACATTCTTCTGCCCCTTTCGCTGCTATTCGCGCTCGCGCTGGCATCGCAAGGCGTTATCCAGAACTTCGATTCCTACCAGCCATCGACAACCGTGCAAACCCACACGGCGCAACTGTTGCCGATGGGTCCCGCCGCGTCGCAAGTCGCCATCAAACAGTTGGGAACCAATGGCGGAGGCTTCTTCAACGTCAACTCCGCGCATCCGTTCGAAAACCCCACGCCGTTCACCAATTTCCTCGAGATGCTCGCAATCCTGCTCATCCCCGCCGCGCTCTGCCAGACCTTCGGCCGCATGGTGGGCGATCTCAGGCAAGGCATGGCGCTGCTCGCCGTGATGCTGCTGATCCTCGTGCCTCTTCTGTTCGTTACGGTGCATGCGGAACAAGCCGGGGGCGGCAATCTCGAGGGCAAGGAGGTCCGTTTCGGCATTGCGAACTCCGCGCTGTGGGCCGTTGTCACGACCGCTGCGTCGAATGGCTCCGTGAACTCCATGCATGACTCGTTCAACCCCATCGGCGGACTCGTGCCGATGTTCCTCATGCAACTCGGCGAAGTGGTGTTCGGCGGCGTTGGCTCCGGGTTGTACGGCATGGTGATCTTCGCCATTCTCGCCGTGTTCCTCGCCGGCCTGATGGTCGGCCGCACGCCGGAATACCTGGGCAAGAAGATCGAGGCGTTCGACATGAAAATGGTTTCGATTGCGATCCTCGTGCCTCCTCTGTGCGTTCTCACCGGAACCGCGATTGCAGTGGTGACGCCGATGGGATTGAGCGGACTCGCCAATCACGGACCGCACGGCTTCAGCGAGATCCTCTACGCGTTCTCGTCGATGGGCAACAACAACGGCAGCGCGTTCGGAGGCTACGGCGCGAACAACATTCTCGTCAACGTCGTTGGAGGCATCGCGATGCTGCTGGCGCGTTACTGGGTGGCGCTGCCGGTGATCGCGCTGGCAGGTTCTCTCGCAGCAAAGAAGGTGGTTCCCGCAGGGCCCGGAACGCTGCCGACCCATACGCCCCTGTTTATCGTTCTGGTCGCATTCGTCGTCATCATCGTCGGCGCGCTGGCGTTCATTCCCGCGCTCGCTCTGGGTCCAATCGTCGAACAACTCCGGTTAGGCCGCTGGTAACCAAGGAACCAAATGTCCGCACATCAATCGAGACCGTTATTCGAACCGAAGCTGGTTCGCGCCGCCGCTGGCGATGCGTTTGCAAAGCTCAATCCGCGGCATCAGTTCCGCAACCCGGTGATGTTTGTCGTGCTTGTGGGCTCTGTGCTCACCACGATCCTCGGCGTCCAGGCGATATTCGGCCAGGGCGAAGCGCCTGCGGGATTCATTCTCAATGTCAGCGCCTGGCTGTGGTTCACCGTTTTGTTCGGCAATTTCGCCGAAGCCATGGCGGAAGGCCGCGGCAAGGCGCAGGCTGACACTTTACGCAAGAGCCGCAAGGATGTGCTGGCGCGCAAATTGAGCGCGCAGTCCCGCGAAGCCGCGAGCACCCAGGTTTCGGGCATCACGCTGCGCCCCGGCGATATCGTGCTCGTCGAAGCCGGCGAATTCATCCCGCTCGATGGCGAGGTTGTGGAAGGCGCGGCCTCAGTGGACGAAAGCGCCATCACTGGCGAAAGTGCGCCGGTCATCCGCGAAAGCGGCGGCGACCGCTCGAGCGTTACCGGAGGCACACGCGTGCTCTCGGACTGGCTCATCATCCGCATCACGGTCGCTCCCGGCGAAAGTTTTCTGGACCGCATGATTTCGATGGTCGAAGGCGCCAAGCGCCAAAAGACGCCGAATGAAATCGCGCTGAACATTCTGCTTGCCGCGCTGACCATCGTCTTTCTTCTCGCCACCGTAACCCTGCTGCCGTTCTCGATCTTCAGCGTTAGCGAAGCGGGCAAGGGTTCGCCGGTCACCGTGACCGTGCTCGTCGCCCTGCTCGTATGCCTGATCCCCACCACCATCGGCGCGCTGCTGTCCGCCATTGGCATCGCTGGCATGGATCGAATGCTGCAGGCGAACGTACTCGCAATGTCAGGCCGCGCCGTCGAAGCGGCGGGTGACGTGGACGTTTTACTGCTCGACAAGACCGGCACCATCACGCTGGGCAACCGGCAAGCAACGGCGTTCCTGCCGGCCAAAGGCGTTACCGAGGCGCAACTCGCAGACGCCGCGCAACTTGCCTCCCTCGCCGACGAGACTCCGGAAGGCCGCAGTGTCGTGGTGTTGGCCAAAGAGAAGTTCCGGCTGCGCGAACGCGACCTGCATTCGCTCGGCGCGCACTTCGTCGAATTCACCGCGCGAACCCGTATGAGCGGCGTGGACCTCGACGGCCGCATGGTTCGCAAAGGCGCGTCCGACTCGGTTCGCGTGCACGTCGAGTCGCTAGGCGGACGCTTTCCGGAGGATGTACAGACCACCGTGGAAACCGTCGCTCGCCAGGGCGGCACGCCTCTCGTTGTGTCGGACAAAGCGCAGGTGCTCGGCGTGATCCAGTTGAAGGACATTGTCAAGGGCGGCATCAAAGAACGCTTCGCCGAACTGCGCCGCGCCGGCATCAAGACCATCATGATCACCGGCGACAATCCGCTCACCGCGGCGGCGATCGCCGCTGAATCGGGCGTGGACGAGTTCCTCGCCGAAGCAACGCCGGAGCGCAAGCTGGAACTGATCCGCGAGAAACAGGCGGAAGGCCGCCTCGTCGCGATGACGGGCGACGGCACGAACGATGCGCCTGCGCTCGCGCAAGCCGACGTAGCAGTAGCCATGAACACCGGCACCCAGGCCGCGAAAGAAGCGGGCAACATGGTGGACCTCGATTCCAACCCCACCAAGCTCATTGAAATCGTGCAGATCGGCAAGCAAATGCTGATGACGCGCGGGGCTCTGACAACCTTCTCGACCGCCAACGACGTAGCCAAGTATTTTGCGATCATCCCCGCGGCCTTCGCCACCACCTACCCGGAACTCGGCGCACTGAACGTGATGGGCCTCGCCACGCCGCAAAGCGCGATCCTTTCGGCGGTGATCTTCAACGCGCTGATCATCGTCGCCCTGATCCCGCTCTCGCTCCGAGGCATCGCTTACCGCCCGATTCCCGCCGCCGAACTCCTCCAGCGCCATCTGTTGATTTACGGCGCCGGCGGCGTGCTGCTGCCGTTCGTAGGCATCAAACTCATCGATCTGATCATCGCCGGCCTGGGCCTGGCTTGAGCCACAAAGGAGAATCCACGCCATGTTGCAACAACTGAAACCCGCCGGGCTCATGCTGATCGCGATGACGCTACTCACCGGACTGATTTATCCGCTGGCCACCACCGGGCTCGCGTCCATGCTTTTTTCCGCGCAAGCGCATGGCAGCCTCATCCGCGCGGACAACAAAGTCATCGGTTCGGAATGGATCGGCCAATGGTTCGACGATCCCAAGTACTTCTGGCCGCGCCCGTCCGCGACAACTCCCGCGCCATACAACGCGGCTTCGTCCACCGGATCGAACCTCGGGCCGATGCATGACGATTTGCGCAAGTCGATGGAAGCCCGGCGCGATGCGCTCCACAAGGCCGATCCAGGCAATGCGAATCCGATTCCCGCGGACCTCGTGACCTCTTCCGGAAGCGGCCTCGATCCCCACATCTCGCCTGCATCGGCCGAATATCAGGCGGGGCGCGTCGCGCGAGTCCGCGGACTGAGCACAGAGCAGGTGCGGACTGCGATCCTACAAGCAACGGAGGGCCGGCAGTTCGGATTGCTCGGCGAACCTCGCGTGAATGTGTTGCGATTGAACCTTCTGCTGGACCGGATGAAATGAACCTCGCACTGTTTTGCAGCCTCTTTTCGATGCCGCTCGTCGCACAGAGCGAATTGACGCCACGGGAGCGCATGCTGCTCGACCGGATCGAGAAGCTCGAACAGAGACTTGCGGTGCTCGAAGCGCGCGCTACGCCCTCTACTCCCGTTCCAGCGGTTGCGGAACTGCAGCCACAAGCTGCAGCGCCCGTTCCCGCCGGAACAACCATCAATGCGAGCCTGGACGGCTACTTCGGCTACAATTTCAACAAACCGGCAAACGGCGTCAATCAGCTTCGCGCCTATGACGTTTCGGGCCGGGGCTTCAACTTCAATCAGGTCGGCCTCATCGTCGAACGCGCGCCGGACGCCGCCGCGGGACGCCGCCTGGGCGGGCGCGTGGATCTCATGTTCGGCCAGGCAACCGACACCCTGCAAGGCAGCGCCTCGAACGAACCTCGCCCGCAAATCTTCCGGCATCTGTTCCAGGCCTATGGAACCTACGTCGCGCCACTGTTCGGCCGCGACGTCACCGTGGACTTCGGCAAATGGGCTAGTTCCATCGGCATGGAAGGCAACTACACCAAAGACCAGTTCAACTACTCGCGCTCTAGTTGGTTCAATTTCCTGCCGTTCTATCACATGGGCGTGCGGGCCAACGTCCCTGTGACCAGCACCCTCACGGCCGGCTATTGGCTCGTAAATGGCGCTAACCAGACTGAGGACTTCAATGGCTTCAGATCGCAGGCGCTTGCTCTGAGCGGAACCCCAAACAAGAAGCTTTCCTGGACCTTCAACTACTACACGGGCCGCGAAGCGATTGGCAATCCGGGCCGCACCCACATCCTCGACGGTTACTTCAATTGGCAACCTACGCAGAAGCTGACCTTCGCTGCCGAAGGCGACTACGTGATCGCCCGCGCCCTTCCTGGCGCCCCCCCCAAAACAGTCTCCGGAGGCGCTGGCTACGCGCGCTACCAGTTCCATCCGAAGTTCCAGCTTGCCGGCCGGTTCGGCTATATGAAGGATGAAGGCGGCCTCTACAGCGGCGTGCCGCAGACCCTGCGCGATACTACGATCACCGCGACATTCGACGTAGCCCAGGGAATGCAGATGCGTTGGGAGTTCCGCCGCGACGCGTCGAACGTTCCGTTTTTCCACGCCTCGAACGACGAACGCCGCCGTCAGCAGTCCACCGCACTGCTTGGCTTGATCTGGTGGTTTGGTGGAAAATCGGGTAGCTGGTAGTCCAGCGAAGCATGCCGAGCCGCGAAGACCAACGTCCGAATCCCGATGAACTGCTCGAGCGCTTGCGGGCGGAAAACACACGCGCCGCGCGCGGGCATTTGAAGGTATTCTTTGGATCCTCGGCCGGCGTTGGCAAGACTTACGCGATGCTGCTGGCCGCCCGCGCACACCAGCAGGCAGGAACCGGCGTGCTGGTCGGCTATGTCGAAACACACGGCCGTAAGGAAACCGAAGCGGTCCTCGAAGGCCTGCCGGTGCTGCCTCGCCGGATCGTCGCGTACAAGGGAGCGAATCTGCCGGAGTTCGACCTCGACGCCGCGCTTTCGCGCAAGCCCGGCCTGCTGCTGGTGGACGAACTGGCGCACACCAACGCTCCAGGCAGCCGGCACGCGAAACGCTGGCAGGATGTACTCGAATTGATTGAGTCGGGCATCGATGTCTACACGACGCTCAACGTCCAGCACCTCGAGAGCTTGAACGATGTCGTCGCACAGGTAACCGGCGTATTGGTTCGCGAGACGCTGCCGGACTCCGTCCTGGAACAAGCCGACGAAATCGAACTGATCGACCTGCCCGCCGATGAACTGCTGAAGCGGCTTGCCGATGGCAAGGTGTACATCGCCGATCAGGCGCAACGCGCCGCACAAGGCTTTTTCCGGCCCGGCAACCTCATCGCGCTGCGTGAAATGGCGTTGCGCCGCACCGCCGACCGTGTCGATGCGCAGATGCGCGACTATCGCCGCTCGCACTCGATTCAAAGCACGTGGCCGGTTTCCGAGCGCCTGTTGGTGTGCGTAGGTCCAAGCCCGTTTTCCTCGCAACTGGTGCGCGCCACGGCGCGGCTCGCAGTACGGCTCGAGGCGGAATGGATCGCTGTGTTCGTCGAAATGCCGGGTCACGCCGAACAGCCGGAACAGGTGCGCGGCCGCGTGCTCGCCGCCTTGCGCCTCGCCGAACAACTGGGCGGCAAAACGGCGACCATCTCCGGCTTCAATCCCGCCGCCGCCCTGCTGCAGTATGCCCGCGCCAGCAATATCACGACGATCGTTGTAGGCAAACCGCGCGAAGCCCTATGGCGGCGCGCGCTGCGCAATTCGCTTGTCGACGACCTGATGCGCGACAGCGGAGACATCGAAATCTTCGCGATCAAGGGCGAAGGAGACTCGTCAAAGGCAGCTGCGCCCGGCGTGACGCTCGCTCAGTTGGGTCCTCCGTCCGTGAGCGACCATCTCATGGCTGCAGGCGTGGTGGCTCTGTGCACCCTAGTCTCGCTGATCTTCCGCGATCTGCTCGAGCCCGTCAACCTGGCGATGTTCTATCTGCTAGGGGTTGTGATCGTCGCGATGCGCGCCCGGCTGAGACGGACTGCATTGTTCGCATCGGTATTGGGGGTCGCGGCTTTCGACTTCTTCTGCGTGCCTCCGTACAATACCTTCGCGGTTTCCGACTATCAGTACGTCGTCACATTCGTGGGCATGCTCATCGTGGGCCTCATTATCGGCAACCTTACCGTGAAAGTTCGCGCGCAGATGGCGAGCGCTGTGGATCGCGACACTCGGACGCAAGCTTTGTATCGTTTCACCCGCGAACTGGCGGGCGAATCGCATCCGTTTGAAATTGCGCGGCGCGCGACTACGCTGGCGGCTGCGGCGTTGCAGTGCCCGATCATGATTTGCCTTCCCGAAGAGGGCCGCGTGTCGTTCAAACGCCGCACCACCGATCAACCCCTGGTCCCAACCAGCGAGGAAGCGATCGCGCAATGGGCTTTCGATCACGACCAGCGGGCAGGCAAAGGAACCGGCACGTTATCCGGCGCCTCCGCGCTCTATGTGCCGTTGAAGGGCAGCCGCGAGATGCTGGGCGTCATGGTGGTGATTCCCAGGGACGAGGAAATGACTTCGTCGCCCGAGCGGCTGAATCAACTGGAAATGTTCGCGTCGCAAACCGCGCTTGCCATCGAGCGGGTGGGTACGGCCGCCGCCGTGCGCGAATCTGAAGTGCGCATGCGGACCGAAGAGATGCGCAGTTCGCTTCTCAGCGCGGTCTCGCACGATCTGCGCACGCCACTCGCATCCATCACCGGAGCGGCGACCAGCCTCATCGATCACGCGGGGACCTTTTCGGAGGAAACGCGGAAGGAACTGCTCGAAAGCATATCCGACGAAGCTGAACGCCTTGGCCGCCTCGTGAACAACCTGCTCGAGATGACGCGCCTCGATGCCGGAACCATCGACATTCATCGCGACTGGCATTCGGTGGAAGAGATCGCTGGCTCGACCCTGAACCGGCTCGCGAAAGTTCTCTCCGAACATCCAGTCAAGACCTCGATTCCCGATTCGCTTCCGCTCGTGCGCGTGGATGATGTATTGATAGAACAGGTGTTCGCCAATCTGCTCGAGAATGCAGCAAAATACACGCCCGCCGGCACGGAGATCGAGGTCGCGGCTCTCGCGGAAGGCGATACAGTCGCAGTAGAGGTGAGAGATAACGGACCGGGATTTCAGGATCGGGAGGTCAGCCGCGTGTTCGAAAAATTCTATCGCGGCAAGACCGATGGCGCACGCGGCGTCGGCCTCGGACTTGCGATTTCACAAGCAATCGTCCATGCGCATGGCGGAAAGATCGAAGCGGCCAACCGGCCAGGCGGAGGCGCGATGATTCGCTTCACTCTGCCGGGCGGCGGCCGCGAATGAGCGAGAATCCCGGAGTTCCCGCAGACGTGCTTCTCATCGAAGACGACTCGCAAATCCGGCGCTTTCTACGGCACACGCTCGCCGCCGAGAATTACCGCCTGCATGAGGCCGTGACCGCGGAAGAAGGCGTCGCGCAAGCTGCCGCGCGTCAACCGGATGTGGTGCTGCTCGATCTCGGCCTGCCGGATCAGGACGGCCTGATCGTGATCCGCCGCATCCGCGAATGGAGCCAGATGCCGATCCTCGTGCTATCCGCGCGAGGCCAGGAACGCGACAAGATTGAAGCTCTTGACGCCGGCGCCGATGATTTCATCGGCAAGCCCTTCGCCACCGGCGAACTTCTTGCCCGCATGCGAGCGGCATTGCGAAGATCCGCCAGGCCCGGCGGCGCCGGGCAGGTCACGGCGGTGATCCGCTTCGGCGCAATCGAGGTGGATCTCGACAAACGCCTCGTGCTCGTCGAAGGACAGGAAGCGCATCTTACGCCCATCGAATTCAAGCTGCTGCAAACGATGATCCGCTACGCCGGACGCGTCGTGACGCAGCGGCAACTGCTGAATGAAGTCTGGGGACCCAATCATCTGGAGCAATCGCAATACCTGCGGGTCTACATGGGGCAATTGAGGCGCAAGCTCGAAGCCGACCCCGCCCGTCCGCAGTTTCTGCGCACCGAAACCGGAGTCGGCTACCGCCTGGTTTTGGAATGAACGAGTACGCTAACAGGAAACCGTCAACCGCATCTTCATCTTCTTGCGCGCGCGATGCAGGCTCACCTGCACCAATCCTTCGCTGATGCCAAGTTGTTCGCCAATCTCCGCTGTCGTCAAGCCTTCCCAATAAAAGAGCCTCGTGATGGTGAGTTGCCGCTCGTCCAGGCAAGCCATCGCAGTGCGGCACAGCGCCGCCATGACAGGATCCTGGTCCTGCTTGCGGGTATACTTGGGGTCGCAGCCGTCAATGCCGCAAGGGGCCAAGCGTTTGCTTTTACGTTGCTGATCGTGGGTTAGATTCCAGGCGATGCGGAACCCGTACGGCACTACGTCGCCATCTTTGGCGAGGCGGTCGCGATGCATCCAGACTCGCATGGCGGTCTCCTGCGCGATGTCATCGGCGCAGAACGAATTTCCTAACATTCTTTGCCCAAAACGTTTGAAACCTTCTCTGGATTCAATGATTTTCTCGGTGCGGGCGTCTACGGGATGGGGCGTCATGTGTTCGATTCTGCCCGTAGAATGGCCCTTTCAGAGAGTCGATGCGGCGGTCCCCAAACGGCGAAACAATCCGATACAATTCTTTTCATATCCGGCGCGCCGATCTCTAATCGGCGAGTTTTTTACGCCGTTTGGCTTGCGATGTCTACCGACGCCCCCAATCCGGTGCTGCAACTGGCGGAAGCCTTCGGGCGGGAGCACGTCGAAAAACGCCTCGACTTCAAGGACTATGTGCCGTTGTATGACGCGATTCTGCAGCGCACGCAGAATCCGTCGGCCCCCGATTTGAAGGATATCTTTGTGGATCTCGATGAGCGCGCGATTCGCCGTGAGGTTGGCGAACTGCGCGGCCTGATCGAGAAGACCGCCCGTGAACAGCAGATGCAGTCGATCCTCTCGATCGAAGAGGGCCGCGCCGGCCGTCAGACCGACGACCTCAAGCGCAAGCGCCACACCTTTTTGCTGAAGCCCCATCTCGAACTCCCCGATTTCTATCTAAGAAAATGGTGGAGCGGCCTGTTTCCTAACATCCCGGGCGTTCGAGCGCTCCCTGTGTCGATCCTGTACCCGACCATCGAAACAGTGAAGGATGGCGGAGAAAACCGCATCCTGTCCGCGCAGGGCGACTGGCAGATCGTGAAGCATTTCGCTCGAACATTTTGGATGAGCGGCGTTGCCTGCGACGATCAGGACGCAGGCGGTTACACTGGGGAACCGGACGAGGCGGATCGCAACCTGCTGCTCGTAGGCCATCCCCATTCGAACCACGTCATCGACCAAGTGACGTTCCCGGATGAACTGCCCTTACGCTGCACCGTGGACCGCGTGATCACTGATGGCGGCATGAAGTTGCGCTGGGCAGACGGCGAACCGGGAACGCCGCGCACGGTATACGCCTGCGTGTCTGCCTTCCCCTGCCTGTGGAACAAAAAGGCGCGTCTCTGGATCTTCGAAGCCCGCCACGATCGGGCGCTCGAAGCCTTGGCACGTTACTTCTCCACTCCCGCGAACCTGAATGATCTCGCGGGCAAACTCGGCGTCGGCCCACTCGACGAATTTCCGAGCCATCTGCAACTCGTCTTCTCGATCGAGGTCAACCGGCAAAACCAGTTGATCGGCGCGGACGGCGGCATTCAATTGGTGCATTCCATCTATCGGGCTCCAGCCGGACCGTCACCGAAACTCCCACAAGCCACCGAGCAGAGACCGGCGACATCGCCGAACTCCAACATCGTTCCCATGCAATCCAGGCGCCGCCGCGCCTGAACGATAAATTGAACCTTCGCTGTAAGGAATCCGTTTTATCCGAGTAGTAGAAGGAGTGAACTACGTGTCTTCGGCTTCCGCCGGCAAGTCTTCTCTGCTCGTGCAGTCGTTGTTCGTTTCCACCTGTTTCCTGTCGATCGTTTCCTGGTACACGACATACCAAGGCATGGCCTTGTATCTCTCGCCGTGGTTTGCGTTTCTCGCTTCGCTGGGCATCCAGTCCGCGCTGGTGCTCGTGGCCTGGCTCACCGGAACCACGCGCGACCGCAAGGTCCTGCTGGGCTTTGTCTACGCCATGACCGCGCTGGTGTCCATCGCGTTTTCCTACGTCAGTCTCTACACCTGGTTCTCAGCAAAAGAGCGCCCCGCAATTGTAGAACGTCAGTTGTACGACAATATCTCCGCATCCTCGAGCAAGGCCAGCGAACTGTTGACCGCGGCAATCTCCGAGGCGGAAAAGCACGCGCTGGCGCTCGATGAAATGACCAAGGCGGAAAAGGCGCAAGGCTTCGCCGCGCGATCCGAGGATTCCGATCCCTATCTCGCGCGCATCCGCGAGGCGATTGCCAAGGAAGCCCAGTCCGGATACAAAGAAGGCGCAGGCGCCGGAGTCCGCTACGCTGCATTCGAGCGTTACACGAAGATGGCGCGGCAGTCTCTCGATCAATTGCAGCAATCGCGCAACTCGCTGAACGCCTTTCGAGCGCAGTTGAAGCCCCAGGATTCGTCGGAACAGCAGATCCGCCAGTACCGCGCGGTCTACGATGCAGTCCCCTGGCTTGAAGTCGAACGGCAGTTGAACAAGCCCGATCTCGCGCGTCCGCCGGTGCCCTCGCTCACGGAGTTCCTCGACAAGACCGCGACCGGCCAGGAAGATCTGTTGCTCGCCTTCACCGAACTGCTCACCGCTCCCACGGCGCGTCACATCTTCTCTTTCACGCTAGCCGCATTCATCGACATTATCGTCTTTTTGCTGGCGTTTTCCGCAGGTCCGCACTTTGCAGGACCTCCGGAAGATCGCTGGCGCAGCGCCGGCGCCTCGATCGACGACACGCACCATCAGGTGTTCGCGCGCGATCTGTTGCGCAAGGTCGAGCCTGATGGATCGGGCAAGCCTCGGATACCCGTGAGCTCGCTTACGTCCGGCGAGCAACAGTTCTGTTTGACGCTCGCCGCGAAGGGCCGCGCCGTGATGCACGACGGCTATTACATTCTCGATGACGAGATCCACGAACATCTCATGGATGCGATGGTTCACCGCCAGTTGCCGCTTCGCGTCCCGCCAAAGGCCGCCTCAGCCACTGCCGGCGGCCAGATATAACCGGATGGCTTACTTGCCGATGAGAACCGCAACAAACTCCGCGTCGGATTCCTGCAGAACCTTGCGCGGGATGTAGCAGTATCCGTTGTCGCCCCAGTTCGCGCCCCAGGAATTCTTCACGATGAAGTAGTTGCCCGTGTAACCGGTGATGAGCATCGCGTGGCGGCCGTGATCGCCCCACGGATCTTCTGACACGTGCACCACGCCGTCCCGGCCAATGTTCGAAAACTCGCGGCCCGTGTTCATGGCAAGATGAACCGGCATACCCGCGGTGAGCACCTTGCGAACATCGTCGATGGCGATGGGATGCGGCAATGCAGGCAAGCGGCGCTGCGCTGCGTCCTCGTCCAGTTGCCGTTCGCCCACCACTGGAGTCTGCAGATCATCGGGCCAGAAATCCTGTCTGCAGGTGCCGCGCTCACGCAGCACATTGCCAGGGTCGGGTCCGCCGATCGAACCCTCGCCGCCCTTGTAGGCATAGCGGAAGTCCTTCGCATCGCCCTGCATCTCCTGGATGCCCAGCATCGTGTACTTCGGCGAAAGCCGGGTCGAATCGTTCTTGACGAATCATTGCGACGTTTCCTGCGCATGGGTCCAGGGGAAGGCCGAAACCCGCGAGGTCTGCTTCTGGGCGCGGCCGGGCAGACAATCCTCGACCCAGA
>JACXTT010003958.1_pt1 | contig 22299 bp, 21 predicted proteins | sample 9270951 | NCBI WGS metagenome assembly JACXTT01 (sample SAMN15532306, study PRJNA645909) | rock metagenome | isolation source: weathered quartz diorite | place: Puerto Rico | collected 2017-06-21
CAAGGGCCGCGGAGCCCTCGGGGCTGCCGTGCTCGCCACCATGGCGTCCATGGTCGGCGGGGGAGCCGTCAGCAGGTGTAGGGGCGCGGCTGGACATGCGCAGATTATCCGACAATACTAGCCGCTCTCCAATCTGGTGCGGATCCGTTGATGCTGACGCGAAGGCGGTCAGCGCAAGGCGCGCGGCAAATGCGCCGGGCCCGGGACCGCTCCCGCATTTCACGTTACTGGAATGACCGCTTCCGATCCCACGAGTTCCGCCGCGCACGAGTCGGCCGGCACGACCGGCGCCGACGGCAAGTCCGCGGCCCGACATGATGCTGACGCCACTCCGGCGGCAGCCGAAACCGCGAATGCGGGGCAGTCCCTGGCCGTCCGCGCCGCGCTGGGCGGCATGGCGGGCGGCGCCTTCGCCACCATGACGGCGGCGGGCCAGGAGCCGGCCGACTGCGGCGGCCACGTATTGTACTCGGCCGCCTGCTCGCACTACGCACGGCGCGTGCTGCAGGCTCGCCCGGAGGTGGCGGATCTCGTCGCGGCGGCCAGCGGCGCGCCGCTTACGCGCCCCTGGATGACCGGGCGCCTCGCCGCGCTGCATGAGCCGTCGGTCGATGTCGAGGAGGCCGCCAAGCGTGCGCTGCGGCGCCTGCGGGCCGAGGTGATGTGCGTGGTGATCGAGCGCGACCTGCGGGGCCTCGCCACGCTGGCCGAGGTCACGGGCGCGATGACCGATCTCGCCGAGTTGTCGATCCAGTACGGCCTGGCCACGCTTGGCGACGACCTTGCCGCCACCTATGGTCGGCCGGTGGGCGAGCAGAGCGGCGAGACGCAGGAGTTGGTGGTCGTCGGCATGGGCAAGCTCGGCGGGCGCGAGCTCAACGTCTCGTCGGACATCGACCTGATCTTCCTGTACGACGAGGACGGCGAAACCCGCGGCGGGCCGCGCAGCCTGTCCAACCACGAATACTTCATCCGCCTGGGTCGGCGCCTGATCAACCTGCTGGCGGACGTGACGGCCGACGGCTATGTGTTTCGCGTCGACATGCGGCTGCGCCCGAACGGCGACGCCGGCCCGCTGGCCTGCAGCCTGGGCATGCTGGAGGAATACCTGGTCGTGCAGGGGCGCGAATGGGAGCGCTACGCATGGATCAAGGGGCGCGTGGTGTCCGCGCTCGACACGCCGCACGCGCAGCGCACCGCCGCGCTGCTCGCGCGGCAAACCATGCCGTTCGTGTTCCGGCGCTACCTCGATTACGGCGTGATCGACGCCATCCGCTCGCTGCACGCGCAGATCCGGGCGGAGGCGGCCAAGCGCAGCGGCGGACTGGCGGGCCACGGTGTCAACCAGCGCTCGTTCAATATCAAGCTGGGTCGCGGCGGCATCCGCGAGATCGAGTTCATGGCGCAGGTGTTCCAACTGATACGTGGCGGCCAGGACGCCGCGCTGCGCGTGCGGCCGACGCTGGAGGTGCTGGACGTGGCGGTGGAGCGCGGCCTGTTGCCGGCCGGCCAGGCCGAGCAACTGGCGGATGCCTACCGCTTCCTGCGCCAGTTGGAGCACCGGTTGCAATACCGCGACGATGCCCAGACCCACCACCTGCCGACGACGGAAACGGAGCAACTGGCGGTGGCGCGCATGATGGGCTGCGCCGACTGGCAGGCGCTGCTGGAGAAACTTGCCGCGTTGCAGGAGCCGGTGGCGCAGCAGTTCGAGGCCACGTTCTCCGACCCGGATGCGCGCCCGTGCGAGGCCCTGTGGCCGGCGCTGGTGCGCGAGGAAGTGCAGGGCCGCGCCACGCAGGACGGACCGGAGGAGGGCGACGTGTCGCCGTGCGGCCGCCTGCAGGCGGCCGGTTTCACTGACTGCACCGGCCTGTACGACCGCCTGCGCGCGATCGGCACGTCGCTGCGCTACCGCGCGCTGTCCGAACCCAGCCGCGTGCGCTTCGACCAGTTGGTCAACCGCGCGCTGGACCTGGCGGCGAGGCAGGACGATCCCGACAGCACCATCGCGCGCTTTCTCGACTTTCTCGATGCCATCAGCCGGCGCGCGTCCTACCTGTCGCTGCTCTCCGAATACCCGCAGGCGATGGACCGCGTCGCCCACACGCTGCACGCGTCGCGCTGGGCCGCGGCCTACCTGACCCGTCATCCGCAGTTGCTCGACGAGCTGCTGGACAGCGAGGCGCTCGCCACCGCGCCGGACTGGCCGGCCTTTCGCCAGCGCCTGTCCGAACGCATGCTGCACGCGGAGGGGCAGGTCGAGACGCAGATGGACATCCTGCGCCGCGAGCACCACGCCGAGACTTTCCGCATCCTGCTGCAGGACCTGCAGGGGTTGCTCACCGTGGAGCAGGTCGCCGACCGGCTCTCCGATCTCGCCGACGCCATGCTGGAGGTCACGCTGGAAACGGTCTGGCGCCAGCTTGCCACGCGCCACCGCGAGCAGCCGCGTTTTTCGGTGATTGCCTACGGGCGTCTGGGCGGCAAGGAACTGGGCTACGCGTCGGATCTGGACATCATCTTCCTGTACGACGACGACCACGAGCGCGCGCCCGACGTCTATGCCGCCTACGCGCGCCGCCTCATCACCTGGCTCACCAGCCACACGGCGGCGGGTATGCTGTTCGATGTCGATACGCGCTTGCGGCCCAATGGCGCGTCGGGCCTGCTGGTGACGAGCTTCGACGCCTTCCGGCGCTACCAACTGCGCGAGGGCGACAACACCGCCTGGGTCTGGGAGCACCAGGCGCTCACGCGCGCGCGCTTTTGCGCGGGCGAGCGCGAGATCGGCGCGCGCTTCGAGGCGCTGCGCGACGAGATCCTGCGCCAGGAGCGCGACGCGGCAACGCTGCGCGGCGAGATCGTCGAGATGCGCGGCAAGGTTGCCGAGGGCCACCCGAACCCGACCGAGCTGTTTGACCTCAAGCACGATCGCGGCGGCATGGTGGACATCGAGTTCACCGTGCAGTACCTCGTGCTGCTGCACAGCCGGGCGCATGCCGGGCTGACCCGCAACGCCGGCAACATCGCACTGCTGCGCGCGGCCGGCGAGCTAGGGCTGATCGACGCGGCGCTTTCCGTGGCCGTGGGTGACGCCTACCGGCTCTTCCGCGCGCGCCAGCACCAGTTGCGGCTGGATGGCCAGGAGCACGCGCGTGTGCCGCCGGCGAGCGTCACGGAGCCGGTCGGGCAGGTCAAGGCGCTGTGGCAGGCGGTGTTCGGTGACGTCTGACGCCAGGCCGGCCGGCGCCGGCTGGGCCGGCGTGCTGGCCGCCGTCGCCGGTGTCGGCGCGCTCGCCGCGCTGTTCACCTTCGTGCCGTGGCTGCACGCGCATGGCATTTACCTGCGCGGCGCGGTGCGCGACGACGGGCAGTGGTGGCGGCTCCTTACGGCGATGTGGGCGCATCTCGACTGGCGGCATTGGCTCGCCGATGTCGGCGCGGCCACGGGCCTGCTGCTGCTGATCGGTCGGGAATGCCGCGTGCGCGCGATGCTGCTGGTGCTCGTGGTGAGTGGCGTGACGGTGCAAGTGGCGCTGCTGCGCATGCCCGGCATCGACTGGTATGGCGGCCTGTCCGGCGCGCTGCATGGCCTGGCGCTGTGGGGCGCCTTGCGCCTGCTGCGCGGCGAGGGTTGGTCGCGGGCCGCGGGCGTGGCGCTCTCCGTCGGCGTGCTGGTCAAGCTGTGGCTGGAACAGTCGTGGCTTTCGCCGGTCGTGTTCGATCCGTCGTGGGGTTTCGGCGTGGTACGTGCCGCGCATGCGGCGGGCGCCATCGCCGGGCTGGCCTGCTGGCTGCTGCAGGAGTGGTGGGGGAACCGGCTGCGCTGAGGGCGAGGGCGCGGCGCCGCATGGGCACCCGCGCACCGATTCCGTGGCTCGTGCATGCCCGCCAGGGCGGGCGCCGCGCGGTCAGGTGACTTGCCGTCGTTTCCGCGCGGCAAACGCCATTAGCCCCGCCATTGCCAGCAATGCCGCCGTCCAGGGCGCTACCGCACCGCCCCCGCCGCCGCCCGAGCTTGCTGCCGGCGCCGGTGTCGGCGCGGCGGCCGCCGGCGGTGGTGTATTGGCCGCCAAGGCCAGCGCGCCGTTGGCGTCGAGCAGCCCCGCGCCGCAAAGGCCGGTCTGGTTCGTGCAATACGTGCCGGCAGGGTGCGGGCGCGCGGAGGACTTCAGCGCGCTCACCGCTTGCGCCGGCGAGAGCGAGCTGTTGACCGACAGCATCAGCGCGACGACGCCCGACACCATCGGCGCGGCGAAGCTGGTGCCCTGAGACGAGGTCACGGTGAAGTCGACTGGCATTGTCTGGCCCGTGTTCGACAGCGTGCGGATATACGACTGCGCCACCGTGCAGGCATTGTTCATCACCTTCGAGTTGCCGCAGCCTCCACCCGGCGCGCTCAGCGCCACCTGCGGGCCGACGTTGGCGTAGCTGGCATTCTCGCCGTCGTTGGCGTGGGCCGTCACGGCGATGACGCCCGTGCAGTCGGCGGGCGCCTCGACCGCGGTCGCGTGGTTGTTGCCGGTGGCCGCAACCACCGTCACGCCGCGCGCGGTCAGGTCGTTGATTGCCTGTTGCTCCACACTGCTGCACGTGCCGCCGCCCAGGCTGACGTTGATGACGCGTGCCGGCGTGGCATTGGTGGGCACGCCGGGCACGTCGAGTCCGCCGGCCCAGCGCATGCCGTCCACGGTGTCGGAGAGCAGCGCGCCGCAGCGGCCGGAGACGCGCACCGGCTGAATGCGCGCATTCCAGTCGACGCCGGCGATGTCGGTATTGTTGTTGGTCAGTGCGCCGAGCACGCTGGCCACGCGCGTGCCGTGCCAGCTGCTGGGCTGCAGGGTGGTCCGCGGCGCCGCGTCGGTCGGGCAGGTATAGCCGACGGGCACGAAGTCACCGGGGTCCGTCGGATCCGCGTCGCGGCCGGGCTGGCTGTCGTTGGAGACGGTGTCGTTGCTGATGAAGTCGTAGCCGGGCACCAGCCGCGCGGCCAGGTCGGGATGGGGCAGGAAGCCGGTGTCCACCACGGCGATCACGATGCTGCTGCTGCCGCGCGAGCGGTCCCACGCGCTCAGCAGGTTGGCGCCGCCCACCACCTGCGAGGGCGGTCCTATGTAGGGCTGGGTGGAGAACAGCGGGTCGTTGGGCACGGTGTCATGCAGCCGCAGCCAACGGTCGGGCACGGCGTCCGCGATGCGCGGGTCCTGGCGCAGCCGGGCGGCGACGGCCTCGGGGTCCGTGCCGCCGCTTGCGCCGCTACCTCCGCCGACACTGAGCAACTGCAGCGTGCCGCCCATCTGCCGCTTGACCGCGACATCGAGGCCGGTCGCCTCGCGCACGCGCAGGAGGCGGTCGTCGGAGCCGGAGAGCTTGCTGCTGCTGGCGGCGCTGGCGCCGGCGGGCTTGGCCATGCCGGTCGCACCGGCGGCTGCGTCGGCGTCGCGCCAGCGGACGATATAGTGGCCGGTATACACCGGCGCCGCGCCGACGCCGGTGTCGGCCCCGGCAGGCTTTGGCGCCGCCAGGCATGATAGGGCGGCCATGGCGGCGAGCCAGGGCCGGATGGTGGCAAACATACCAACGGGACGGCAGTGGGACCGGGACTGCGTGACGTACGGCATGCTTTTGCCTCCAGGTGTGTGCGGGGGTGTTTGGAGCTTAACGCACGGCATGCCTTTCGCGCGTACCGAAGGAGGCCGTGACCACAAACATTGGCAAAAACGTCTGCTCGCTTCAGTCTTGCGGCTGGTCGCGACCCTCCGGCATGCGGCGGTTGGGCTTGAGGACGCGGTCCGGGTCGGCGATCTCCACGCGCGGCGCGGCGCGTAGTGTGGCGACCGCCTGGTCGAGTGTGGTATCGGCCGACGGGGCGATGGCCGTCACCAGCCACATGCCGCCGGACATTGGCCGCTTGACCACGAAGCGAACCGGCCCTTCGATCTGTGCGAGCAGGCGGCCGGCTTCCATCGACTCCGTAACCGCGGGCGGGCTGAAGCGGACCATGATGTCGCCCAGCGGGCGGTCAGTGGTGATGGCGCCCGGCGGCGGGGAAGCCGGCGGCTGCGCCTGGCAGCCCGTGAGTGACAGCAGCGCGAGGCCGAATGCGGCGGCGACGCAGCGCGCGCGCCGGGTTTGCGGCAGCTTGCCGATAGTCATGGATGGCTCCTGAATCCTGCGAAAAATATCATGGGGCGGATTGTGCCCGCCCACGTCGGCATCCGATCGGTCGCCGACGCCCGTCAGCCGGCGGCTCGCCGTGCGCGTCGGCCTTCCTTGCCCGCGCCGGTGGCCTGGCCGGCGGCCGCGCGGGCGCCTTGCGCCAGCATTTCCTCGGCGTGCTGCACGGTGGTGGCGGTGACGGTGGCACCGCCCAGCATGCGGGCGGTTTCGACGACGCGACCGGCGGCGTCCAGCACGCGAATGCGTGAGCGGGTCTGGTGCGCGCCGGCGTCGCCAGTGGTCTCCTTGCTAACCAGCAGGTGGCCGCCGGCCTGCGCCGCGACCTGCGGCAAGTGGGTGACGCACAGCACCTGGCGCGAACGGCCCAACTCCTGCAGCCGCCGGCCCACGACTTCCGCTACCGCGCCGCCGATGCCGGTATCGACCTCGTCGAAGATCAGCGTTGGCGTGGGCGCGGCCTCACTGGTGATGACGGAGATGGCCAGGCTGATGCGCGCCAGCTCGCCGCCCGAGGCCACCTTTGCCAGCGGCCGGGCGCTGACGCCGGCGTGTCCGGCGACGAGGAATTCGATTTGTTCGAGACCGTAGCTCTGGCCCTCGTCGAGCACGTTCAGGGCGACGGCGAAGCTGCCGCCCGCCATCGACAGGCCTTGCATGGCGTCGGTCACGGCGGCCGACAGCGCCTCGGCCGCGGCCTTGCGGGCGGCGGACAGATGCTGGGCGAGCGTGAGATAGGCGGCACGCGCGGCGGCCTCGCGCGCCATCACCTTGTTCAGGTCCTGCGCGGCCTGCAGGTCGTCCAGTTGCTGGCGCAGGGCGAGCAGTTCGTCGGCCAGTTGCTCGGGCGGCAGGCGGTACTTGCGCGCGGTGGCGTGCAGCGCCTGCATGCGTTCTTCCACCACCTGCAGGCGTTCCGGGTCCAGTTCGAGCCGATCGACATAGCGCGTGAGCGAGTGCGCGGCCTCTTCGGCCTGCACCTGCGCCGGCTCCAGCGCGGCCAGCACGTCGGCGAGTGCCGGGTCGACGTCGGCCAACTGGCGCAGGCGCGTGACGAGCGCGTTCAACGCCGACAGCACCGAGCTATCGGACTCGGTGAGCGCGTCGAGCGCGGCGCGGCTGCCGTCGATCAGCCCGGCGGCATGCGACAGGCGGTTGTACTCGGACTGGATCTCGTCCCATTCGCCCGGCTGCGGCGCAAGCTTGTCCAGCTCGCCGACCTGCCATTCCAGGCGCTCGCGTTCCAGCTGCATCTCGCGCGACTGGTGCTCGACGGCCTCGCGCTGACGCACGCAGGCGCGCCAGACGCGCCAGGATTCGGCCACGGCGGTGGTCTGCGCGGTCAGGCCGGCGTGCGCGTCCAGCAGCAGACGCTGGGCGTCGGGACGCAGCAGCAACTGGTGAGCGTGCTGGCCGTGGATGTCGACGAGCTGGTCGCCGACCTCGCGCAACTGCGCCAGCGTGGCCGCCGCGCCATTGATGAAAGCCTTGCTGCGGCCGCTGGCGTCCACCGTGCGGCGCAGCAGCACCGAGCGGCCGGCGTCGCCGTCGTCCTCGCCGGATAGCTCGCGCTCGGCGAGCCACGCATCGAGGGCGGGATGCGTGGCGAAGGTGGCGCCGATGCTGGCCCGGGCGGCGCCTTCGCGCACCACGCCGGCATCGGCGCGTTCACCCAGCACGAGCGCCAGCGCGTCGATCAGGATCGACTTGCCGGCGCCGGTCTCGCCGGTGAAGACGGTGAAGCCGGCGGAAAAATCCAGGTCGAGCGTGTCGACGATGACGAAATCGCGGATGGACAGGCTGCGCAGCATCGTGGGCGATGGGTCAGAGGCGGTTGTCTTCGGTGGGGTATTCGTGCCAGTGCAGCTTCTTGCGCAGCGTGGCGTAATAGCTGTAGCCGACCGGATGGAGCAGCTGGATGGTCTTGTCCGAGCGGCGCACGATGATGCGGTCGCCCGGCAGCAGCGAGGTGAGCGACTGCATGTCGAAGTTCACGCTGGCGTCGCGCGCGGTGGCCACCTCGATGCTGACCTCGGCATCGTACGGCAGCACGATGGGCCGGTTGGACAGCGCGTGCGGGGCGATCGGCACCAGCACCATGCCCGACAGCGTCGGATGCAGGATCGGGCCGCCCGCGGCGAGCGCGTAGGCGGTCGAGCCGGTCGGCGTGGAGACGATCAGGCCGTCCGAGCGCTGGTTATACATGAAGTACCCGTCCACCGACACGGCCAGCTCCACCATCCCGGAAATGCCGGAGCGGTTGACCACCACGTCGTTGAGTGCCAGCGCGGAGAACAGCACGGTGTCGTCGCGCACCACCCGGGATTCCAGCAGCATGCGCGACTCGGACTCGAAGCGGCCGGCGAGCATGTCGGGCAGCACCGACTGGACATCCTCCAGCGGGATATCGGTCATGAAGCCCAGCCGGCCGTGGTTGACGCCGATCAGCGGGACATTGAATCCGGCCAGCTGGCGCGCGATGCCGAGCATCGTGCCGTCGCCGCCCAGCACGACGGCCACATCGGCCTGCCGGCCGATCTCGGCGGGCGACAGGGCGGGGTAGTCGGTGAGACCGGTGGCCTGCGCGGTTTCGCGCTCGAACACCACGTCCTGGCCGTTTCTCAGAATGCAGGAGGCGAGCTCCTCCAGCGGCCCTTCGATCCCGGCGGTGGCGTACCGGCCCACCAGGGCGACGGTCTGGAACGGGGCGCGCTTGGCGCCGGACTTGGGGGAGGCAGACATGCCGGGATTAGACCATACCGGTGTGACCGTTGTCAGCAGCCGGCGGCCGGGCAGCCCGGCACGGCAAAACTTGCGTAAAATCGGGACATCATGGATGAACGTTCCAAAACGCTGCTCAAGACCCTGATCGAGCGCTACATTGCCGAAGGGCAGCCGGTGGGTTCGCGGACCCTGTCCAAGTACTCGGGACTCGACCTGTCGCCGGCCACCATCCGCAATGTGATGTCCGATCTGGAGGAAATGGGCTTCATTGCCAGCCCGCACACGTCGGCCGGACGCATTCCGACGCCGCGCGGGTACCGGCTGTTCGTCGATACCATGCTGACCGCGCAGCCGCTGGAGCGCGCACCAGACATGGCCGAACTCGCCGGGCAGATCCAGGGCCAGTTGGCCGGCCAGCAACTCGGGCCGCAGCGGATGATCACGGCGGCCGCGCACACGCTGTCCAACCTGTCGCACTTTGCCGGCGTGGTGATGACGCCGCGGCGCGCGCAGTCGTTCCGGCAGGTGGAATTCATGCGGCTGTCTGATAAACGCATCCTGCTGATCATCGTCAGCCCGGAAGGGGACGTGCAGAACCGCATCATTCAGACCGAACTGCCGTACACACCGGCGCAGTTGATCGAGGCCGCCAATTTCTTCAATTCGCACTACGCGGGCATGAGCTTCGACGCCGTGCGCGACCACCTGCGGGTAGAGCTGCGCGACCTGCGCCGCGACATGTCGCAACTGATGCAGGCGGCGGTGGAGGCGGGCAGCAGCGCGATGGCCGAGGATGAGGACGAAAAGGTCTTCATCTCCGGCGAGCGCAAGCTGTTGGAAGTGGAAGACCTGGCCTCCAGCATGGACAAGCTGCGCCGCCTGTTCGATGTCTTCGAGCACAAGACCGGGCTGCTGCAACTGCTCGATGTCTCCAGCCATGCCCAGGGCGTGCAGATCTTCATCGGCGGCGAGAGCAAGCTGGTGCCGCTGGAAGACATGGCGGTGATCACCGCGCCGTACGAGGTCGACGGGCAGATCGTCGGCACGCTCGGCGTGATCGGACCGACGCGCATGGCCTACGAGCGCGTGATCCCGATCGTCGACATCACCGCGCGGTTGCTCTCCAGCGCGCTCAGCCAGAACTAGTGCGGGTCGCGCCGGGTCAGATTCGCACCGCTGCCGGCGTTTCCTGGCCGGTGCGGACAAGATGGCCAATGCGCCGCCCGACTAACCGGAAGTGATATGACGTTTTCCCCCGAGCCGGTTTACCAGCACGGCCAGCCGTCGCGGACGGCAATCCTGCTCATCAACCTGGGCACGCCCGATGCGCCGACGCCCAAGGCCGTGGGCCGGTATTTAAAGGAATTCCTGTCCGATCCGCGCGTGGTGGAGATTCCGCGCGCGGCGTGGCTGCCCATCCTGTACGGCGCGATCCTGCCGCTGCGCTCGCGCGCGTCGGCGCTGAAGTACGAGTCGATCTGGCTGCGCGAGGCGCACATGACCGGCTCGCCGCTGCTGGTCTATAGCGAACGCCAGGCCCACGCGCTGCAATTGCTGCTTGGCCAGCAAGGCCACGACGTCACCGTCGCTTGCGCCATGCGCTACGGCAATCCGTCCATCGCCTCGGTGATGGAAGCGCTGCGCCGCCAGGGTTGCGGGCAGGTTCTCGTGCTGCCGATGTATCCGCAGTTTTCCGGCACCACAACCGCCACGGCGTTCGACGAGGTTTTCCGCGTGCTTGGCCAGTGGCGCAATCAGCCCGAACTGCGCCTCGTCAAGCACTTCCACGATCATCCCGCCTACATCTCGGCGCTGCACCAGCAGGTGGGCGCCTATTGGGCGCAACACGGTACGCCCGATTTCGCGCGTGGCGACAAGCTGATCCTGTCGTTCCACGGCGTCCCACGGCGCACGCTGGAACTGGGCGACCCATACCACTGCGAATGCCTGAAGACCGGCCGCCTGCTGGGCGAGGCGCTCGGCCTGCAGTCGGGACAGTATCAGGTGACGTTTCAGTCTCGTTTTGGCCGGGCAGAATGGCTGCAGCCGTACACCGCGCCGACGCTCAAGGAACTCGGCAAGGTCGGCACGGGGCGGGTGGACGTGTTCTGCCCCGGCTTTCCGGCCGACTGCATCGAAACGCTGGAAGAAATTGCCATGGAAGGGCATTCCGAGTTCATGGTTGCCGGCGGCAAGCAATTCCATTTCATTCCCTGCATGAACGATGCCGAAAGCTGGATCGCGGGGCTGGCGGAGATTGCCCTGCAGCACCTGCAGGGCTGGCCGCTGCGGGCGCCGCATCCGCACGAGCTGGAGGCGCGCCGAAGCCGGGCGCAGGCGAGGGGGGCGGCGGCATGAACGTCAATTTCGAGCCGGACGCGCGGCTGCGCATCGACAAATGGCTGTGGTGCGCGCGCTTCTTCAAGACGCGCTCGCTGGCCGCGGAGGCGGTCGAACGCGGCCGGGTCTTGATCAATGACCAGCCATGCAAGAACTCCCGCGAGGTGAAGCCCGGCGACATCATCGTGCTGGAAGCCCACCAGCAGCGCTGGGAGATCGTGGTGAAAGGCGTGTCGGCGTCACGCGGCGCGGCGCCCATTGCCCAGATGCTGTACGCGGAAACCGAGAAGAGCCAGGCCGCCAGGCTGGCGCAGGCCGAGCAGCGCCGCTACCAGCACGAGCCGGCGGCGCAAATGCAGGGCCGCCCAACCAAGCGCGACCGCAGGCGGATTGAAGACTTCCGGGGATAAGCGGCGGTGGCGTGGAAGGCCGGTCTGGCCGGTCACGCCGCGCCGGGCGTCATTCGACGTACTGGACGATGTAATGCTTGAAGACGGCCTTGCCGCTGCCATACTCGGTGTCGCGCGGGCTGAACGCGTCCGACAGGCAAATAAAGACCGTCATCGCCGACAGGGCGGCGATCAGGCAGATTGTCACGACAGGTAGCTTATGGTGCATGGCTGACCCTTCGCATAAGGCTCGCATGTGAAACACCCTCGGCCTCCCCGGTATTTTTGGCATTTTTCTAGGATTGATCTTAGTGTTTGCCCTGCGGCAACGCAATAAGAGGCGGATTTCATAAGGCGCCCCTTTGTAACGGCATATTTCCGAGTCTTCAGAGATCCACTCTTGAAAACCGCTGGCCCGACGCCATCTGCGCGATACACTTGCCGGTTTACCACCCAGCCCGCCGCGGGTTCCGCGCCAGGCGGGCCGAGACCTTGTATTGATACGGATCGACATGGAAGAACAGAAGCAAACGCCATCCACCCCGACGCCGGCACCTGCCGGCGCAGACACGGCCACCGTGGCGGCAGAGAACGCCGGCGTGGAGGATGTGGCTGCCCAACTGGCTGCCCTGGAGGCCAAGGCTCGTGAGCACTACGACATGTTCCTGCGCGCCACGGCCGAAGGCGAGAACATCCGCCGCCGCGCCCAGGACGACGTGGCCAAGGCCCACAAGTTCGCCATCGAGAACTTCGCCGACAACCTGCTGCCCGTGATGGACAGCCTGCAGGCGGCGCTTGGCGATGGCTCCGGTGATATCGCCAAGTTGCGCGAGGGCGTGGAACTGACCGCCCGCCAGCTTGCTGCGGCTTTCGAGCGCGGCAAGATCGTGGAACTGAACCCGGTGGGCGAGAAGTTCGACCCGCATCGCCACCAGGCCATCTCCATGGTGCCGTCCGAGCAGGAAGCCAACACCGTGGTCGCGGTCCTGCAGCGCGGCTACATGATTGCCGATCGGGTACTGCGCCCGGCGCTGGTGACGGTGAGCGCGCCCAAGTAAGGAAATTCCGATGTCGCGCCCCGATGATGGCGCGCGCGTGAATTCGCATGACGCAACGCCCGGTGCCGGCTGGCCCGGGCTTTTTTTCATCTTGGGACGGCCCGGCGATGAAAACAGCCCCCTCGGGGGCAGCGACCCGCGAAGCGGGGGAGCTTGGGGGCCATTCTTCATTCGGAGGTTTGTCATGAGCACCGATTCGGGCGCCCCGGCGCCGCATCTCGATTACCGCGCCTTCGACGTCTTCGGCATGCGCGCCGTGGACGAAGACACCATCGACGGCGCGATCGCCGAGGCCGGCGACGCGCTGGTCTGCTTGTTCTTCTGGGGCGTGGACTGCTTCAACTGCGAGATCGCCAAGAAGGCGATGCTTGCCAACCCGGCGCCGGTGCATGCGCTCGGGCTGCGCTGGCTGCACGCCAACGTCTACGAGCACCCGGCACTCGGGCGTCGCTTTGGCCTGCACGGCGTGCCGGTGTTCATGTTCTTCCAGAACGGCAAGAAGCTCGGCCGCGCCACCGGCTGGCACGGCCACGGGCAGTTCGAGGCGGCCGTAGCGAATGCGCGCCTGAAGGCGAGCGGCAAGCCGCTCGCGGGCTAGCCGAGGCTAGCGGCGACTATCGGGATAGCGCGTAGCCGAGGCGGAACTGCCACGGCAGCTTGCGGTTGTAGTCCAGCAGGCTTTCGCCATAGCCGACGAAGTACCCGGCCATCAGGTAGCCCGCCGTGCCGGGTATGAGGCGCGACAGCGGATAGGTCAACTGCGCGTCGACGCTGCCGTACCAACTGCGCGTGCCCTTGCGCAGCGTGGTGGACAGCTCCCACGAATCCGCCTTGCCATAGACGATGTTCAGGTCCATGTAGCCGCGGTATTGGGCGATGTCGGGGTTCTCTCCTTTTTCCATATAGGCATACAGCTTGGGCGAGACGCGCCAGTGCCAGCCGGACTGGTCGCCCAGATAGAACGTCGGCTTGACGAAGGCCGTGTTGATGCTGCGCGAGTCGGCGCCGCTGCGGCCGTTGGATTCGTGCTCCAGCCCCGCCGCGAACGACAGCCGGCTGAGGGCGCCGCGCTGCACGCCGGTGTCGGACAGGTAGTAGTAGAGGCTTGGCCGGTAGTTGGTGTCCCGAAAGGGCTTGGACTCGTTGGCGAGATCCCACAGCGAGAACTGCGTGTAGCCGAAGTACAGGTTGTCGAACACGCTACGGGAGGCCGGATCCTCGCCCTGGAAGATCCGGTACTTGAAGCTCAGCTGGAACTTGGCGTTGGCGCCATCGTGCGCGCCCACCATGAAATACATTGGCTCGTTGAGCGACAGGCGGGCGCTGTCGCGCAGGTCGGCGGGTGCGGGCGGCGGCGTCGCGGCGGCGGTGGCCGAGACGACCGGAACGACTGGTACGGCCGTAGCGTCAGGCGCGCCGGCCACGGCGGCGGCCTGCGGCGTGGTTTCGGCCTGGGGTTCGATCGTCGTGCCGGTGGCGGGCGTGGCGCGGGCGATGGCGCCGCTATCCTGCGTTGGCGCGCGGTTCAGTGTCACCAGTACGGGCGCGGCGTCGATTTCCGTCGCGTCCAGCCGGATCTGGCCGCGCAGGCTCGGCGGCAGTTCCGCTGCGTAGCTGATGGTGCGGCTCTCGCCCTGGCGCAACTGCACAATGGCCGGGCCCTTGCCCACGCGGCGCAACTCCAGTTGAACCGGCGCTTGCAGGTCGCCGGAGGCGGTGACGGCCAGGCGTTCCGGCACCACGTACTGGCGGGTGTCCTTGTCGGCGCTGATCAGCAGTGTCAGCGTCAGCGGGCGTGTGCCGTCGATGACGCGCGGCGGCTGTAGCAGGGCGACGCCGGCATGGCTTGCCAGCGGTGAGGCGAGCGCCAGAAGCAGGCCGGCCAGACGGATTGTCCGCCCGGCGAAGGGGAATGTCAGGGGCATGGCGAGGCGTGCCGCATCCCGCGCGAGGCGCGGGTAGGAAAGGCGGCGGCGATGAACAACGCCGCAAGCCTATCACGCCATCGGAAGCCGGTTGTGACGAATTGTACGCAGCGGTAACATCCGCCGCGCCGTGCTGCTGTCAGCGTCCCGCGCGGCGCCTGACGCAGTCGATATAGTGCGCGCCATCGGGCGGCAGGCCCGAGCGCTGCGCCTCCCACAGCATTTCACCGAGGCATTCCATGACCTGGTGCTGGGCGTCATGCGGGGAGTCGAGTCGTTGCGCGAGTGCCTCGTAGGCCTGCCGGATGCCCGGTGGCTGGTCGATCGACACCTGCTCGGAGATCGACAGGTGCATCGCAAGGTGCAGGAACGGATTGGTCTGGCCGCCTTCCGGCGTGTAGTCCTGGGTCAGCGCGCCTTCGGTATCGGTCAGCAGCGACTGGTATTCGGGATGCTCGCCGATCCAGTCGACCGCCATGACTTCCAGTGGCGTCAGCACATTGCCGCCAAGCTGCTTTTGCCAGGCTTCGCAGAAGAACCTGCGGACTTCTTCACGTGAGGGATTGAACATGGTGGCCGTATTGTAAACGAGGCCTCTGGCCGGCGCCGGCCATTAGAATGCGGGATCGCCGTTTCGCCAGCGCGCCATGACCCCATGACCGTCTTCGCCTCCACCGCCATGCAGGACGCCCGTGACAAGCTCGCGGGCGTCTTGCTGATCGCCTTGTCCGCCAGCGCCTTTGGCGCGATGGCGATCTTCGCGCGCTTTGCCTACGCGGCGGGCGCCGATGTCTATGGCCTGCTGACCGTACGCTTCGTGCTGGCCGCCGTGGCGATGGCGTTGGTCATGCGCGCGCGCGGCATCCGCCTGCCGCCGTGGCCGCGCGTGCTGGCGCTGGCCGCGATGGGCGGCATCGGCTACGTCGGCCAGTCGTTCTGCTTCTTCAGCGCGTTGAACCACGCGCAGGCCAGCCTCGTGGCGCTGCTGCTGTACCTGTACCCGCTTTTTGTCACCATCCTGGCGGCCGTGTTCCTGAAGGAGCGGCTGACGGGCGCCACGGTGGCGGCGCTGGTGCTGTGCTCGCTTGGGGCGGGCCTGACGGTCGGCGGTGGGCAGGGTTCGCCGCTTGGTATTGCGCTGGGGCTGGCTGCCGCGGTGATCTATTCCGTGTACATCGTGGTCGGTGCGCGCGTCACGGCGGGCGTTAACGCCATCGCGACGACGACGGTGATCTGTACCGCCGCCGCGCTGGTGTATGGAGGCCTTTCCATCGCGCGGGCGGCGGCCGGCGTGCCGCCACAGTTCCCGGCCAGCGCCGGGGGCTGGCTGGCGCTGCTGGCGATCGCACTGCTGTCCACGGTGCTCGCCATCCTGACCTTCTTCGCCGGCCTGCAGAAGCTTGGCGCCGCGCAGGCATCGATGCTGTCGACGCTGGAGCCGGTCGTGACGGTCGGGCTGGCCGCCGCGCTGCTCGGCGAGCAGATCGGTTGGGCGCAGGCTGTCGGCGGTGGGTTGATCCTGGCCGGGGTGTTGTGGCTCACGCGCCGCGCGAGCGCGTCGGCGAACGTGCAAGAGAATTGAATGTCTTGCTCAATCCGGCTGCCGCGGCAATGCAACGGCTTCGGTACAATTTGCGCTTTCCCTCACCCCGGTAAAGGAACGCGCGCATGAAACAGATCGATCAGGCAGCTCTGGCCCAGTTGTTCACCGAAGCCCGCACGCACAACGTGTGGCAAGACAAGCACGTGGATGACGCCGTGCTGCACCAGATCTACGAAACGATGAAGTTCGGCCCGACCGCCGCCAACAGCGGCCCGGCGCGCATCGTCTTCGTCAAGTCCGCCGCCGAGAAGGCCCGCCTGGTGGAGTGCGTGTCAGCCGGCAACGTGGACAAGACCCGCTCGGCGCCCATTACCGCCATCATTGCCTTCGACAAGGCCTTCCACGACCAACTGCCCAAGCTGTTCCCGCACGCCGACGCCCGCTCGTGGTACGAAGGCCAGCCCGAGAAGATCGCCCGCGACGCGCTGGTGAACAGCTCGCTGCAAGGCGCCTACTTCATGATGGCTGCCCGCGCGCTGGGTCTGGACTGCGGCCCGATGGGCGGCTTCGATGCCGACAAGGTCAACGCCGCGTTCTTCCCCGAGGGCAAGTGGGCAGTGAACTTCCTGTGCAACCTGGGCTATGGCGAGGGCGACAAGCTGTACCCGCGCCTGCCGCGCCTGTCGTTCGAGGAAGCCTGTCGCATCGTCTGATCGGCGCAGGCTCCGAAACGCAAAAGACCCGCTTCGCGCGGGTCTTTTTTTCATCGCCGGGCCGTCCCAAGATGAAAAAGCCCCCTCGGGGGGGGCAGCGATCCGCGAAGCGGTGGAGCGTGGGGGCCTTTCTTATCGTGGCGGCGTTACTGGCGCGGCGCCTCGGTTTTCTCGCGGTACTCGCACAGCGGCTCGATCGCGCAGTGCCAGCACTCGGGCTTGCGCGCCTTGCAGACGTAGCGCCCGTGCAGGATCAGCCAGTGGTGGGCATCGTGCAGGAATTCGGGCGGCACCACCTTCAGCAGCTTCATCTCGACGGCTTCCACGTTCTTGCCTGGCGCGAGGCCAGTGCGGTTGGAGACGCGAAAGATGTGTGTGTCCACGGCGATGGTCGGCTCGCCGAAGGCGGTGTTGAGAACCACGTTGGCGGTCTTGCGGCCGACGCCCGGCAGCGCCTCCAGCGCGGCGCGGTCCTTCGGCACCTGGCCGCCGTGCTGCTCGACCAGGATCCGGCAGGTCTGGATCACGTGCTTGGCCTTGGTCTTGTAGAGGCCAATGGTCTTGATGTAGTCGGCCAGGCCCGCCTCGCCCAGTTCCAGCATCTGCCCGGGGCTGTGGGCGACCGGGAACAGCCGTCGGGTCGCCTTGTTGACGCCGACGTCGGTGGCCTGCGCCGACAGCAGCACGGCAATCAGCAACTCGAACGGCGAGCTGTATTCGAGCTCCGTGGTCGGAGCCGGGTTGTTTTCCCGCAGGGTCTCAAACAGGGCACGGCACTTCGCGGCGTTCATGCTTGTTCTGGCTTGTGGTCGGACGATGGGGGGGCGGCGTTGCCGGTGTCGGGTGGCTCGCAGGCCGTCGACGTCCCGATCTTGCCGGCCTTGGCGCGGCGCGCCTCGGCGGCGTCGATCTGCGCCTGCACGGCGGGCGAAACGTTCTCCGTGTTGCGCGGCCGGGCGGCTTGCTGCTTCTGGCGGGCGCGCTCGATCGCGGCGGCGATGATGGCACGCTTGCGCTCCTGCGCGGCCTGCTCGGCGTCGGACTGCGTCGATTCGGCCTGCAGGGCCTCCAGCTTGGCGGCGGCCTTGGCAGCCAGGCGGGCGTCGTTCTCCTCGCGCTCGCGCACGAGCCGCGCGTTGCGCGACTGGTAGCGGGCCTTCGAGGCGTCGGCCAGCGGCTGCGACCATGCCGCCCAGCCTGTCGCGTCGCCCGTGACCGGCACCATGTCGATGCAGTCGACCGGGCAGGGCGCCACGCACAGGTCGCAGCCGGTGCACCAGTCGGGCAACACGGTATGCATCTGCTTGGGCGCGCCCGCGATGGCGTCGACCGGGCAGGCCTGGGTGCACAGCGTGCAGCCGATGCACAGGCTTTCGTCGATGCGCGCCACGGCCCGGGGCTGCTCGTTGCCGCAGTTCGTGTCGAGCGGCAGTGCCGCGGTGCCGAGCAGCGCGGACAGGCGGCGGATACCCTCGGCGCCGCCGGGCGGGCAGCGGTTGCAGGCGGCCTCGCCCCGCGCCATGGCTTCCGCGTAGGGGCGGCAGCCATGGAAGCCGCACTTGGTGCACTGGGTTTGCGGCAGCAGCGCTTCGATGCGATCCGCGAGGGTCTGGGCAGGGGGAGTCACGACAGCAAGCAAATTGGGCGGGGACGACTGGAGAAACCGGTGGCGCCTGCCTCTGTGGGCAGTGCGCGGCAAGGATTATCCCCGATTTCGCGCGCGGGCAGAAACGGCGATCATGCGCGTCGCGCACGCGGCCTTGAGCCAGGCCGCCTGTGCCATAATCCGCGCAACCATCGATTGGGCCATGTCAAACGAGACCAAAACCAGGCGGGACCCGGAGGGAACGCGCCGACGCATCCTTTCCGCCGCGACCGAGGAGTTCGCCAAGGGCGGGCTGGCCGGCGCCCGTGTCGACCAGATCGCGCGCCGCGCCGAGACCAACGAGCGCATGCTGTATTACTACTACGGCAGCAAGGAGGGCCTGTTCCTCGCCGTGCTGGAGAAGCAGTACGCCCAGTTCCGGCACGACGAGGCGCAACTGCACGTCACCGATGAAGATCCGGTTGCGGCCGTGCGCAAGCTGGCCCGTTTCGTCTGGGACTGGTATTACCAGCACCCGGAATTCATCCGGCTGGTGAACAGCGAGAACCTTCATGAGGCGCGTCACCTGAAAAAGTCGGCGCACCTGCACGAACTGGTCAACCCGATCGTCAACGTGCTGGCCGAGATCATCCGGCGCGGCCAGCAGCAAGGCGTGTTCCGCGATAACGTCGACGTGCCGCAGTTCTACCTGACCATCTCGGCGCTGGGGTACTACGTGTTGTCGAACCGCTTCACGATCAGCGCCGTGATCGGCCGCGACGTGGCCTCGCTGGACGAACACGAGCGCTTTGCCGAACTGCATACCGACATGCTGCTCTCATACCTGGCGCGGCGCTGAGGATTAGTGTCGTCCAAGCAGAAACGCCCGCTTTCGCGGGCGTTTCTGCTTTTGGAGACCTCGGTCCGTCAGTGATACTTGCGGATGAAGTCGCGCAACTGCGGGTAGATTTCGTCGCGCCAGCGGCGGCCCGAGAAGATGCCGTAGTGCCCGCACTTCTTCGCGCTGAGGTGCTGCTTGCGCGCCTTGGGAATGCCCGCGCACAACTCTTGCGCGGCCTCGGTCTGGCCGGCGCCGGAGATGTCGTCCAACTCGCCTTCGATGGTCATCAGCGCGGTGCCCTTGATGTCCTGCGGCCGCACGGGCTTGCCGTCGATCTCCCACGTGCCGTTGGCGAGTCGGAACTCCTGGAACACCTCGCGGATGGTGTCCAGGTAGTACTCGGCGGCCATATCCAGGACGGCGTTGTATTCGTCGTAGAACTGGACGTGGGCCTCGGCATCGTCGGCATCGCCCTCGACGAGGCTCAGATAGTAGTCATAGTGCGAGGACAGGTGCCGGTCCGGGTTCATCGCCACGAAGCCGGCATGCTGCAGGAAGCCGGGGTAGACGCGACGGCCGTGGCCCGCGTAGTTCGCGGGCACCGTATAGATCACATTGTTCTCGAACCACTCGTACGACTTGTTGGTGGCCAGCGAATTGACCGCGGTGGGGCTCTTGCGAGCGTCGATGGGGCCACCCATCATCGTCATGGTCTTGGGCGTGGCTTCCCCGGCCGAGGCCATCAGCGAGATGGCCGCCAGCACCGGCACCGTGGGCTGGCAGACCGAGATCACATGCAGGTTCTCGGCGCCGATATGGCGGATGAATTCCTGGATGTAATGGATGTAGTCGGACAGGTGGAAGGCGCCGTGCTCCACCGGCACCATGCGCGCGTCGATCCAGTCCGTGATGTAGACCTTGTGGTCTTGCAGCAGCGTACGCACGGTATCGCGCAGCAGCGTGGCATGGTGGCCGGACAACGGCGCGGCCACCAGCACGACCGGCTCGTCCTTGAGCAGCTTGATGGTGTCGGGATCGTCCGCGTAGCGCTTGAAGCGCAGCAGCTTGCAGAACGGCTTTTCCATCACCGTCTGCTCGACGATCGGGATGTCGCGCCCGTTGGAGCGCACGGACTTGATGCCAAATTCGGGTTTTTCGTATTCCTTGCCGAGCCGGTAGAGCAGTTCGTAGCCTGCGGCAAGGCGGGGAGCGCCAGGGACCAGCGATAGGGGGCTCAGGGGGTTGGTGAACGTCTTGGCAGTCGCTTGTGCCCACGCGGTCAGCGGGTGCAGCATCGAGCGCTGAAACTCATGCAGTTGATAGAGCATGCTGGAACCTGTGTTTCCGTCTTGTTAACGTGTTACGGATTATGCCCAAAACCGAACGACCGTGCGAACAATCGTGCGATGCAGCATAGCTGCCTAAATTACGCGCTCAACGGAAAAACACAATAGGGCAATGGCCTGAGTTCTTCGTGACAAAGGTAAAAGAAAATAAAAAGGCGACCGAGCGGTCGCCTTTTCCTCATTGTGGTGCATGGCCGGCCCGACGGAGGGCCGACAACGCCACATTACATCACGGCAGCAATCGCGTCGACCACGGCGTCGATGTTGCGGCTGTTCAGCGCGGCCACGCAGATGCGGCCGGTGCCGACCGCATAGATGCCGTGCTCGTTGCGCAGGCGGTCCACCTGTTCGGCGGAGAGGCCCGAGTACGAGAACATGCCGCGCTGGGCCTTGACGAAGGAGAAGTCGCCGGGCACGCCCTTGGCGGCCAGCTTGTCGACCAGCGCGTGGCGCATCAGCTTGATGCGGTCGCGCATCTCGCCCAGTTCCTGCTCCCACATGGCGCGCAATTCCGGGCTGTTGAGCACGGTCGCGACCACGGTGCCGCCGTGCGTGGGCGGGTTGGAGTAGTTGGTGCGGATCACGCGCTTGACCTGCGACATCACGCGCTGTGCTTCTTCCTTGCCGGTGGTGACGATCGACAGGGCGCCGACACGCTCGCCATACAGCGAGAAGCTCTTGGAGAACGAGCTGGAGACGAAGAACGGCAGGCCGGAGTCGGCGAACAGGCGCACAGCGGCGCCATCGGCGTCGATGCCGTCGGCAAAGCCCTGGTAGGCCATGTCGAGGAACGGGATCAGGTTGCGTGCCTTGATGATGTCCACGACCTGCTTCCACTGGTCGGCCGACAGGTCGACGCCGGTCGGGTTGTGGCAGCAGGCGTGCAGCACGACGACGGTGTTGGCCGGATAGCTGTTCAGCGATTCCACCATGCCGGCGAAATTCAGGCCGTGGCTGGCGGCGTCGTAGTAGGCGTAGTTGACGACCTGGAAGCCTGCGGACTCGAACAGCGCGCGGTGGTTTTCCCAGCTCGGGTCGCTGATGGCGACCTTGGCGTCCGGATACAGGCGCTTGATGAAGTCGGCGCCGATCTTCAGCGCGCCGGTGCCGCCGAGTGCTTGAGCCGTCACAACGCGGCCTTCCGTGATCAGCGGCGAGGTTTTGCCGAACAGCAGCGTCTGCACGGCCTGATCGTAGGCGGCGATGCCTTCGATCGGCAGGTAGCCGCGCGGCGTGGCGGTGGCCAGGCGAGCCTTTTCTGCTTCCTGAACCGCGCGCAGCAGCGGGATTTTCCCTTCGTCGGTGAAGTACACGCCAACGCCCAGGTTCACCTTGGTGGTGCGGGTATCGGCGTTGAAGGCTTCATTCAGGCCCAGGATCGGGTCGCGCGGGGCCATCTCGACGGCAGAAAACAAACTCATTTGGTGTCTCGTGTCAGCTATGTAACAAAACGGGAAGGCGTAGAATGCTTCGGACTGCGCTGGAGCGTGCGGCAGATCCCGCCTGAGGCGGACCTGCAACCCCGAGATTCTAGCGTATCCGCTCGTTTTCCTGAGGTTTTCCCTGCCCCTTATGTCGAATCTTGCTGAAGCCGTGCCGGCCCTGGACGAAGAGAAATTCGCGACCTTTCCCGGCTCCCCGTTCCAGCTCTACCA
>JACXTT010003959.1_pt1 | contig 22294 bp, 19 predicted proteins | sample 9270951 | NCBI WGS metagenome assembly JACXTT01 (sample SAMN15532306, study PRJNA645909) | rock metagenome | isolation source: weathered quartz diorite | place: Puerto Rico | collected 2017-06-21
CGCTGCGAACGACTCCAGCGGTGAATTGGCGGTCTTTGATGCGGGGGGCAGCGTCGTTGCCGGTCCACGAACGCTGGGCGCGGGCCTGATCCAAAAGGTCTCTGCGAATCAAGACGGCAGCCGATTTGCCGTCACCTTCGCGTCAAACGGAAACACTCAGTTTCTAATTCTCGACGCAGCTTTGAATCAGGTTGGTCTCTATTCTCCTTCAAGCGTCAATGGCGTCACGTTTTCGCCGGACGGCAAATATCTTTACATTAGCGAGACTTCTTCGAGCGGTTCTTTTGTTTCGGTTCTTGACGGCCATACGGGGCAACCGAGTGGCCGCGTCTCTGACGCATTGGTTCAGGGCGTGTCTTCAGAAATCGAGGACGCTGACGAAGCGCAACTCCTTTTTGGGCTTTCGAATCGCGGCGTCAGCTTCGTCGATGCCGCCACGCCGATGACGCTTTCTACGCCAGGCCCAATTCTTTCCGCCGCGCCGAGCCTGCAACCCGCGGAGGGCCCCAATTCCGGAGACACGGCGATTACGCTCACCGGTCTGAACTTTTCTTCCTCCCTCCGGATGAAACTTGGCACTCAACTTGCTTCGAATCTATCTGTACCAGTGCCAACACAAATCCAGGCGAACTCTCCTGCCAGCGTTTCGAACGGACCCGTCAATGTAACTGCTTTTTTCGACGACGGCTGGCTGGTGCTCGCGCCCGATGCCTTCAGCTATGGCCCGCAAATTTTGCAGATCCTTCCAAACGCAGGCGCGACCGGTGGTGGTGATTCGGTCCAAATCTATGGCTACGGATTCGGCAGCGATGCCACAAAAATCACTGTGAAGATTGGGGCTGCAAACGCAACGGTAACAAAAATTGAGAGCGTCACCGACATCGGGCCATCTATCGGACTCGACGCCAGCTATCCATTTCCGCTGGAGCGCGTCACGATTCAATCGTCCGCCGGGTCTCCGGGCAAAGCGGACGTGGCCGTCACCAGCCCCGCCGGGTCCACAACCTCCGCGAAATCGTTCCAATATCTGCAGAGTGTTCAATCCTATTCGAAACCAGGATTTTTCCGGTTTGTCCTCTACGATCAAAAGCGCCAGCGGATCTATCTCACCAACATTGATCACGTCGATGCTTTCGACCTGCAATCGAACTCTTTTGGCCTGCAATTCGCCCCGCCTGGCGGTCCTCCGCCAAATGCGGGTCTGCGCGGCCTGGCTTTGACGCCGGATGGCAGCCAACTCGTCGTTGCTGATTTCGGCGCGCAAAGTGTCTATCTCATCGATCCCGTAAACGGAACAGGCACGACTGTGCCCGTCGGCGGCGTTCCCGGCTTCACCAACTCCGGTCCGGCACGCGTTGCCGCCACGAACGCGCAAACAGTTTTCGTCGGCCTAAGCGGCGAGGGTGGCTCCGGCGGCGCGTGCTCCAAATGCTTCGCACAGTTGAATCTGGCAGCGACCCCGCCAACGATTCAGCCGGCTCCTCAGCCGGAGGTCACCAGCCTCACCGGAGCGCCTCTCATGCGGGGCGATGCTACCGGCGATCATGTTTTTGTTTCGTTCGGTTCGGATCCGGGCGGAACCCTCGCTGTCTGGGATGCAAGTTTTCCAAATCAATTTGTAACTTCGGCTGCGAATGTCTCCGCTTCTGATCTCAACGCCGCAGCAGACGGAACGAGGTTCGGCCTGCAGGCAAACGGTGGAACCGAAATCCGTTCCTCGGATCTATCGCTTGCCGCCGTTCCAGCTTTCGCGGAACTCACGCAAATTCCCGGACGAGTTTTCGTGCCTGGCCTGACTTTGCATCCTTCCGGCGCTCTCCTCTATCAACCATTTCTCACGGGCGCTCCCGGAAGCGCAGGAGCGAAAGGCGGCGTGGACATTCTGGACGCACATTCCGGGGCGCTGCGGCTGCGAATTGTTCTCCCCCAGCAGTTGATGACCGACGTCGATGGACTGCACGGCAGCTTTCTGGCGACCGACGAGAATGGCCAGCGGCTTTTTGCCATCACTTCATCCGACGGCAGCGCGCAACACGCTGCGTTGACCGTTATTCAATTGGCTGGCGTCCCGCTTGGCATCGGCACAATTTCGCCCGCTACTGCTTCCGCGTCCGGTGGGACAACATTAACCATTCGCGGCAGCGGCTTTCAGAGCGCCACCACCGTCTCCATCAACGGGAAGGCCGCCACCGTATTCTTCAAGGACATAAACACGCTCACCGTCGTCACTCCAAGCCTTGCTGCGGGTTCCCAGCAGCTCACCATCGCGAATCCTGATGGCGAATCCGTTTCGCTCGATGCCGCAATCACAGTGAACTGAGGAATTTCTCCTTTTATCTTTCAAGATTTCCCTAACTTTTTTCTCACGCGGTTCATCCAATGCCAATGGAGAAGAATTAGTATGATTGCGCACGCAAATCTGGCGGTTGTGCCGCCCCTGGAAAGGGTTCGAATGGAAACTCGGAGACTGGGAAACTCGGACATCAAGATCACGCCCGTGGGGTTTGGGGCATGGGCCATCGGCGGTTCCGGCTGGGAGTTTGGCTGGGGACCGCAGGACGATTCCGACTCCGTTGCTGCGATTCATCGCGCGCTTGAGCTTGGCGTCAACTGGATCGACACGGCGGCCGCTTACGGAACGGGCCATTCCGAGGAAGTCGTCGCTCGCGCGCTCAAGGACTGGCGGGGATCGCGGCCTTATGTCTTCACAAAATGCGTTTTGCGATGGGATGAAAAGGGAAAAATCAGCAAAGACTTTAGTTCCGATTCCATACGCCGCGAATGCGAAGACAGCCTTCGTCGTTTGCAGGCTGAGACGATCGATCTCTACCAGATTCACTGGCCGCCGGACGACAACGGCCCGGCTCTCGAAGAATCCTGGCAAACGCTAGCCGCCTTGCAAAAAAAGGGCAAGGTCCGTTGGATCGGCGTCTCCAATTTCAACGTCGAACAGATGAAGCGCGCCGAGAAAATCGCGCCGATCACTTCTCTTCAGCCGCCCTATTCCATGATTCGCCGCAGCATCGAGAAGGAGATTCTCCCTCACTGCCAGCAGCAGGGAATCGGCGTGATCGTCTACGCGCCCATGGCTTCGGGTTTACTCACCGGCGCGATGACTCGTGAGCGCGCAGCGGCGTTGCCGGCCGATGATTTCCGCAGCCGCAATCCGGAGTTTCGCGAGCCGCGTCTTTCCAAGAATCTCGCGCTTGTCGAGCGCCTTCGGCAGGTTGGAGCCCGCCACGGCCGTACGCCCGGTGAAGTCGCCATTGCCTGGACTCTCCGCCATCCCGCGGTCACCGGCGCCATCGTCGGAGCGCGCAACGCCAAGCAAGCCGAAGGCGTCATGCGCGCCGGCGACGTAAAACTCACCGCGGAGGAGATTGCGGAAATTGAAGGCGCCGCGGCCCTCGCGACGGCGCGCTAAGTTTTTTGTATGCTTTGAATCGAGTATGCTCTCACTGCGCCGACCGCAGCGCACCCGCTCCCACTTTCCAGAAAAGGCGGACACAAAGTGAATCTTGTTCTAAAAAGCAAAACTGCGCTTGTTTCCGGCTCAACACCGGCGGCTGCGATCAACCGGTCTGCCGTGCGCGCCGAAGGCGGAGTGATTCGCAGTATTTTCTAAGGAGAGTTGCCACTAAGCGCGCAGGTGGTCTGGTTTCCAGTTCTCTATCAGCTGCTTGATCGCTTTGCGCTCCGTTAGTTTCTCATCGAGCACTTTGCGCGCAAGCGTTGGCAGCTCCTCGTCGCTTGCAAATCGCAGAGCGACCAGCTGTCCCGCCGTAAATTCCGCAATCCGCGGCTGAAGATCCGCGGGTAACAGCCGCTGGCAGCGCAGCCGCTCCTCCAGCCGTATGACGCGGTCTTGCACTCTCAGCGCAAAAAGTCGCGCGTAGAAAAAGCCAATCAGCAGCGCGGCGGCAAGCAGGATGGACTCGAATCCGTCCAGCGTGAATTCGCCCGCCTTCCAGCGGTAGATTTGCCAGCCGAAATTGATCGCGGCCATAGGTATGACAAAAAAGTGGAACGCCGGTACAAGCCTGGCGTGATTCTCGAACTTCTGCTCAGCCATTGCCTTTCCTCCACTGTGCGCCTGATTGTAGCAAATCGCTCGCGTCCTCCCTTCGATTTCAGAAAATGGATCCATCGGCTTCTTGGACAATTCGGTCCATTCGACAGTATCCTGATACCACAATTTGTATTCGTTGCGGCGAGTCACAAAAATGGCTAAGGCATCTTGGGGCGGTAAAGTCATCGCGGAGAGCAACGCCACGGTCGTTGTAGAGGGCAATCAGTATTTCCCGCTGGATGCGGTCAAAAAGGAATTCCTGAAGCCGAGCAAGCACATGACAATCTGCCCTTGGAAGGGGACCGCTCATTATTACCATGTCGAAGTGGATGGCATGAAGAATGACAACGCAGCATGGTTTTATCCTGAACCCAAGCCGGCTGCTGCGGAAATCAAAAACCGAGTTGCATTCTGGAAAGGGGTACGCGTCGAGACCTGAGGGCTCTCGCCATTCGAAAGCGTCTATTTCGCGATCTCGTTCTTGAACACCACTCCGTTCTGCATCACGAACCGCACGTGCTCCAGCTCTCCCACGTCCTTCAGCGGATCACCAGCCACGGCGATCACTTCCGCATAAGCGCCCGGCGCGATTACGCCGATCTCGCCCTTCATGTCCAGCATCTCCGCGGCGCGTGACGTTGCCGATTTAATCGCATCCATGGGGGCCATCCCCAGCGTCACCATGCGGCGAAATTCCTGCGCGAGCGGCTCGGTCCAAGGAATTCCACCCATGTCCGTTCCATAAACAATTTTCAAATGTGCCTGCAGCGCCTTTCGAAACGATGTCTCGTGCAAGTTCGCTCTTGCACGGTCCCGCTTTCCCGCCGGGGTATCCGCCGGCGCCCAGTCGTCGTAGTACGGCGAAAGCGTCGGGCAATACCAAGTTCCTTGCCGCAGCATCTGCGCGATTTGCGCATCCGTTATTTCCAGTCCGTGTTCGATCGAATCGCATCCGCCGTCCAGCGCCCGCTGCATACCGATGCCGTTGTACGCATGGCACGCAACTTTCTTTCCCCAGCCATGCGCTTCATCCACGATAGCCTTCAGCTCTTCCACCGTCAGCGTCGGTTGCGACACCAGGTTTCCTTGCTTATCCACCCATGACCGGTGCGTCATATAGACCTTCAACCAGTCCGCGCCGTGATCGAGCTGCTCGCGCGCCGCCTTTCGCGCCTGCACCGGGCCGTCAATTAGTTGTGCGCCTTTGGGCATGTCCAACTCCGGCGCGTAGCCCTCCAGGTTGTAGCCGCCAGTCGTTGAAATAGCGCGCGTTGACGCGAAGATTCTCGGTCCGGGAATGGTTCCTTCCTCGATGGCCTGTTTGATTCCGACGTCGCCATAACCGGCGCCTTCGGTCTCAACGTCGCGTAAGGTTGTGAAACCCTGCTCCAGCGCGCGTTTTGCCGCGTACGTTGCGCGCGCGGCTCGCAATGCAATGCCGGCCTTCAGGATATTAGCGTCGTAGCCGCCTTTCGCCGGGTCCTCGCCCCACAAGAAAATGTGCGTGTGTGAATCGATGAGGCCGGGCAGCACCGTGGCTTTTGAAAGATCGATCACCGTGGCGCCCGCGGGAATCGCCGAAGAGGCATCCGTCACTTTTTCAATGCGCCCGCCCCTCACAAAGACGAGCTGATTTTTTCTCGGCGCATCGCTCGTTCCGTCAATCAAAGTCCCCGCGCGAATCACGGTCAACGCCGCAGCGGGCTGCGGTGTGGACTGAGCGCGCGCAATACACACGCTTAGGAACGTTATCGCCAGAAAGAGTGCAAACAAGTGACGCATCGGAGTCTCCTAAATGGCGCTCGGTAGCTTGCAGCATTTCGAACGGTGATTGCAACAATTCGATTCAGGATCACGTACCCAGAAGATTAGGCTGCAGCCGCGAATATCCGTGTTCCTGCGCCCAAAGCGTCAGCGGAATCGCCGCCAGGTCATCCACCAGCGGCACCGCGTTTCCATCTTTCGTGAGATCGACGGTTTGCATATAAAATTTGCACGTCTCGCAAGCCTCGACCCGCACCTGCGGAAACTGCTCCGCGACGTACACCGGTAATTTCTCCTCCGACTCCTCCCCACAAGTGGGGCACAAAATTCGCCGGTACTCCCATTCCCGGCAACAAAAGCAACAAAGGAGAAATCGTTTCCCGCCATCCCCTTCAGGGCGTAGCACGCCCAGCATCGGCCGCGCCCCGCAGATCGGGCAGACGTGCGACGTGGTCACTGCCGGCGGCAGCACTTGGTCTCCCGCCAAGAGTTCCGCATAGGGCTGCAGGAAAGCGCGAGGCAGGAATTGGGCAAACGCGCCAATCTGCTCGTCGAACTTCCCGGCATGCTCCCAATAGGTGTTCCAAATGGCAATCCAGGAATCGGATGCCAACAGCGACATTTGCCGCGCTGCTTCGCGGAGCGCCGGCGGAGCATGCCGTTCAATCACGGACAGAAAACCTCGGTAGTGAGGCAAAAGCACAGGCAGGTTGAGCCGAGCGCGGCTGCCGTCCGCAAACTTGTGGCTCGACTTCGTGTCGCTCAATGCGGCAAAGCTCGCGCGAAGCTCTGCCTGGAATGACGCCACGCGCCTGTAGAAATCCAGGAATTCCGAAGCGAAGGGATGTGCTGCGGACAACCGTTCTGCGCGCCGGATGCGCGCGCCATACTCGGACCCACCGGTTTGTGTTGTGTTCATTTGCGCGGCGTGGACGAATCGCCCGCGATCTCTTTGTACCAGCCCGGATGGTAGCGTTTGGCAAACGCCTCCGACACATCGCCGCGAATCACGGAGCCAAACGCTCCGCGTTCCGCGAAGACGCTCATGTAGATGTGGATCAGGAAGAGCCCGATCGTTAACAGAGCCGCCGCAGGATGAATCAGCACGGCGACATAACGCAGGAATCGGAGACTCCACGGGATGTATTCGGGGAACCACAGAATGGCGCCAGTAACAAGCAGCAAGAGGCTGCACCAGAAAAAGCCCCAGAACAGAAGTTTTTGTCCCGCGTTGTAGCGGCCTGCCGGCGGCATTTGATCGTCTTGATTCCGTATGTAATGCCCAATCGCATTCCACCACGCCTTGTCCACTTCCGTCGTGCGCATCTGCGCCGCCCACATGCTGTACATCTTGATCACCGCGCCGAAAAAGATCAGTCCGGCCCACGGATGCAGCATGCGCGAAATCTGCCCGCCGCCCAAGGCGATGGCAATCCAGAAACACCACGGCGAGTAGAACGCCAGACCAGTCAATAGAAGATAGATGTAGGAAAAAGCTGCGATCCAGTGCGTTAGGCGCTCGTGAAGCTCGTACCGGAGAATACGGCCGTGAGGAAGCATTTGTCGGGATTGGCTCACGATTTCGCTCCCGCCGCGTTCGCGTTTTCATCATCGCGGTCCTTGGGGCCGAACCGCAGGTAGTGCACGAACAGCCCAATTAATCCGCCTACCATGGCGACGTTGCCCAGCCATTTCAGCGGACCTTTCCAGAGCTTGACGGTCCATGGAACGCGAGGATTAGCCGGCAATCCGCCATAGAGTTCCGGTTGCGTGGCGTCATGCAGCACGTAGATCACGCCGGTGCCGCCGACTCCCTGCGGGTCATACACGCCGGCCTTCGGAAAGTTTGAATGCTCCCGTAGTTGCTTCGCGCGCTTTCCCGCTAGGTCCAGCATATCTTCCTTGGTGCCGAAGTGCAGGCATCCCGTCGGACAGGACTTGATGCACGCCGGTTCGAGCCCCTCGCTCACGCGATCCGAACACAGCGTGCACTTGAACACGCGATTGGTCTTGGGGTTCATCTTCGGGATATCGAAGGGACATCCCGTGATGCAGTATCCGCAGCCGATGCAGTTTGCTTGCTGAAAATCCACGATCCCATTCGTGTATTGGACGATGGCTCCATCCGCGGGACACGCTGCCAGGCATCCCGGCTCCGCGCAATGCATGCACTGGTTCTTGCGCATCAGCCACATCAGCGAGCCGTCGTCTTCGCGCACGTGCTCGTTGAAGAGGATCAAGTTCCAATAATTCCACCGCGTCTCCGGCATCGTTTGATAGGTATTGTCAAAAATCGTCTCGCCGAAGGGCAGGTCGTTCCACTCCATGCATGCCACTTCGCAAGCCTTGCACCCGATGCACGTCGTGGTATCAATGAGTTTGCAGGCTGTAAATCCGCGCTGGGTGTCTTCTCCGGGCACGCTTCCAGCGTGTCCGGACATTTTCTGGATGCGTAGTGTGGCTTGGCTCATCGAGTCCCTACGCTTTCTCCAGCTTCACGAGGAAGCCCTTGGATTCCGGTGTGTAAGCGTTGGGATCAAATACCGTCGGCGTGAGCAGATTTGCCAGCGTCCTCGCGTCCTTGCCTTCGTCCTCGGCGATTCCCCTATATCCCTGATGAATGGGAATGCCGATCTGGTAGACCTTCTTTCCGTCGATCGTCATCGCCTTAATCCGTTTTGTGACCATCGCTTTCGCGATGTACTCCCCGCGGATGCTGGAGACTTTCACTCTTTCCCCGCCCGCGATCCCCATCTCTTGCGCCATCTCCGCGGAAATCTCCACAAACGGCTCCGGCACCAGCTGCACGTTCATCGGATTGTTCTTCGTCCAGTAGTGATACAGCTCGGTTAAGCGATAGGTCGTGCAGACGACGGTGAAGCCGTCTTTCGATGTGGCGTATTTGTCGTCCGGCGTCTTGAAGCGCTTCACTACCGGATTGTGCGTCTGCGCAGGATGCAGCGGGTTGTCAATCGGGCTCTCGATCGGTTCGTAGTGCTCGGGGAATGGTCCATCCGCAAAAGCCGCGAGCGGTGCAAAGATTCGCCCCACGCCTTCCGGATTCATGATGAACGGGCCCATGTGATCTTTGGGCTTGGAATCGATCTTGAAATCTACAACGTCGTTGCCCACCCATTTTTGCTGACCTTCGTTCCACCAGACTTGCTTTCGCGTCGCATCCCAGGGTTTGCCGTCCGCGTCGCACGACGCACGGTTATACAGAACACGGCGATTCGCCGGCCAGGACCAGCCCCACCCGGGATGGATACCCAGATTCGAAGGATCCGAGGGATCGCGCCGCGCCGTCTGATTGCCGGCTTCCGTGAATGAGCCGGAGTAAATCCAGTTGCCGCACGACGTCGTGCCATCGTCTTTCAGCCACGAGAAGCCGGGAAGCTGCTGGCCCGCCTTGATTTGCTGCTTCGTGGCGGGATCTTCGAGATCCGCCAGCGCCTTCCCGTTGACTTCCTTCAATACCTCAGCCAGAGGAGGACTCGACGGAACACTATAATTCCAAGTTAGGTTCAAGACGGGATCGGGGAACTTGCCTCCGTCCTTCTTGTACAGCTCGCGGATCTTCAAGAAAATTTGCGCCACGATCGCCTGGTCCAGCCGGCAATCTCCGGGCGTTGGCAGGGCTGTATTCTTCCAGAGCAGCCAGCGAGCTGAATTCGTGAACGAGCCGTCCTTTTCGGCAAAACCTGCGCAGGGCAAGCGGTACACCGTTGTTTGAATCTGCTTCATTTCGTCCTTGGTGATACCGGGCGACATCCAAAACTCGCTGGTCTCGTCAGGATAAATCTCGCCCACCACCAGCCAATCCGCTTTCTTCAGCGCGTCAATATTCTTCTTGGAATTGGGACCGATCGCCACGCCGTTCATCCCGAACGCCAGCATGCCTTTGACGATGCCGTTGTACATGTTGTCCCACATCTGCACCCACGAATAGTTGCGATCCACTTTCGGAAGATAATCGAACGCCCAGCCGTTTTGTTTCGTGGCCGCGTCCCCAAAAACGGCTTTCAGGTAGCTGGCTGCGAATTTCGGCGTGTTGCCATAGTAGTTGAACGAATCCCACGGCGCGGGCTTCGAGGGTGTCGGCGTGATGCGCTTCATCCAGGCGTCGAATGAAGTATCCGCGGGAGTCGGCACCTTCAAGTAACCGGGCAAAGTGTCGAAAACACCGGCCATGTCCGTGGCGCCCTGAATGTTCGAATGCCCGCGCAACGCGTTGACCCCGCCCCCCGCCCGTCCCACGTTCCCGAGCAGAAGTTGCAGCATCGCCGCCGTTCGAATGATCTGCGTTCCAAACGTATGCTGCGTCCATCCGACGGCGTAAATAATTGTTCCCGCCTTCTTCATGTCGCCGTCTTTGCGAATCGAGGTATAGAGCTCGGCGGCCCTGAGGAATTGTTCCTTGGGAATCCCGGTGATGCGCTCGACCATCTCCGGCGTATACCGCGAGTAATGCTTCTTCAGCAGTTGGAACACACAATTGGGGTTCTGCAGCGTAAGGTCGTAATCTACTTTTTCCGGCAGCAGCGGCAGGGCAGGAGGCGTGGCGCTTTGTCCCGCAGGGGTGGCCGGGGATTTCGGCGGCTTTGTGCCTGCGCCCGAATAGTTCCAGGACGAGCGGTCATAGCTTTGTTTCTGCGCGTCAAACCCGGAAAAAACTCCATCCGTGTCCGCGGGCAGCTTGAAATCGCCTTTGACGATAAACGCCGCGTTCGTGTAGTTGACGAGATAATCTTTCGCGATGCGATTGTTCTCGATGGCGTAGCGAATGACGCCGCCGAGAAAAGCGATGTCCGTGCCGGCGCGAATCTGGCAGAAGAGATCGGCGACCGCGGAGGTGCGCGTGAAGCGCGGATCGACGGAGATTATCTTTGCATTGCGTGTCCGCTTCGCTTCGATCGGCCACTTGAATCCGCAGGGATGATTCTCGGCTGGATTACCGCCCATGATGAGCATCATGTCGGTATTCTTCATGTCCACCCAGCCATTGGTCATCGCGCCCCGGCCAAACGTTGGTCCCAAACTTGAGACCGTGGGGCCGTGTCAAACTCTGGCCTGGTTTTCCAAATGCACGACCCCCAGGGCGCGCATGGATTTCACGACGAGATAATTGAACTCATTGGTGTCCGTGCAGCCGCCGATCCACGCCACCGATTCCAGACGGTTCACCGTGTGTCCCGCGGCATCCTTCTCGATAAACGTTTCGTCGCGCGTCTTTTTCACTTTCGCGGCAATCTCATTGATCGCTTGGTCCCACGAAATATCTTCCCAATCGGTCGCGCCGGGCCGGCGCACCAGCGGCTTCAGCAGCCTTCGGTCGTTCATGATTTCTTGCTGCAGCGAAGCGCCCTTGGGACAGAGCGTGCCGCGATTCGTCGGATGGTCGGGGTCTCCCTCGACGTGTACCACCTGTGCGGTCACGTTTTTGGCCCGGTCGCCGATGGTGTAGATGATCGTGCCGCAGCCGACCGCGCAGTACGGGCACGTCGACCTGGTCTCGCTTGCCCGCGCAATCTTCAGCGTTCTCAGTTGCGCATAGGCAGGCTTCAAATCAAAGCCGAATACCGCGGCAGCCGCTCCACCAATGGTTGTCAACTTCAGGAAATCACGGCGGGTAGGATTCATGCTGGGAACCCCTCCGCAAGTCCAACGCAGAAGATGCCTCGCGGAAACCCCTTCATAAGTCTTGCCAGCCTCGGTGTCAAGCACGATTTTGCGAACGTGGCGGCCCCTCACGCGGGTCAGATTCCTTGTACCCAGCGACTCGGCAATTGCATCAAAATTCAATACCTTGGGTTCTCAAAGGAAGCATCCCGAAATCCGGCCGCGCACGTTACAATGGTCTTCATTGGGAACCCGGGATTGGCCATGTGTGTAATTTTTGGCTCCGCCAGTCCGTATGAACTTTAAGGTGAGCGTTTCTAATCGCAAGGAGCAGGAGCGCTGATGGCGACTCCACCTATTTCGGCAAGGCCGGACCTTGGTTCACTGCGTATCCACGATGGCCAGCGAAGCAAGAGCAGCATGGGCAAACGCATCGTGTATGCCGCCATACCCGTGCTTTTGTTCGCAGGCATCGTGGTGGTCGCGTTTGCATTCCGCAATCAAAAGGCCGTAGTCGAGGTTGCCGCGGCTTCGAGAGCGGATTCATCTGGCCCCCAAACTGCCCTGAATGCCAGCGGTTACATCACGCCGCGCCGGCGCGCCACCATCGCCGCCAAGATTACCGGTCGCGTCACCGGCGTTTTCTTCGATGAGGGCACTCGCGTAAAGGAAGGCCAGCTCCTCGCCACGCTGGATGATGCCGATGCCAAGCGCGCGCTCGATTCGGCGAAGGCCGACCGTGACGCCGCGCATGCCGCTATCGCGGACTACGAAGTTCAGCTCAGGAACTCGCAAATCTTGTATCGCCGCGCCGAGCAGCTCCAGCAAGCTGGCGTCCAGACGCAGGAGGCACTCGACAATGCCACCACGGTGGTGGACAGCCTCAAGGCAAAGATTGTGCTCGCCCGGCAGCAGGTGGCTGCTTCTGAAGCGCGTATCGGCGTTGCGCAGCAAGCCGTGGACAATTGCACCATCCGCGCGCCCTTCGCCGGCATTGTCGTCTCCAAAGATGCCCAGGTCGGAGAGATGGTTTCGCCCATCTCCGCGGGCGGCGGATTTACGCGCACGGGAATCGCCACGATCGTGGACATGCATTCCAACGAAATTGAAGTGGACGTCAACGAATACTACATAGCAAAGGTCGCGGCGGGGCAAGAGGTCACTGCGACGCTTGACGCGCATCCGGACAAGCCATTTCCCGCGAAGGTGCGCACCATCATCCCCACGGCGGACCGGCAGAAGGCCACCGTCAAAGTACGCATCACTATCACTAACCTGGAAAAATACGATTTCATCCTCCCAGACATGGGCGTGAAGGTCGCTTTCCTCGAACAAGAGAAACCGGTGCCGAAGGATAAGGGGAGGGATAAGGGACCGGAAGCCGTCGCCTTCATTCCCAAGAGCGCCGTGCGTTCCGAGGCAGGCTCTTCCTTCGTCTTTCTATTTCACGATGGAAAAGTGGAGCGCCGCGCGGTGAAGCTGGGCACGGAACGCGGCACGGATGTGGCGGTGCTGGCCGGGGTGTCGCCCGGTGACTCGCTGGTCGTCAAGGGCCCCGAGAGTTTGCGTGATGGTGACAAAGTCGAAATCCGTACTGGGAGCGGAACATGATCCGAGTGGATGGACGCGGTGATTCCTCAAGTCTCATCAAGGTTCGCGGTCTGAACAAGACTTACAGCCGCGGCGGCGAGAAAATCCAGGTCCTGCAAGGCCTGAATCTTGACGTGGACAAGGGCGATTTCGTGGCCTTCATGGGGCCCAGCGGCTCCGGCAAGACCACGCTGCTAAATCTACTCGGCGGCCTCGATGTCCCATCCGCCGGAAGCATCACTGTGGACGGCGACGAAATCACGCACATGTCCGGCAGCAAACTCACGCACTGGCGCGCGCGCCACGTCGGTTTCATCTTTCAGATGTACAACTTGATTCCGGTCCTCACTGCGTATCAAAACGTAGAGCTTCCGCTGCTTCTCACCAAGCTCTCCAAATCCGAGCGCCGCAAGCACGTGGAAACCGCGCTCGGCGTCGTGAACCTCTCGGACCGCATGCACCACTATCCGCGGCAGCTTTCCGGCGGACAGGAGCAGCGCGTCACCATCGCCCGCGCTATCGTTTCCGATCCCACATTTCTCCTTTGCGACGAGCCCACCGGCGACCTCGACCGCAAGAGCGCCGACGAAATCATGGCGCTCATTGACGAGCTGGTTGGCAAATACAACAAGACCATTTTGATGGTCACCCACGATCCGGTCGTCGCTGCCCGCGCTCACATCACCCTGCACCTTGAGAAGGGCGTTCTCGTCGAGGGCAAGGCTTCTCCGCAGACCGTGATGGCAGGAGGTGCGGCATGAAATTTCACCGGCTCATCTTTGCAAATCTCTTTCGCAAGAAGATCCGTTTGATCCTCACCATCGGCTCCTTCGCCATCGCGCTGATTCTCTTCATGTTCCTTGCCGTGGTACGGAGCGCCTTCAGCCGCGGCGCGGAAATTGCCGGCGCCGACCGTCTGGTAATTACCAATCGCATCGGGTTGATTCAAACCATGCCCATCGCATACCGGGACAAAATCCTGACGATCCCGGGCGTGAAAGCCATCACCCACAACAATTGGTTTGGCGGCGTATACGTCGATGAGAAGAATTTCTTTCCACAATTTGCCATTGACGTTGAAAACCACCGCCAGGTCATGAGCGAGCTCGTCGTCCCCGAGGATCAGTGGCAAAATTTCGCCAAGGACCGCCAGGGAGCGATTGCCGGCGCGCAAGTCGCGAAGCGCTTCGGCTGGAAGGTTGGCGATCGCATCCCCATCAAGGACTCGCTTTACGGCACTAACAGCACTTGGGATTTCAATCTCGATGGCATTTATCATAGCGACAAACCCGGCGGCGATGAAGGCCAATTCTGGTTTCAATGGAAATATTTCGACGAGCGCGTGCCGTCCTTCATCAAGAGCCAGATCGGATGGTACGTCCTCAAGCTGGATAGCCCCGATGATGCCGTCCGCGTTGCCAAAGCCATTGACGGGAAGTTCGCCAACTCTTCCACTGAGACCAAGACCGAGACCGAATCCGCTTTCGCCGCCGGTTTTGCCAAGCAGTTTGGCAACATTGAATTCCTCATCCTTACCATAGGCAGCGTCGTTTTCTTCACGCTTCTCCTTGTGACCGGCAACACCATGGCCATCTCCGTCCGCGAACGTACCGCCGAGCTCGCCGTCTTGAAGGCCATCGGCTTTACCGATCGTTCCGTGCTCTTCCTGGTTCTTGCCGAATCCATGGTCATTGCCCTCGTCGGCGGCGGACTTGGACTGCTTCTTGCCGCGGCGCTAATCCCCGGGCTTGGAGTGGCGCTCAACGGCCTGCTGCCTCCGCTGATCCTGTCGAAGTTGACCCTGAGTCTCGGGCTCGGCTTTGCGCTCCTGGTGGGAGCCGCCAGCGGCCTGCTCCCGGGAATTGGCGCGATGCGCATGCGCGTCGTCAACGCGCTGAGGAGGGTCTGACATGCCGATTCCCATCGTCTACAATTTTCGAAGCGTGAAATCTCGCTGGACTTCTACGATCGTTGCCGTGATCGGAATCGCAGGGACCGTGGGAGTCTTCGTGGCTATGCTCTCGCTGGCGCGGGGATTCAAGGCCACGCTGGTGTCCTCCGGCTCGGAAGATAACGCCATCGTCACGCGCGCGGGCGCCACTTCGGAAATGACCAGCGGCGTGGGCCTCGATTCCGTAAAGATTCTTCAAGACGCTCCCGGTGTTGCTCGCACCGCGGATGGCCCGCTGCTCACACCCGAGGATGTGCTGGTCGCCCCCATTCCCATGATCTCCACGGGTACCGATGCAAACGTTCAGATTCGCGGAGTCTCGCCAAACGTTCTTGCAATCCGCAGGCAAATCAAATTCAAGGCGGGCCGCATGTTCCAGCCTGGCCTTTCCGAGTTAATCGTCGGTAAGAATGCGACGACCACGTATTCCGGACTGACTCTTGGCAATACCATCAGCCTTGGCAGCATGAAGTGGCAAATCGTGGGTATTTTTGACGCAGGCGGGAGCGCTTTCGATTCCGAAGTCTGGGGTGATGCTCATCTCATCAGCGGCGCCTTCAAGCGTCCGGATACTTTTTTTTCGTCTGTCACCGTGCACCTCACTTCGCCCGACGCGTTGCAGCAATTCAAGGACTCCGTCACTGCCGATCCGCGCCTGAAAGTGGATGTGACGCGCGAAATTGAGTACTACTCGAAGCAATCCACGCGTATGACGACGCTGATCACCATTCTTGGCGGATTCGTCGCGGCCATCATGGCCATCGGCGCCATCTTTGGCGCGTTGAACACCATGTATTCCGCGGTTGCCGAGCGCGGCCGGGAAATCGCCACGATGCGTGCCCTTGGTTTCGGATCTGCAAGCGTCGTCACGTCCTTCTTGTTCGAAGCCCTCTTGATCTCTTTCGTGGGCGGCCTGGTGGGTTGTCTCGCCGTGCTCCCCCTTAACGGCCTCACCACCGGCGCCATGAACTGGCAGACGTTCTCCCACCTCGCGTTCGCTTTCAAGATCACGCCGGTCCTGCTGGTCATCGGCGTCGTCTTCGCCTTGGCGATGGGCGTCCTCGGCGGTATGCCCCCGGCCATTCGTGCCGCGAGCCGTCCCGTCGCCCACGCTCTTCGCGACTTGTGATTTGCCCGGACTTCACTCCTTCAAGTAGATCCCTGCCGTTCGACGAATAGTGACGAATTAGTGCTTTACTCTTCGTCAGCGGCTACTTGACGATCCTGCCGCCTCGAATCTAGCCTAGGAAAGAGACCCGCCGAAGCTCGCAGGAGTCTCTCAGGAATGGACCCTGTGGAAACACGCCGATGCGTCTACTGCGGAAAGCACATGGCCGCGCATCTGACCCAGTGCCCGTTTTGCCGCGAGGCCGTCCCGCAGGTGCAATTGACTCGCCGTTCGGGGCCCAACGGAGGCCAGCAGATGCGCCGCGGCCTGCTGTACATGCTTCTGGCGGCCGTAATTTATTACTTCGCCGCTGGATACGCCGCGCCGCTGTGGCTTCCGGTTCAGATCTTGCCCATCGCCGTAGACTACCTTCTGCCGCTGTTGTTCTTTGCCGGTCTAGGCCTTACCATTTACGGACTCTACTTGCGTTTCAAATCCTAAGTTCATCTCCAACAATCGCCCGCCTTTCGGCTGCAAGAGAACGCCTGTACGAACGGCCAGCGTGACCGATTGGGGGAGTACCCTCCCCCCGAAGCGTATTTGCTGCAAAACACTGTGGCCTACTGAGGTTGAGGTGAGGTCCGGAAGCCTCAAGTCGAAACGCGAAGTATTCACAAGAGGGGTAAACATGAAAAGACATCGTTTTCTCGCGGTCATGGTTGTCTTGCTTTTGTCACTGAGTTTCACCGTGGGGGCAGGGCGCGCAGCGGCGCAAGGTCCGGCGGGCGCTGGCGCGTCCGCGGCCGCAAAAGATACATCGTCGCACAGCGGGCATTCCCTCAATCCCATCAAGTGGGTCAAGAAAGATTCCAAGAAATCCACCGAGTCGAGAGGCGAAATCGAAAAGAAGCTGACGCCCAAGTTCCAGGCGCAGGGGCTGTTGGCGGCCAACGCGAACGTCACCGACGCGTGCGCACTTTTTACCGCTCTGGATGAATGCGTGGCGTCGCTTCATGCCAGCAAAAATCTGGGGATCGACTTCAATTGCGTGCGGGCCGACGTTACGGGCGTGCACACAAACGTTGATCTGTCCGGCTGCAAGGGACCCATTGGCGAGAAGGCCCAGAGTCTGACCAAGTCCATCCGCCTGCTGAAACCCGACGCGGACGCCAAGGGTGCCGCAAAAGACGCCGAGCGACAGGCCAAGGACGATCTGAAAGAAGCCGGCCAATAGGTTCGTAGTTCGAAGATAGAACCACATTGTGAAAACGGGGCGGGGCGAGCCGGAGATTGCGGCCCCGCCTCTTCCTTTTGGTGGCAAAGGAACGACAGGCACTGCCATTCCGCCATGCGCGGAGGGCGCTGACCCAGCGTTCCCTTCACTCGTGCTTGCTTCGGATGCGGCGTTCCGCTATTTATCTCGGCGGGAGAACGCGGGCTTGGTCTTGAAGAGCGTTCGGACCTGTGCTGCTATTCGCTGGACGTTGCCGGCGACCCGCGCGATGAGATCCTTCTTTGGGACCAGGAGGGCGTGTGGATCTATACGCAGGACAGGGACTTCCGGGGCAGCCGCATTTACGCCCCGGTCCGCAATGCACAATACAACGAATCCAACTACCGCGCGGTGGTATCGGAGCCTGGCTGGAGGAACTATGCGGAAAGATCATCGCTGCTTGCCGGCAGAGTGCGGGTGATGGAATTAGGAGGCGGAAGAGGAGGAGGCTGGAGCGGGCGTTGAAGCCGCAGAGGCAGAAGCAGAAGAGGCGGAGGGGGCATCGGTGTCGGTGGTGGCAGGCGCGGCTGTGGCGCGGTAGCGGACTACGAGAAGTGTGAGGTCGTCGGCCTGGTGCGCGCCGCGGGCGAAATTCTCGACGGATTCGAGGACGCATTTCTGAATCTCTTCCAGCGGACACTCTGGCAAGCCGGTGAGGAGCTGCTTGAGGCGGGGAACGCCGTAAAGCTGGTCGTCCGGGTCCATGGCTTCCGTAACGCCATCGCTGAACAGCACGAGTGTGTCGCCGGGCTCGAGCTTGAGGCAGGCAGCGGTGTATTCAGCTTCGGGAACCAAGCCAACCGGGTAGGAGCCTTCCGTGAAGGCTTCTTCGGCGATCCCGTTGCGAATCAAGAACGGCGAAGGATGGCCGGCGTTGATGAATTCGAGGTGGCCGTCGTCATCGAGAATACCGAAAAACATGGTGGCGTAGCGGCCCACTTCGGCGTGGCCGCACAGGAAACGATTGACGTGATTGAACACGCGCGCGGGGTCGGTACCGAGGGTCATGGCGGAAAGTGCGCCCTGCAGCATGGTGGTGAGCAGGGCGGCGCCGAGGCCTTTGCCGGAGACGTCGGCGATGAGAAAGGCGGTGCGGCCTTCGCTAATCGGAAAGACGTCGAAGTAGTCCCCACCGACGGACAAACAGGGCAAATTGTAGCCATTGACGGCAAGGTGCGGGAATTCGCTGAAATCCCGCGGGAGAAGCCCCTGCTGAATAGTGCGAGCGATATTGATTTGCTCCTCGAGGCGCTGGCGTTCGCGCTCGCTCTCGACGAGGCGGGCGTTGTCCAGAATGCTGGCGGCGTCGGCGGCCAATGCGTCTAGAATCTGGCGATCCAGCTTGGAGAAAGCCGCGGGCCGGCGCGAATCCAAGTAGAGCACGCCGAGAAAATCGCCGCGCTTGAGATTGACCATGGATTCCTGCGTGTTCGCGCGGGTCATGCCGTAAAGAGGAATCACCACGACGGCGCGCAAGCGTTGCGCGACAACGCTCTGCGCCGCCGACAAATCCATGTCGGCTTGCGCCAGGTCCTCGGTGATCACCGGCGATTTCTGTGTGAGCGCAAGCTTGATCGCCGTCTGACTGGGCGAGAGGCTTTCGGGCGGAAGACGCAACCCGCCGCTGCGACGCGCGAGTTTTACTTTCAAGGCTTCGGCGGCATCGGATTCGAGTAGCAGGCCGCGATCGGCGTCGGTGACAGAGATGGCATGGTCCAGCATGTGGCCGAGCACCACGTCGAGTGGAAGCTGCGAGTGCAGCAGCGAAGTGGCTTCCAGCAGACGCTTGAGCTTGACGAGACCGCCGCCCGTGGGCTCCGAGCTGGTGATGTGCTCGATACGAGTGAGGAGATTCGGGAGCGAGGATTCATTTGCGCCGGAATTCGAACGGAAAATGATTTCGTAAGAATCGTCGATTCCGAAAGTGATAGCGTCGCCGTCCTGTAGCTCGCGGCTTTCCACTTTTTCGCCGTTGACGAAAAGGCCGCGTCGCTGTCCGCGATCCTCGACGTAGAAGTTAGTCGCTTCGCTGACGATCGCGGCGCAGTTGCGCGAGATGCGGCGGTCGGAAAGCTGCAAATGGTTGCCGGTCTCGGCGCCTCGGCCGATCATGAAGGGAGTTTGCGTGATGCGAGCATAGCGGCGCGCGCCGTCCGGGGAGACGACTTCGAGCACTGCTTCGCCAAGCAGAGGAACGGAGTCAGGCATGGGGCTGTTCCAAGGCCTGCATTGTAGCACGCAGGGGAAGGGCAGCGGTTTCGGTTGTCTGCCATGCAACCGACCACCAGGCGGGCGGCGCGGGTTAGCAGCTCAACGGGCACGCAACTCCTATTTCGCGGCGGCGAGGCGGCGGGAGACGTACTCGTCGATGTAGGCGTTAAAAAGGTCATTCATGCGGTCGCAAACCAGGCCGATAGCGATTTTGTGGCCGCCAATTTCGCCCACGCTGATGAGATTGCGGTTTGTCGAAGAAATGAAAACTTCCTCGGCGGAATAAAGCTCCTCGGGACGCAGGGCCTGCTCGACGACGGAGACCCCTGTTTCGGGCGCGATCTCCATGAGGATGCCGCGGGTAACGCCTTCGAGACATCCGGAGTTAAGCGGCGGCGTGAGGATCTTGCCCTCTTTCACCGCGAAAATGTTAGCGGAAGTGCATTCGGTGACTTCGCCGCGCTCGTTGAGCATGACGACCTCATCGAATCCTTCTTTGTTCGCTTCTGAAACTGCCCAGACATTGTTGAGCCAGGAAATAGTTTTTACGCCGGCGAGCGGGGAAGCGGCGTGGCGGCCGTGTTCGCGCAGCGCCAGGCGGACGACGTCGCGATGTTCGGGAAGCGGCGCCGTGTAGATGATCAAGTCCACTTGCGCGTGCTTTTCGTCGCTTTGCCAGAATCCCACCGTATTGTAGACGAGGTAGACGCGTGCGCATCCTTCGGTGACTTGGTTGGCGCGAATCACTTCGTGGAGATGCACGCGAACTTTCGCCGCGGTGTAGGGCATGGGCAGGCGCGTGATGGCTGCGTCTTTTTCCAGCCGGCGCCAATGACGTTCGTAGGCAAAAGCTTCACCGCGCGAGATGCGCAAGGTGGTGAATATGCCCCAGCCGCAAATCAGCCCTGCCTGCCCGGGCGAAAGGCGCACCTTTTCGATAGGCAGCAGGCTTTCGTTGTGAAACACGTTGGGGTGAATCACGCGAAGTTCCTCCTTCTTTGCGCCTGAATCTTTCATTGTAACTGAAGTTAGTTGAAGGTGGGGGAGCGCGGCGTCCGTGAACGGGCAGGCGAACGGAATACGAAGACCATGCTATCTCTCGCTCATGCGATCGAAGCGTCCCTACAAGGTGCAGCTGGCGGGGAGGAGAAGTACTTGGCCGACGTAGATGCGGTTCACGTCGCGGATACTCGGATTGGCGCGGGCGATGCATGCTGCGTAGGAAGCATGACGGAGTTGGGACATTGCGATCTGGGAGAGCGTGTCGCCGGTCCGCACGGTGAACTTGGTGGCGGTCCGAACCGACGAAATCGAAGCCGGCAGGACAATCTGCGAGCCGGCCACGATGTGGTTGGGGTCGAGAATGCCAGGATTGGCAGAGAGCAGATCATGCCAGCGGAGTCCACGACCAAGGTGCTGCTCGGCGAGTTTCCAGAGTGAGTCGCCGCGCTTCACGGTTACAACCGTTGGCAACACATCTCGCTTCGCGGGATTCAAGGGCGCGATGGTCGGCGCAACAGGCGCAGGTGGCTGCGCGGGAGCTAAATGGGCGGCGGGCGGGCGCGACGGCGCAATCATCGGAGGCGCAGCCGTGAAAATTTTCGGGCGCGCGAATGGCGAACGCTTCACCGGTGGACGATAGGGAGCGTAGCGTGGTGCAGGGGGTGCCGCAGGTTTGAACGAATGGGGCCGCACGGGTTGCATCGGCTTCGGTGAGGCGAGCACCGGCGCAGCTGCGAGCGGGAGATGGAATTCGGCGGACTGCTGAAGTTTCTGGAGCTCCTTCAATCTGCGGAAGCGGCGGGCAACATCGCCGAGAGGGACGTCCGGAGAAAGCGACTTCGCATCGAGAGCATTCAGTGATTTTTCTTCGGCGTCTGGAGCAGCTTGATTTTTCCTGGCTTCAATCTGCGCGCGATCCTCTGGCGTAAGAATCTGGGCGCGCTTCAGATCTTCTTCGGTGTAAACGTGCCTGGATTTTTTCTGCTGTGATTCTTTGCGCGCCCGTTCCTGTTTTGCAGCGTCGGCAACGTCCTGAGCATGACATTCCGTCGTGAAAAGTAAGGCGCACGAGAACAGTAAAACTCCGGGGATACACAGACTTACGGGACGAAGGGAATGCCTCACGATGGTCGTGCGGCACATCGGCGACAGGGTGCGCAGGTCAGTTCGTAGCATAGGCCAACCGACTACGGGGGGACACCGCTTACTCAAAAGCATACCAAAAACCGGAGCATTTGAAAATGCCTATTTTGGGTCGTCGCGGCCGCGCCAGGAGTTCCAAGACTGCGTTGACAACTTGCGTCACCTACAATAAACTCAATGTTTGTCTCTACAGGGAAAGGTGTCACTGAGTATTATGCGGACGTACGTAGCCAAAGGGGAAGAAGCCGAGGCGCTGAAAGTGGGCGCCGATTGGTTTGTGGTGGACGCGACGAACCAGGTACTGGGGCGCCTGGCGACCAGGGTCGCGCGGATGCTGATCGGCAAAGACAAGCCGAGTTTTACGCCCTACTTGGACTCGGGCGATCACGTGGTGGTGATCAACGCGAACAAGATTCGCATGACCGGGAACAAGGTCGAGCAAAAGACTTATTTTTCGCACAGCGGTTACCCCGGCGGATTGAGCGAAGTGCCGGCGAAGCGTATTCGCGAAACGAAGCCGGAATGGATTATTCGTGAGGCGGTTCTCGGGATGCTGCCGAAAAA